>Ga0080004_1120829_pt1 | contig 21604 bp, 27 predicted proteins | sample WasSprMetagenome_FD_69207 | JGI IMG/M metagenome (GOLD analysis project Ga0080004, IMG submission 69207) | Sulfidic aquatic microbial communities from Washburn Spring, Yellowstone National Park, USA - WS (SPADES assembly) (version 2) | ecosystem: Environmental > Aquatic > Thermal springs > Hot...
AGCACTGATATGATGAATTGCAATATGAGTGTTCTTGATATGCCGCTATCAGCGATGGGTGGAAATTGGGGACCTCTTGAAAAAGTATTTAAAGGTGGTGATTATAGAGAGGTTTTTGAGATACTAAAAAATGATTATAAATATTTGGATCCGACATATCTTGTAACATATATTGATAATCATGATAAACCAAGATTTAACGGTACTGAAGATGAGTATATTGATGCTCTTAATTTTTATTTTACTGTTAGAGGAATTCCTTGTGTTTATTATGGAACTGAGATAGCAATGAAAGGTGGTGAAGATCCTGATAATAGAAAATACTTTGGGATAGAAGGAATCAAAAAAGCCAAGAAAAGTAGAATATATCATCATATAAAGAAACTAAATTTAATGAGAAAAAGAAGTATAGCACTTAGAAAAGGAAAGCAGTACTTAGTTTTTTCATCAAAAGATCAATTAGTTTTCAAAAAAATTTATGGCAATGAGATTGTTTATGTTTATTTAAATAAATCTGATAAAGAAGTTAAAATTGGTTCTTTTTTAAGCGATGGTGTCTATGATGAGATTTTTGAAAATAAAAAATTTGAAATAAAAAACCGAGAAATTGAATTATCTCCTCATTCACTGAAAGTTTTAAGATTTAAAATTTAATAGGTTTTTTTATTTTTAAGTAATATTATATAATCTAACCGAAGGCTGGCTTGGTTAGGTTTATCATGTGACCTCCTAAACTTAGTTTGTTATCAATAAAATTATACCTAACCAAGTATCTTTAAGTTAGATTATTTTTGACAAGATGATATATATCATGGTTAGATTATATATGATTTGATGCGGTATTTTGACTAGCTTTGAAAAATTATTTATAATTATTTTATATGCGGGCGTAGTTCAATGGTAGAACGTCTGCCTTCCAAGCAGAGAACGTGGGTTCGATTCCCATCGCCCGCTTTTTTAATTTTAATTTATTTTTGCCGTTGTAGCTCAGTTGGTAGAGCATCTCCATGGTAAGGAGAAGGTCGCCGGTTCAAGCCCGGCCAACGGCTTATAATTTTTATGGGGAGAAAAATTTATCTTATTTTCTTTATTATTTTTTTTATAAGAAATTTTGCTTTTTCTGATGTCTTGGTTTCAGATTATGCAGGTGAAGTTTGGGTAAGAAAATCACCTCTTGGGACATGGGAAGAACTCAAAGATAAAAATATAAAACTCGAAGATGGCTTTGCAATAAAAACTGGAAAAGGTAAGGTAAAACTTGCTATTGATAAATCTAGTGTATGGCTAAAAGAAAATACTGCTTTTGAAATAGAATCAGCATCAAAGTTTTTAAATGCTTTTGGACTTGTTTATGGTAAAATAAAAGCAAGCATAAAGGGAATTTCTCCAAGATCAAGATTTAGTATAAAAACAATTACTGCTGTTTGTGGAATAAGAGGAACTGATATAATGATGGAAAGCGATGTTGATGGAAAAATGTCAGTTGATGTTCTTTTTGGGGAGGTAGAGTTTACATATTTAATTCCACCAAAAGAAGGAGAGAGAAATTTTATAATACCACAAGGGGTTTCATTAAAAATAGATGACGTTGAAAAACCGTATAACATTTCACTCATAACTCAAGAAAAAGAAATAGAGATACTTTCAAATTGGGATCCCAATGTAAAAGAAGAAGAAAGAATGGAGAGTTTAATTGAAAAAGAAAAAGATAAAATTTCACTTAAAAAATTTATTGCATATTCTAATAATATGGGTATGGAGATTAATAACTTTGTTTATAAAGAAAAAGAAGCAGATTTTGAAGCAGGAAGAACACTTAAAGATATAAATGGAAACACTGTACGAATTGATCAAAGATTGATTAGAAATGATTTAAATACAATTCAACTATTCAATATAATAAAAAGAAAGGATTATAAATCTTATGATTATTTGACTGATTATTCAAAAAATGTTTCTGGTTTTAAATATAATGGTGGTTCTTTGAAAGATAGAGTTGATATTTTTGCAATAACTTTTAATTTTAATAAGGAAGTTCCTAAGAATATAGGGGAGTGGCAAAGTTTTTTTGATAGAAAAGATGTCCATCCCGAGTGGGCTACATTTGTTTCTGCAAACCTTATTGATTTAAATAATGTTTTTTTTATAGGCGAGGCATATAAATACATTGAGAATAGAGGAGAATTGATAAACAATACTGAGGTTGTTGGAGTTACTCAAAATACAAATGAAAGAGATAATGATGTAATTCTTGCTGGAAAAATATCAAAAAATTATTTAAATGATATTGTGATGTATAATTTTAGTGAAAAGAATACTAATAATCCAACTGGAGAACTTGTAAGAAAGAGTGATCCAAATGTTGATATAAGTGGTTCTTTTTGGGGATTGAAAGTTTCAAAAGATGAGATAAGTGATAAAGATTTATTTTATCAGTTAAATAGAACAAAATACTTAAAAGGAGCAAATGAAACACAAGAAGAGTATTTCTATTTATGTCAAGAAAATTATCTTATTTCAAATGATGGTAGTATTAGAAAAAAGAATGATATTTTTTCATCTGGGAAAAGTGTTTCAGATATTATAAAGGAAAATGCAATTCAATCTGTAAACTATATAAAGAAGAATGAAAATGGACCTTCTAATGAGGATTATATAGGTGCCTATAACACTGATATAATTTTTATTGGAGATGTTCCTTTTAGCATCTTTGAAAATACTTCAAGAGGTGTTGATAGATGGAAAGATTAATTTTGGGGATTTTTATTCTTTTTTTTGGTTGTTTTAATCTTTCAGCAGATCTTAAAAGCTATGCAGAACAATCTGTTGCAAAAGCAATTGCAGAACCAGCAAGATTTTTTTCAGAGCTTAGATATGATTCGGAGGTTATATTTCCAGTAAACTCGGGAAAAAAGTATACATTTAATATGAATTTTCTACCTTCGCTTATCCCTTTTACCTATTTAAATTCAAGTTTTAATTATTGCTTATATAAGGAAGGAAAACTTCACACCTCACTTCCACAAATAGATATTGCTGGTGGTTTTGGTTATATGATTGGTGCAGATATTCTTGCAAATGCAAGTGATGATGTAGATAGCGCAAAGATATATGGATATCATATTGGTTTAATTTTTTCTGATTCTTTTGCATCTAAAACAAGAATATATTATGGTTTTAAACATTCATATACATCAGCAAAACTTGATTTAAGTCCTTCAAAAAATCATACTCTCCTTGGTGTAAATGTGAATAGTTTTGAAACACAGTTTAGCGAAAATTATCTCATTTTTGGAGTTGAGTTTTTGAAAGATTTAAATAAATATTGGAGTATAAATTTATCTTATGGACTTTCAAATCAAAGTATCGTTTATGGTGTTGGTTGGTATGGTAAATGGTTTATGATGGGTTTTAATTTTTACCCAGAAGGAGTTATTCAAATTCATCCCTACTGGGGAATGAGATTAGGATTTTGATATGATTATATTTTTGCTAACAATTTTGTCTTTAAATATTTTCTCTGAGGAATCATCAATAGCAGATAAAAGGTACATTAATTATCTTGATATTTCTTTTATTCAAGGAATAAGAAAAATAGAAAATACTTATTTGGATAGTGGGCAAATAAATTCATCATTTGGCTTTCTATATAAATATGATGATAAAAACTCTTTTTTTGCAAATATATCTCTTGATTATGAAGGAGAACCTGTTGATTTTAAAAGAAGTATAAATGAAAGAAGTATAAATACATCTTTTACTGGGGAGTGGAGACGAAGTGTAGATAAAAATATGTTTAGATTTCATATTAATTACTCAGATGAGAGATTTAAAGAGGGATCTATAAATACATTTAAAGAAAATATATATAACAACACAAAAAAAGGTTTTGGATTAAACTATGATATAAGCTATGTAAAGGATTTTTTGAGTTTTGGTTTTCTATACAGAAAAATTGAGTTTCCAAATTATACAGATCTTTTAAATGAGATTAGAAATCAAAATTATTCAAATGAGGGTGGGCTTTACAATAATAATTTCTATAGATTTGATGTTAAACTTAAGTATCTTAATTATTTTTCTTTATTAGCATTTAATCTTCAAAACTATACAAATCAAAAAGTTTTAAATAATGATGGAACATATGGTAATGATAAAGAAAAAAATAAAAGTTATGATTTTAAATTTGGTCTTGAAGAAAAAATTTTTGATGTTGATTTGTATCCTTCAATAATGATAACGCTATATAGATCTAATCAGAATTTTTTAAGGTTTAAATCTGTTAGTGATATAAATCCTGTGTTTGTTCAAAATGCATATTCTTATAATGAGTACAAATTCTTAATTCCATTCTCATATTCTTTTAATAATAACAATTTGGACTTTGAGTTTAAATATACTCAAAGAAATTATATTGATAGAAATGCAAGAAATTCAAATAACGATTATATTTCTGAGAAACAGAAAGATAGAAAAACTTCTTTGACTTTTTCATTTTCAAGAAAGATAAATAAGATATCTGAATTTGTAATTATTTATTCTTATCTTTTTTCATCATCAACAAATAAGTATGATGTTTATTTTCCTCTCAATTACAATTCCAATTATATTGCGATAGGATATAAAATAAACTATTGATTTGAAATTTAAAAATATGTTATAATAAAATTGTGTTGCCTATAACCCTTAACAATTGTTGATCTGATTTTATTAGTTTAAAAATCCCGTTAAGGCGGGAAAAAATATTCCTCTAAAAAAGGAAGAAAGTTTTTTGTTCTTAAAAAGATTTAATTGAAGGAGAATGTATGGAAGAAAACAAAAGCAATGAAACAACTGCTCAGGCAACTCTTCAGCCTGTAACACCTGAGTTTAAGTATATAATTGGAAGAAAACTTGGAATGACTCAGATTTTTACACCTGAGGGTGAGGTGAAGGCTGTTACAGTTATAGAAGCAGGTCCATGTAAGGTGGTTTATACAAGAACTAAAGATAGAGATGGTTATTCAGCAGTATGCCTTGGATTTGAAAATGCAAAAAAGGTCAATAAACCACTTGAAGGTATATTTAAGAAGTATGGCGTTGAACCTCTTAAGCATTTAAAAGAATTTAGATTTGATAAAGTTGATGAGATAAAGCCAGGACAAATAGTTACGCTTGAAAATAGATTTAATGAAGGTGAGTGGGTTGATGTTCAAGGGACAAGCATTGGTAAGGGATTTGCTGGTGCAATGAAAAGACATAATTTTAGTGGGCAACCAGCATCACATGGGGCATCTGATAGAGAAAGGGCACCAGGATCGCTTGCTTCAAGAAGAGCACTTGGTAGAGTTATTCCAGGGCAGAGAATGGCTGGGCATCTTGGAAATGAAACTGTAACTGTTCAAAAGATAAAGGTTATGAAGGTTATGCCTGAAAAAAACATCATAATGGTTAATGGAAGCGTTCCTGGAAAAAAAGGAAGCATAGTTTTTATAAAAAAGACAACAAAAGCTGTAAGGGCTCCAAAGCAGACAACTCAAGTTAAATCTCAGGTTAAAAAAGAAGCAGCAAAGGCTGCAAAGAAAAAATAAGGAGAGTTTGTTATGGAAATAAAAGTTTATGATAGAAACTGTAATGAAAAGGGAAGTATAAAACTGCCTGATGTTCTTATTGCTCCAAAAGTTGATCCAAATTTTCTATATGAAGTTGTTAAGTATTATCTTGCAAATCAAAGATCTGGAACTGCTTCTACAAAAACAAGAGCAGAAGTAAGCGGTGGTGGTAGAAAACCATGGAAACAAAAGCATACAGGAAGATCCAGACAGGGTTCAATAAGATCTCCTCTTTGGAAAGGTGGTGGCGTTGTTTTTGGGCCGAAACCAAGAGATTTTTCTCTTGATATGCCAAAAAAGAAATTGCAGCTTGCATTAAAGCAGGTAATAACTGCAAGAGCAAAAGATGGTAAAATTTATCTTTTTGAAAGTTTTGATTTTGAAAAACCTAAAACCAAAGAATTTGCAAATATGCTTGATAAATTAAATATTTCTGATAAGAAAGTAATGGTTGTTTTTGATAATTTTTCTGATAACTTAGTAAAATCTATCAGAAATATAGATAACCTTAATTATAAAAGAGCAGTTGATGTTAATGCATATGATCTTATAACATCTGATGTTTTAATATTAAATGATAAAGCGGTAGATGTAATTAAAGAAAGGGTGGAGGATTGATGGAAAGCATTTATAAAGTGATAAAAGAACCAGTCCTTACAGAGAAGAGTGTTGCTTTAAAAGAACTCAATAAATATGTATTTAAAGTTGATAATAAAGCAACAAAGAATGATATAAAAAAAGCAGTTGAGGAAATTTTTAAGGTTAAAGTTGAGGATGTAAAAATTGTAAAAATGAAACCAAAGAAGAAAAGGCTTGGTAGATACGAAGGTTATGTTAGTGGCTGGAAAAAAGCTATAGTAACACTTAAAGAAGGAAAAATAGAGTATACAGATATTAAGAAATAAGGAGTGTTTATGCCTGTTAAAACATATAAACCTTATACACCGTCAAGAAGATTTATAACAACGCAGGATTTTTCTGATATAACAAAAACAGAACCAGAGAAAAGCCTAACAGTTGGACTTAGAAAAACTGGTGGAAGAAATAACACCGGTATGATAATGGTAAGGCATATCGGTGGTGGTCATAAGAGAAAATATAGAATAATTGATTTTAAAAGAGATAAACATAATGTCCCTGCTATAGTTGCAAGTATTGAATATGATCCAAATAGAAATGCAAGGATTGCTCTTCTTAATTATAAGGATGGAGAAAAAAGATATATAATTGCTCCAGAAGGTTTAAAAGTTGGTGATGAGGTTATAAGTGGGCTTTCCAATGTTCTTATAAAAATAGGTAATGCAATGCCTCTTTCTCAGATTCCTGATGGTACATTTGTTCATTGCGTTGAACTTATTCCTGGAAGAGGAGCACAACTTGCAAGAGCTGCTGGAACAAGTGCTCAAGTGATGGGTAAGGAAGGAGAATACGTTATTTTGAAGATGCCAAGTGGTGAGATTAGAAAGGTTCGTAAAGAGTGTTTTGCAACAGTTGGAAGGGTTGGAAATTCTGAATACAACACCATTACTTTAGGTAATGCAGGAAGATCAAGACATCTTGGAATAAGACCTACTGTTAGAGGTGTTGCGATGAACCCAGTAGATCATCCTCTTGGTGGTGGTAGAGGAAGATCTAAGGGTAATAATGTGCCAAGATCTCCATGGAATCAGCCTTCAAAGGGATTAAAAACAAGAAAGAAAAATAAGATTTGGAGTTGGATGATTATTCAAGATAGAAGAAAAGGTAAGAGTGCATAAGGAGGAATGAAATGGGAAGAAGTTCAAAAAAAGGTCCTTATGTTGATCCAAAGTTATATGAAAAAATAATGAAAGCAAAACAAAATAATGATAAAAAACCAATTAAAACATGGTCAAGAAGAAGCACTATAACACCTGATTTTGTTGGTCTTACTTTTCTTGTTCATAACGGAAGAAAGTTTCTCCCAGTTTATGTTACTGAGAGAATGATAGGACATAAACTTGGAGAGTTTTCTTTCACAAGAACATTTAAAGGACATGGTGCAGCTCATAAAGAATCAACAGAATTGACATAAGGAGAATTTATGGAAGCAGTATGCAATTTAAGATATCAGAGATACTCGCAATTAAAAGTTAGAAGAATAGCAAGAATGGTCAAGGGTAAAAATATGTGGGAAGCGATACATTTTTTAAATTTACTTACAACTCCAACAAAGGAAGTTGTAATAAAAGCAATAAAATCTGCAGGAGCAAACCTTAGTAATAAACTTGCAAAAAAACTTGACCTAAAGGATATATGGATAAAGGAGATCTGCGTTGATCAGGGACCAATGAAATTTTTAAGAAGATACAACGCTGGTCCAATGGGAAGAGCAATGCCATATACTAGAAATATGTGTCATATAAAGGTCGTTGTAAGCGATAATAAAAATTAAGGAGAAGGTATGGGACAAAAGATACATCCAAACGCAGTAAGACTTGGTTATATAAGAAACTGGCAATCAAGATGGGTAAGCGATTTTAAAGATATGCCGTTTCTTATAAGAGAGGATTATGAAATAAGAAACATCATAAAAGAAAGATTTTTTCAGGCAGCGATAAGCTCGGTAATAATAGAGAGAATCGGAAATTATATAAAGATAACAATAAACTCTGCAAGACCTGGAATAATAATAGGTAAAAAAGGACAAGATATTGAGATGTTAAGAAATGATCTTGAAAAATTAACGGGAAAGAAAGTTTATATAAATGTTTTTGAGATAAAGGTCCCAGAACTTGATGCAAATCTTGTTGCTCAAGCAATAGCATTCCAACTTGAAAAAAGGGTTTCTTATAAAAAAGCATGCAAAAAAGCAATGGAAAAAACAATGGCAAGTGGAGCGCTTGGTATAAAAGTTATGGTTTCAGGGAGACTTGGTGGTGCTGAAATAGCAAGAAGAGAATGGTATAGAAAGGGAAGAGTTCCTCTGCAAACATTTTCTGCTGATGTAGATTATGGGTTTGCGGAAGCAAATACAGTTATGGGAAAAATTGGTGTTAAAGTATGGATATTCAAAAAACTTTATTTTGCAAAGACACCAAGGGAACTTGCCGAGGAAGTTAAGAAACTAAGACTTGAAGAAGAAAAGACAAATATGATTGTTACAGATGATTTAGGTTCAAACAAAGGAGACGACAATGCTTCTAATGCCTAAAAGAGTTAAATATAGAAAACCTCAGACAAATCCAAGGATAAAAGGTGTGTCAAAGGGATGCACTGAACTCCACTGGGGTGATTATGGTATAAAAGCACTTGAGCCTAAGTGGATTACAGCAAGACAGATTGAAGCATGCAGAATAACAATAATAAGATATCTTAAGAAAAAAGGTAAGATGTGGATAAGAATTTTCCCTGATAAGGCAATAACCAAGCATCCAGCTGAAACGAGAATGGGAAAAGGTAAGGGAGATCCAGATCATTGGGTAGCAGTTGTAAAGCCTGGAAGGATAATGTTTGAGATTGAAGGAATAGATGATCAAACAGCAGAAGAAATTTTTCATAGAGTAAGTGCAAAACTTCCTATAAAGACAAAACTTGTTAAACGAGATCAGATATAGTTGAGAGGTGCTTATGAAAAAAAGAGAAAAAGAAGAAATAAGAAGTTTAGGAGATGCAGAGCTTGAATCGCTTTTAAAAGAAACAGAAAAGGAGTTATTTAATTTAAAGTTTAATAAAAAAATAGCACCTATTGATAATCCTTTAAAAATAAGGTTACTAAGGAGAAAAATTGCTTTTATAAAGACAGTGATAAATCAAAGAAGAAGTAAAAATGAGATTGGAGCAAAATAAGGAGTAATTTATGGAGACAGCAAATAAACAAAATACACGAGCAAAAAGGGCACTTCTTAGAGGTGTTGTTATTTCTGATAAGATGAATAAGACGAGGGTGGTTAAGGTAGAGAGAATTTTTAAGCATCCTCTTTATGAGAAAGTTATAAAGAGGTATAAAAAATATTATGTACATGATGAACTTAATCAATCAAAAAATGGTGATGTTGTTGAAATAATGAGTACAAGACCTCTATCAAAGCTTAAAAGATGGAGGATTTATAGAATTATAACTAAGAAAGCTGGAGAGTAATATGATACAGTTAAGAACAATGTTAGATGTCGCAGATAATTCTGGTGCAAAAAAACTAATGTGTTTTAAAATAAGAGGCGGTAGTCACAGAAAGTATGCAACCGTGGGTGACGTTGTTATGTGTTCTGTTAAAGAGGCATTACCGGAGAGTAATATAAAAAAAGGTGATGTCGTTAGAGCTGTTGTTGTAAGAGTTAGAAAAGAAATAAGAAGACCTGATGGCTCATACATAAGGTTTGATGATAATGCGGTTTGTGTTATCGATAATAATGGTGAGCCAAAAGGAACAAGAGTTTTTGGACCGGTAGCAAGAGAATTAAGAACTAAAAATTTCTTAAAAATTATATCTCTTGCACCTGAGGTTTTATAAGAGAGGTGTTTATGCTTACATTGAAAAAGAAGGATAAAGTTATAGTTCTATCTGGAAAGGATAAAGGGAAAAAAGGCGAGATTCTTAAAGTTGTAAAAGGTGATGATGGAAAGATAGAAAGAGTTGTTGTTAGTGGAGTTAACATAGTTTCAAAACATAAAAAACCAACAAGAAATGATCCTGGCGGAATAATAAAAAAGGAATCTCCCATTCATATATCAAAAGTTATGCTTGTATGTCCACATTGTGATAAACCAACCAGAATAAAGGTAACTATAAATACTTCTGGTGAAAAATATAGGGTTTGTAGAAAGTGTGGTCAGACAATAGCATAGGAGGATTTTGTATGAGTACTACGGCTTATATATCAAGAGCAAGAAAGTTTTATAAAGAAAAGATTGTTCCGGAGATGATGAAGGAGTTTAATCTTTCTACTCCAATGGCAGTTCCAAAGATTGAAAAGATTGTTATAAGTATGAGTGTAAATGAAGCAAGAGATGATATAAAACATCTTGAAATTGCAAAGGAAGAACTTTCTCTTATATGTGGTCAAATGCCTCAGATAAAAAGAGCAAAAAAATCAATATCAAATTTTAAACTTAGGAAAGGGATGCCAATAGCATTGAAAGTAACTCTTAGAGGCGATAGAATGTATGATTTTTTAGATAAGTTTATATCAATAGCAGCACCTAAGATTAGAGATTTTTCAGGATTTAATCTTGATAAGTTTGATGGAAGAGGATCTTATAATGTAGGGATAAAAGATCACTTTATATTTCCAGAAGTAAATCAAGATAAATCCCCGAAATCAAGAGGAATGAATATAACAATAGTTACAACAGCAAAAAATGATGCTATGGCTATGAAACTTCTTGAGTATTTCGGTTTTCCTTTTAAACAAAAAAATAAAAAATAATTAAAAAGGAGTGTTAATATGGCTACATATGCACAGATGGCTAAAGCAAGAAAAAAACCAAAGTTTTCTACAAGATATAGAAATAGATGTCAGATCTGTGGAAGACCAAGAGGATACTATAGAGATTTTGGTCTTTGTAGAATATGTTTAAGAAAGATGGCTCATGAAGGATTAATACCAGGACTCAAAAAAGCAAGCTGGTAAATAGGGAGGATAAAAATGGATACTATTTCAAACATGTTAGCACAAATACACAATGCATCAATGAGATTAAAAGATAAGGTTGATGTTAAGTATTCTAAATTTGCTGTTTCAATACTTGATGTATTAAAGAAAGAGGGTTTCATATCAAATTATAAAGTTATGAATGATGAAAAAACATCAAAACAGTTTATAAGAATTACACTTAAATATACAAAAGATAGAACACCTGTTTTTAGTGGTTTTAAAAGAGTATCAAAGCCATCAAGAAGAATATACAGAGGATGGAATGAGTTTCCAAGAATAAAAAATGCTCTTGGAATAAATATAGTTTCAACATCTAAAGGTGTTATGAGTGGAGATGAAGCAAAAAAGAATAGAATTGGTGGAGAAGTAATTTGCCAAGTTTGGTAAAGGAGATTATTATGAGTAAGATAGGAAATAAACCTGTAAAAATTCCAGATGGTGTTAAGGTAAATGTTCTAAATAATGTTGTAAATTTTGAAGGGAAGATGGGAAAACTCTCGATGAATATTTATGAGGGTTTTACCGTTGAGGTTAAGGATGGTTTTATATATATAAAAAGATCAAGCGATGAACTTAAAGCAATGCATGGCACGCTTAGAGCAAAGATAGCAAATGCAGTTATTGGAGTAAGCGAAGGTTTTAAAAAAGTTTTGGAGATAGTTGGAGTTGGTTTTAGAGCACAAACAGATGGAAAAACTATAACAATGCAAATTGGTTTTTCACATCCGGTTAGTGTAAATATTCCTGCCGGTGTAAAAGTTGATATTGATTCAAAAACACAGAATGTTATAACTATAAGCGGTGTAGATAAAGAACTTGTAGGAAATTTTGCTGATAAAATTAGAAAAATAAAACCACCTGAGCCATATAAAGGAAGCGGTATTAAGTATCAAAATGAAAGAATTATAAGAAAAGCCGGTAAGGCTCAGGTTGCAGGTGGTGGTAAAAAATAATTAGAGGTGAATTATGATTACTAAACAGGAAAGATATCTTTTAAGAAAGGAAAGAACAAGAAAAAAACTTTTTAAAAATGGGATTACCAAGCCCAGACTGAGTGTGAAAAAATCAAACAAGTATATCTACACTCAGGTTATAGACGATATAAAAGGAATAACAATCGCAAGTGCTTCTTCCATAGAAAAAGAGATACTTGAGCAGATAAAAAAGACACAAAAATCTGCAAAAAGTGTTGAGGCTGCAAAGATCCTTGGCAAGATAATTGCTGAGCGAGCTATAAGTAAGGGAGTTAAAGAGGTTATTTTTGATAGAGGTGGAAGCATTTACCATGGAAAGATAAAAGCCCTTGCTGATGCTGCAAGAGAAGCAGGTCTTAAATTTTAATATTAAGGAGTAGAAGATGATAACGAAAAATCAAAAAGAAATTATTGAAGAAAAAATTGAAAAACATGAAAAGGTTGATGATTATCTTGAAGTTAAAGATGAATCAACTGAGGAAAAATCAATAGTTATAGCAATAAACAGAGTTGCAAAGGTTGTTAAAGGTGGAAAAAGGTTGTCGTTTAATGCTCTTGTTGCTGTTGGGAATGGAAATGGTAAGGTTGGTGTTGCTGTTGGGAAAGCAAAAGAAGTTCAAGATGCAATAGCAAAAGCTATGGCATTAGCAAAGAAAAATATGATTAGTTTTCCACTTAAAAATGGAACTATACCACATGAGGTAAGCGCAAAATTTTGCTCTGGATATGTTTGGATGAAACCTGCTATTGAAGGGACAGGTCTTATTGCTGGTGGTGCAACAAGAAGTGTTCTTGAAGTTGCAGGTGTTAGAAATATTCTTACAAAAAATCTTGGTTCAACAAATCCATTTAATTCAGCATATGCTACAATTGAAGCACTTAAAAAATTGAGAACACCACAAGAAATTAAAGAGATAAGAGAGTAACTGGAGGTTTTATGATATATATTCATAATTTATCACCAAAACCAGGTGCAGTTCATAGGAAAAAGAGACTTGGACTTGGACAAGGTTCAGGTCATGGACAAACATCAACAAGAGGTCAAAAAGGGCAAAGAGCAAGAAGTGGTGATGGAAAGATGGTTGGTTTTGAGGGTGGTCAAATGCCACTTATAAGAAGAATTCCCAAAAGAGGATTTAATAATAATGCGTTTAAAAAAGTTTATGAGATAATCAAAATTTCAACTCTTGAAAAATATTTTAACAATGGTGATAAAGTAACACCTGAGATTTTAAAAGAAAAGGGGCTGGTTGAAACAACAAATATAAAAATTCTTGGTGATGGAGAACTTACAAAAAAACTTGAAGTTCATTCTCATTCTTTTTCCAAATCCGCTATCTCAAAGATTGAAAAAGCTGGTGGCAAAGCTGTTGTAATTAAATAATCCTTATAATTATGAATGAAAATATAGCCAATATTTTTAAATCAAAGGATCTTACAAAGAGAATTCTTTTTGTTCTTGGTGGAATTCTTGCTTATCGTATAGGGGCATCAATTCCTATACCTGGTGTAAATCCATCTGCTTTACGAGCACTTTTTGAAGCAAACAAGGGTGGTGTTCTTGGCTTCCTTGATATATTTTCTGGTGGTGCTCTTGGAAGGCTTTCTATATTTTCGCTTGGTATTATGCCATATATTAACGCATCTATTATAATGAGTCTTGTTCAAGGCTCACATATGTTCCCATATATTGAGAGGCTTTCAAAAGAAGGGGAAAGCGGAAGAAGAAAAATAACTCAGATTACGAGATATCTGACGCTTTTGCTTGCAGCAATTCAATCTTTTGGTTTAATAATGGCTTTAAATCATATGCCTATTCCTGGTGGGATGCCAATAGTTTATAATCCTGATTTTACATTTTATCTTACAGCAGTTTTAAGTATGACAACCGGAACAATACTTTTAATGTGGATAGGTGAGCAGATGACAGAAAATGGAATAGGTAACGGAACATCTATAATAATTTTTTCAGGTATAGTTGATAGATTACCAAAGGCAGTAATGGATATGTTGAAACTTGTCCAACTTGAAGATATGTCAATTTTAACAGCTCTTTTTATACTTGCAATTGTTGTTTTGATAGTTGCTTTTGTAGTTTGGCTTGAAACAGCACAAAGGAAAATTCCAGTTCAGTATGCTCAAAGAATGGTTGGAAGGAAGGTTTATGGTGGAGTTTCAACATTTCTTCCTTTAAAAGTTGATCAATCTGGTGTTATAGCAGTTATCTTTGCTGTTTCATTTATGACACTACCATATACAATTTCAACATTTAATCCAAACTCAAAAATTGCACAGATTATATTGAATTATTTTAACCACTCAAGTGTTGTTTATCATATAATTTATATGGCACTTATAATATTTTTCTGTTATTTTTATAATTCAGTTGCTATAAATCCAAAAGATCTTGCAGAGAATATGAAGAAATGGGGTGGTTTTATACCTGGAGTAAGACCGGGGGAGGCAACTGCAAAATATATTGAAGATGTTTTAAATAAAATTACACTTGGTGGAGCATTAGGTGTTTCTTTTATAGCAATCTTACCTGATTATCTTAGGTCCAAATTTTCAGTTCCCTTTTATTTTGGTGGCACTTCCCTTTTGATTGTTGTAGGTGTTGCACTTGATACAATGGCTCAACTTGAAGCACATCTTCTTATGAGAAACTATGAGAGTTTTTATAAAAACAAAAAGATTCAAGGAAGATGGTTTAATGTAGGAAGATAATAAAAGGGGGGGTAATGAATATAATATTTTTAGGACCACCGGGTTCTGGAAAAGGAACTCAAGCAAAGATTTTGGCAAATAAAAGAAATTTTATTCATATTTCAACAGGGGATCTTTTTAGGGAAGAGATAGAAAAAAAATCTGAGTTAGGTTTAAAGGTTAAATCATTTATCGATCAAGGAAAACTTGTTCCTGATGAAATTGTGATTGATGTTATAAGAAGTAGAATAAATCCAGGTAGTAATATTTTATTTGATGGTTTCCCAAGAACTGTTGAGCAGGCAGAAAAACTTGATGAGATGATGGACGGATTTGGTAAAAAAATAGATATTGTTTTCTTTTTTGAAATTAATGAAAATGATGTTGTTAAAAGAATGGTTGCAAGAAGAACTTGTCCTAAATGTGGAAAGATTTATAATATGATAACAAATCCACCAAAAAATGATGAGACCTGTGATATGTGTAATGTTAAGCTTTATCAAAGAGACGATGATAAAGAAGATGTAATTAGAAAAAGACTTGAAGTTTATAAAACACAAACATCACCACTTATTTCTTACTATCGATTAGAAGGAATATTTGAAATTATTGATGCTTCAAAAAGTGTTGAAGAAGTATCATCAGAAATTGAAAAGAAAATCTCTCAAAAAATTCTACTTAAATAAACTTAGATCTTAAATTAATCCTTTAAATAAAAATTTTTTTCTTTTAAATTTTTAGGAGATATTTCTATTGCTATTTTGTAAAAAAATTCTAATTTAAAAAGTCCAATATGTTATGGAGTTAACAATATTTTATTTAATTTTTACTTGATTTAAATTGTGGATAGCTGTCTAATATTTTTATGAAGTTCTTCAGATATATATCTTTTCTGATGAAGAAAAGTTTTTAGTTAATTCTTTACTCTATAATGTTTGCTCTTATCTTTCTTACAAGTTTTGATGATGGAATGAAAAAATTATCTATTTGAATTATATTTTCATTTTTTCCTCCTTTCTATTTATTTTATTTCTTCCATTTTTTTGCATCCCTTAATTTGAATAATTACAATTTACACACTTTATTATACACTACCCGCTTATATTTACTTGACTTTTTGAAAATATATTTGTAATATGAGTTATGTAAGGTGTTTAAAATAGTTTTTTAAGGAGGAAAATATGTCAGTTATGACAAAAAATAATGTAAATGAGTATCTCAACGGGGTTATAGAAAATGTTAAAAGAAAAAATCCCGGTGAGAAGGAATTCCATCAGGCAGTTGAAGAAGTATTATTAACACTTGCTCCAGCTCTTGAAAAACATCCGGATTATGTTAAGGCAAAAATAGTTGAAAGAATTGTCGAGCCAGAAAGAGTAATAATGTTTAGAGTTGTATGGCAGGATGATAAAGGTGAGATACATATAAATAAAGGATACAGGGTTCAGTTTAACAGTGCAATTGGTCCTTATAAAGGTGGATTGAGATTTCATCCTTCAGTAAATCTAAGCATTCTTAAGTTTTTAGGATTTGAGCAGATATTTAAAAATGCGCTTACAACACTTCCAATGGGTGGTGGAAAAGGTGGTTCTGATTTTGATCCAAGAGGAAAGAGCGATAACGAGGTTATGAGATTTTGCCAAGCATTTATGACAGAACTTTTTAGACATATTGGTCCAGATATTGATGTTCCTGCAGGTGATATCGGTGTTGGAACAAGAGAAATAGGATATTTATTTGGTCAGTATAAAAAAATTGCAAATGAGTTTACTGGTGTTCTTACAGGAAAAGGACTTACATGGGGTGGTTCTTTAATTAGACCCGAGGCAACTGGGTTTGGTGTTGTTTATTTTACAGAAGAGATGCTTAAGACAAGAAATACAAGCCTTGCTGGAAAAAGAGTTGCTATATCTGGTTTTGGTAATGTTGCATGGGGTGCTGCTCTTAAAGCAACAGAACTTGGTGCAAAGGTTGTAACAATATCTGGCCCAGATGGATTTGTTCTTGATGAGGATGGAATAAAAGGAGAAAAAATTGATTATATGCGTAAGATGAGAGCATCGGGAAGGGATGAAGTAAAGATGTATGTTGAGAAGTTTAAGAATGCTAAATTTTTTGAAGGAAAGAAGCCATGGGGAGTTAAAGTTGATGTTGCACTTCCATGCGCAACTCAAAATGAACTTGATGAAAACGATGCAAAGGAACTTGTCAAAAACGGATGTATTTGTGTTTGTGAAGGTGCAAACATGCCATCAACTCCAGGTGCAATAGAGGTTTTTAAAGCAGCAAAAATACTTTATTCTCCTGGAAAGGCATCAAATGCTGGTGGTGTTGCAACAAGTGGACTTGAAATGACTCAGAACTCTATAAGGATGAGTTGGTCAAGAGAAGAGGTTGATAGGCACTTGAGGAACATAATGATAAATATTCATAACACTTGTCTTCAAACAAGTGAGGAATATGGGGCAAAAGGCGATTATATGCTTGGAGCAAACATTGCCGGCTTTTTAAAAGTTGCTGATGCAATGATGGCTCAAGGACTTATTTAAAAATTAACTTAAAATAAGTAGAAAGGGGAGTGTTTAGAAACACTCCCCTTTTTTGTTTAAAAGAAAATCAAAAATTATAGAATATTAGTATATGGAAGAAAATAGTATTGAGTTTTTTGAAAGGTTAATGAGTTTTAGAATAAAAAAGGTTCTTCTTGTTGCATCCCTTTATGATTCATTTATGTTTGCAGATGATGAGATGCTTTCTGAAGTCCTTTTTGAACACAACCTTACGGGAAGAGAGCATTTCTATATAAAGAGAGCAAATCATCCTAACGAAGCTCTTGAAATACTTTCAAATGAAAAGTTTGATATTGTTATATCAATGACTATACCTCCTGATTATGATATCAAAAATTTTATTATAACGATAAAGGAAAAATTTGCTATCCCTTTTGTTTTACTTGCGTTTTCTTCTACAGATATAGGTATACTTGATGATGAGATAAAAGAAAAAATTGATGAGATATTTTTATGGCAGGGTGATACAAGAATATTTTCTTCAATAATAAATCTAATAGAAGATAGGATAAATTTTGAAAGCGATATAAAATGTGGTGTTCAGTTTGTGCTTCTTGTTGAGGATAATATAAGTTTCTATTCTAAATACTTACCAATAATATATGCAGAACTGCTAAAACAGATGCATATAGTTATGGCTGATGATTTAAATATTACAAGAAAATTTCTTAGAATGAGGGCAAGACCAAAAATAATATTGAAGAAAAATTATGAGGATGCATGGAGTGTTTTTGAAAAATATAGTAATAATATGTTAGGTGTAATTACCGATGTAGAGTACCCTTCAAAAGAAAAGTCAGATTTAAAATCAGGATTACTTCTTGCCAAAAAAATTAAAGAAAAAATAAATGATATGCCAGTTCTTGTTCAATCTTCAAATGTGGATTATGAAAAAATTGCTAAGGATATTGGAGTATCATTTTTAAATAAAAATTCTCAAGATATATCAAAAAATTTGAGAAGTTTTATTCAAAGATATTTTGGTTTTGGTGATTTTATATTTGATGATGGAAATGGAAGAGAAATAGCAAGAGCAACAGATTTAATTTCAATAATAAAAGTTCTTCGTGTCGTTCCTGATCAATCAATAATTTATCATGCATCAAGAAATCATTTTTCAAAATGGCTTTTAGCAAGAACAGAGTTTGAAATTGCATACAAAATAAGACCAAAAAAAATAGAAGAGTTTAAAAATCCTTCTGATATAAGAAAATATCTTATAGAAAGCATACACCAATTTCTATATAGAACGCAGATGGGAAGTGTTCTTAAGTTTAATAGAGAAAAATACACAGTAGATATGCCATTTACAAAAATTGGGAATGGTTCAATTGGTGGAAAAGCAAGAGGAATTGCTTTTTTAAATTATTTGATAGGAAAAGAAATTATACCACAAGATATAAATCAAATAAAAATAAAAACACCAAATACTCTTGCTATATCAAGTGATGTTTTTGATTTTTTTATGGAACAAAATAATCTTTTTGAGTTTGTTGGAAAATATAGTGAAAATGAGTTGGCAAAAATATTTGAGAATGTAAATCTTCCTGATTATTTAATTAAAGATCTTATTGTTGTTCTTGAAAAAATAAGAGGACCAATTGCTATAAGATCATCATCTCTTCTTGAGGACTCAAAAAATTATCCCTTTTCAGGACTTTATAAAACTTATATGTATCAGAATAATGGGAAGATTTATGATGATTTAAAAAATGTTGAAAAGATTATAAAATACATATATGCTTCTGTCTTTTCAAAAGAGTCATTGGAGTTTAGGAAAGTAAGTCCATATATAGCAAGTGAAGAAAAAATGTCTATTGTTATACAGCAGGTTGTGGGAAGAGAGTATATTGATGGACTTTATTTTCCTCTTATATCAGGGGTTATGCAATCGTATAATTTTTATCCAATATATCCTTTAACATCTGACTCTCCTATTGTCCATATGGCTATGGGGCTTGGTGAGACAGTAGTAAGTGGAAGATATTTTTTAAGATACTCTCCGCTTTTTCCTAATAATATTCATCAATTTTCTACAATAAGTGATATGTTTAAGTTTTCACAAAAAAAATTTATGGCTATATCACTTAAAGGAACTCCTCAAGTTTCATATGATCAAAAAGCAAGTGTAGTTGAAATTGATGTAAACGAAGTAAAACCTTCACAAGAAATGAAAATTCTTTTTTCTTCTTACTCAAATACTGAAGATAGGATTATTGATAGATATACTGATGGCTTTGAAAATTTGCTTACTTTTTTGCCTCTTGTTAAAAACCAAATTATTGCGCTTAATGATACTCTCTTAAAAATATCTGAGATTACTAAGGATGTTATGGGTGGAAATGTTGAGATAGAATTTGCTTTAAATTTTGATTTTAAAACTTCAGAGGCTGAGCTTTATCTCCTTCAGATAAAATATTTACCAATAACTCATAAGATTAAAAAAGTAGATCTAAATCTTGATGGAAAAAAAGTTTTGATATATTCGGAGAATGCAGTTGGAAATTCTTTTATAAAGGATATAAAGCATATGGTATATGTTAAAAAAGATACTTTTTCAAATTTAAAAACTGTTGAGATTGCTACTCAGATTGAAAGAATAAATGAATATTGTAAATCTAAAAATATAAATTATATTCTTCTTGGACCTGGACGATGGGGAACAAGTGATATACATCTTGGAATTCCTATTAAATGGAATGATATATCAATGGCGAAGGTTATAATTGAGTCAGTTTATGATTCTTTTTATGTAACACCATCATTTGGAACCCATTTTTTTCATAATATTGTTGCACTTTCAATTCCATATTTTTCAGTTGAAAAATCTGAAAATATTATGTGGAATGAGATAGAAAATGCTAAAACTATTTTTGAAACTCAAGATGTTAAACTTGTTAGTTTTGAAACACCTATCTTTGTTGTTGTAGAAAATAATAAAGGATATGTGTTGGTGTGATTATGAAAAGATATGAATTTAAAAAGGAGTATATTAAACTTTTAAAAGATACATCACGAACATTGTATCTTAGTTTTAAAATACTTCCTCCATATGTTAAATATATGCTTGGTAATGGATATCTTATTGCACGGGCGATGGATAGTGTTGTTGATAGCCCTTCTATAGAGAAGGAGAAAAAAATTGAGTTTTTAAATCTTTTTTCAAATCCAGGTTTTTATCATTTTAAAAAAGATATAGAAAAAATATCTACTTATGTTTCAAATAAACTATCTAAATCTGAAGCAGAGCTTTTGAAAAAACTTCCAGATATTGTTGCAAATTTTACATCTAATCTTGAACTTGATGAGATTTCTCTTGTTGAACTTTTGCTGAAAGGGCTTTTAAATGGGATGATGATAGATGTGGAAAGATTTGATAATGGAACTGAGATACATTCGCTAAATACACTTTCAGAGCTTATAAAATATTGTCGGCTTATAGGCGGTATTCCAGCAATATATTGGTATAAAGTTTATTTGAAGTATAACAAAAAAACATATAAAAACAATGTTTTAAGTTCTGCCTATAAAATAGGAACAGCGCTTCAGATAACAAATATTCTTAAAGATATACATTCGGATATCTCTATATCAAGATCATATATTCCTCATGAGTATCTTGAAAGTGTGGGTTTAAAAGAATATGATCTTAAAGATCCTAAAGTTATCAATAAAATAAGACCTTTTATAAATTCAATGATACTTATGGCTGTTAATTATTTTGATGAGTCAGAGTATTTTATAAATTCTATAAAAGGAAGTGAGATTTACCTTAAACTTTCGCTTATATGGCCAGTTTATTGGGCGATGGATACTCTATATCTTGTTTCAGTAAAAAATCCTCTTAAATCAAAAATTAAAATTTCAAGAGCAAATATATATAAAACACTTATAAAATCTCCACTTCTTTTAAATCCATCCTCTTTTTCAAGAGGATATCGTTTTAGAAGAGAAATACTCATTCTTTCTTTAAATAGAAGTGAAAATTATTTTTCTTAAAATATCTTGCGACGCTTACAATGATAAATGCCCTGATATGATGAATTGCAATATGAGTGTTCTTGATATGCCGCTATCAGCGATGGGTGGAAATTGGGGACCTCTTGAAAAAGTATTTAAAGGTGGTGATTATAGAGAGGTTTTTGAGATA
>Ga0080004_1207440_pt1 | contig 21599 bp, 21 predicted proteins | sample WasSprMetagenome_FD_69207 | JGI IMG/M metagenome (GOLD analysis project Ga0080004, IMG submission 69207) | Sulfidic aquatic microbial communities from Washburn Spring, Yellowstone National Park, USA - WS (SPADES assembly) (version 2) | ecosystem: Environmental > Aquatic > Thermal springs > Hot...
AATAGAAAAAGAAGACGGCAAAAGGTTTACTCAGTATATCTTCCCAGAAGACCCAGAATTCAGCACTCTAATAAAAGAAAACATCAAAAAGAAATACAGCATAATAAAAGGCACAGAATTAGAAGATTTTGAATTTGAGATAAAACCGATAAACTACAAAGTAAAACCACTGAAATATAAAGACTATATAATAAAAGCAGTAGATGGGGAATTTGAGATAAAAACAGACCCGGAGATATTAGAGGCAGTATACGACGCAGGGCTTGGAGCCAAAAACTCACAAGGCTTTGGAATGATAGAAATAATGTCAGAAAACTAAAAGAAAAAAGTTTATATAAAACAAATACGCTAAAAAGAGGTAGTAAATGAATAGCTACTATAAAATAGCATTGGCAGGATTACTACACGACATTGGAAAATTTTACCAAAGAGCTGGGAAAGGGAAAAACCTACCTTATCAAGAATTTAAATATCAACATGCACTATATACATATCAATGGTTTGAAGACCCAGAAATAAAGCCAAGTCTATCAAAAGCTTTTAACGATATAGATGAGATAAAGGTTTGGGCATCAAGACATCATAATCCGGAAGATTCTTTAGAAAGTAAAGTTTTACAAAAAGCTGACCATTTATCATCAGAAGAGAGAGAAAAAGAAAAAGAAGATGAATTTAACTTGCTTCACACAGTATTTGAGAGAGTTTCTTTTATAGAAGATTCAAAAAAAGAAGATGATTTAGAATTTTGGGGATATTACAAATTAAAACCCTTGGATTTTGAAAATCTTGAAGATACAATCTTTCCGGTGATAATCCAAAGAACAGCAAAAACAGGAAAGTTAGCCAATCCAAGCGATGAGAGAAAAATCAGAGAAGAAGAGAGTAAGTATCCAGAGCTTTATAAAAAGTTTTTAGAAGATTTTAAAAAGATAAACCACTTTAAGGAAGAGCGGGCTTTTAACTTTATATATTACCTTTTGCAAAAATACTTATGGTGTGTGCCAGCATCTAAATACGATAAAGAACGGGGGTCAAGACACTATCCGGATATATCACTATTTGACCATTCAAGAGTATTGTCAGCAATAGCAGTGTGTCTGTATGATTATAAACAGGAAAATTCACAATACAACCTAAACGATGAAAAAGAGAAAATATTTTTACTTTACGAAGCAGAAATTAGCGGAATTCAAAAATTTATATACAAAGTCAGCAAAATAGATGTAGAAAAAGAAGGTTTTTCTGTTCCAAAAGAGCTTAGAGGAAGGTCTTTCTTTGTATCAATACTGCCAGAGCTATTAAGCAGATACATACTAAATAAGCTTAACTACCCAATAACAAACATACTATATTCAGGCGGCGGAAAATTCCAGCTACTACTGCCAAACACAAGTAAAGTTAAAGATATTTTAAAAGAATTTAAAAATGAACTTTCAGAATTCCTGCATAAAGAGTTTCATTTAGACTTGTCGATAGTGAGCGGACAAACAGAGTTAAGTCAGGAGCATTTAAAAGGAGACAAGTTAAGAGAAGCGATAACAAATTTACAAATCAGCATTGATGAAGATAAAAAAAGGAAAGCTAAAAAATTGCTTACCAAAGACTTTGAAGATGGGCTTCATGTTTGTAAATCTTGCAAATCTTTACCAAGAAAAGATAAAGAAGACATTTGCAAATGGTGTAATACTTTTAACGAGTTAGGAGCGAAATTAGCAAGACACGAAAAACTTTTCATAATCTATCAATTTGAAAATGTAAACGAAAAATCAGACTTAGAGTTTGGAAAATTTGGAAAAGTGTATTTATTCAATGAACCAGAGCCGGAAATAATGACAAAAGCAAAAGAAGTACTAAATCTAAACTCAACAAAAATGGCAGAAGAAGGATATACCAACGGATTTAAATTTATAGCAAACATAGTACCAACCTTAACATACGAGGTAAAAGATTATCTCTTAAAATATGCAGATTTAGAAGAGAAAGAAAGAGAAGAATTAAAAAGCCAGCCTACAAACTCAATCTTACCGCTAAACTACATTGCAGAATTTGCAAAAGGAGATAAAAAGCTTGCAGTTTTAAGAGCAGACGTAGACAATCTTGGGCTAATATTTAGCGATGGATTAAGAAGATATACAATATCAAGAATAGCAACACTGAGCAGAATGTTAGACCTATTCTTTACAGGCTATATATCAATTTTAATAAATAAAGTTTCTGATGATTATGCAAAGAGAGAGCTTGGAGATACAAACCTAAAAGCGAAACCAAAATTGATATACACTGTTTATGCAGGTGGAGATGATTTATTTTTAATAGGACCATACAATCTAATCTTAGACTTTGTAGTGGAACTGAGGAAGAAATTTTATAAATACACAGCTAACAATACAGACTTTGGAATATCCGGCGGTATACCAATAGTAGGGTCTAAAGTAAGTCTTGAATACATGGCAAAAATATCAGAAGAGATGGAAAGTATATCCAAAAGTGCAATCTTTACTACAAGAAACAAACAAAACTACCTAAAAGATGCAATAACCATATTTGAAAAAAGCTTTAAATATTCTTCAGAGATAAAAGGGTATAACACGTACAACCAAAGAATATTTGGCGATGAAGAACTTTCAAAACTGTATAAAAAAACACAAGATGATAACTATGTAAACTTTGAAACAATCCTAAGCATAGCAAATAAAATAGCTGAGTATATGGAAGAAAAAAAGATATCAAGAGCGTTGGCATACAGATTATTAAGCTTGCATAGGGTTTATGTATCAGAAGATGGAAAGATAGACCCAGTTATTTATCCAAAAATCTTTTATCAGATAGGTAGAAATGTGAAAGATGAAAATGTCAGAAATTTACTTGAAGAGTGGTTATTAAGAAAGGGTTATAGTTATGGTGAAGATTCTATATCAAAAGAAAATGCAATTAAAAATTTAGATGTAATACTATCCATTGCATTAATGAAAACAAGAGGAGGAAAAAAAGATGACTGAGGTAAAAAGTGTTTTAGATGTACGCAAGGAATTGGAAGAGATTTTTAAAGTCGATAAAAAAGATTGTAAAAGTGAAAAAGTTAAAGTTAGGAAACTTTACAAAGATCTTATTAAGAAAGTAAATCAAGATGTAGAAAAAGGGATATTAAACATAGATTTAGAAATTTATATAAAACCAAGTGGAATTTGTGAGGGCATTGCATATGCTGTCGGCTGTTTAGAGGAATTGAAAAGAAGTCAGCTTAGGAAATTTTTCAATGAGATAAAAGCTATAGAGTATGACTTAAAATCAGGAGAAGATGTTAAGGAAATAAAAATAAGAATTTTAACACTTATACCAAAACTCGCTTATGCCAAAGGAAGAAAGCTTATAGATGAAAACTTTTACGAATTTATGAAGACTATTCTTTCAAAGGTAAAAGAAGATATGAATAAAGAAAATGCTCAAGAAGTGTTTGAAATTTTTGTAAAAATTTTAGAATCAATTGTAGCATACCATACATACCACTTTCAGGAGGCATAATATGAGCAAACCGTTAAAAGGAATCATTAAATTAGAGTACAAGATTAGAGTGCTAACAGGTTTACACATTGGAGGGTCAAAAGAAAACGTAGAGATAGGCGGAATAGATAATATTGTTATCAAAGTTCCGGTCTTAAAGCTTGACGAGGCTATAGAAAGAGATGTTCCGTATATACCAGGTTCGTCAATAAAAGGAAAAATGAGAGCATTGCTTGAATGGGTAGAAAAACCAGAAGGCTCAATGCAAGTTATAGCTTTAACATACAAAGGTGAACCTTGTCACTGTGGAAAGTGCAAAGTTTGCAAACTCTTTGGGGCTCACAAAAACGCTAAAACAGAAGAGCCTGTAAGGTTAAGAGTAGAAGATTTTTATCCAACAAGAGAAACAATTGATATGTGGAAAAGATTTTTAGATGGCGATTTTATAGAAGTAAAAACAGAAAACACGATAAATAGAATTACGGCAAAAGCAAACCCAAGACATCAAGAGAGAGTTATACCATTTTCAGAATTCACAGGATTTATTAAAATAAGAGTTCATAAAGAAGACAGAAAAGAATTATACGACACAATAATTAGAGGCATCCAGCTATTAGAAGATGATTATCTTGGCGGTAGTGGTTCAAGGGGATATGGAAAGGTTAAATTTATCAAAGAAAAAATCTTATGGACAGACTATAGAAAACAACCTTTCGAAGAAAAAATAGTAGATGAAAATGAAATAGCTAATATTTACGGAGCATAAAAATGCTTAAAGCATACAAAATTACCTATCTTTCGCCAACTTCTCCGGTAAGAAGTTTTACAATTTTTGGTGCTATATGTTGGAGTTATAAGCTGATACATGGAGAAGAAAAGTTTAAAGAGTTTTTAAATGGATTTAAAGAAAAACCGAAATTTTTGATATCATCAGCATTTCCATATGTAAAAGATAAATTTTTATTTCCAAAGCCCATTTTACCTATAAAGGGAGAAAGCACAGATTTTAAAGTGAAAATCCAAAGAAAGGATTACAAGAAAGCAAGATTTGTAACCTTAGAAGTATTAAAAGAAGTAATAGAGGGAAACATAAGATACGAAGAAGACTTTGTAAAGTTTAAATCAGGGTCAGGCATAATACAAAGTATAGATGATAATCTAAAAATAGAGCAAAAACGACACACGCAAGTAAGAAACATGATAAACAGAATTACCAACGCATCAGAAAACCTGTTTTCAATAGAATCAGATTTTAAAGTATACGATGAATACTTTTTAGTATATTTCATAGACACAGAATTTGAAAATGAGTTTCACAGGTTAATAAAACTTACAGAAGATATAGGATTTGGGGGTAAAAAAAGCATCGGATGGGGAAGGGTAGAGATTAACAACTTAGACCCAGAACCTTTAAAAGACTTAATAGATTTAAATGCAGATAAATTTATAACCCTGTCTCCAATCATACCAACGGAAAGAATAAATCCAGAAGAGAGTTATTACGATATAGAGACATTCAAAAGCTACACAGAAAACACCTTTGAAGAAGAAAAATTAAAGAGAAAAGTTTTATACATCAAAGAAGGGTCAGTTTTAAGAAAGAAAGACTCGATAATATCAGGACAATTAAAAGATGTTGATCTTGGAATATATCAATACGGATTAGAATTTCCGATAGGAGTGAAGTATGTATAACTACAGGCTAAAAACATTAACACCTATACATATAGGAAATGGAAAAAAACTATCTAACGATTTTGATTATCTTATAAAAGGTACAGAGATAAATGTAGTCTCATTTGATAGGTATATATCTAATATAGCAGAATCTGAAGATGAAATTTCAAAATTAGAAAGTTATATTGAAACTATTAAAAAAGGAAATAGTATTTTTGATTTAATCAGAAAACCAACATATGAAGAAATTAAATATTCAGTTATTCTTAATACGCAAACTCCAAATCCAAAAGTTAGTGAAATTACTGAACATATAAAAACAGTGCTTAACGAAAAAGGAGAATATGGAGCATACATACCAGGTTCAACTGTAAAGGGATTTATTAGGCTTGCAATTTTCTACAAAATACTAAAAGAAAATGCTAATTCGGTAAACTGTAATGAAGATATAAAAAGAACAGAAGAGAGAATGCTCTCTGCCGAACTTCAAAAATATTCTCTTAAAATAATGACATATCTTAAAGTAGCAGATTCAGAGCCTATTAGCACAAAAAATTTAGAAGTAAGAAACATTATCATAACAAACAACAAAGCTTCAGAATTCGCAGAAGTAATAAAGAAAGATACAGAAATAAAAATAAGCATAGAAGACAGAGAGTTTCATGAAAAATTAGGTAAATTGGATTTGAAATATAAGTATTTAGAAACGATAAAAAATTGGAAAAATGCATGTTATGAATTTTCAAAATCAATAATAGAGCATGAAAAAGAATTTTTTAAGAAGAAGGGATTAGTTAAACTGAAAGATTTCTATGAGTACTTAGAAAAAGAAAACCGACCAGAAGCACCACTTCTTAGAATAGGAAAATACAAAGGAAAAATAAGCCAAACCTTAGTGCTTTTGTATGAAACAAATAAAGAAAAATTTGGCTGTCTTTTTGAGGACAAGAAGGGAAAAAATAATAAGAATGTTAATCCATTGCCAAAAACACGAAGAATTACAGAAGATTCCTTGCCGCTTGGTTGGGTTAAGTTGGTAGAATTAAATTAATACAAGGGGATCATAATGAGTAATGAAAAGCAAAGAAGACTTTTGATTACTTTTTTTGGAATGGCAAAAGACTATAAAGAAACTACTTACTTTCTTGAAGATAAAGAAAAGACTACCAGATACATAGCCGATGCGTTGAATGAGTTTTTTAACCCGGATAAAGTTTTGATATTTACAACACAATTAGCAATAGACATAAACAACGCGTTTAAAGAAGAGATTGAGGAAAAAATAGGTAAGGATAAAACTGAAACAGTAATTGTTCCTTCCGGAAAAGACCAAAAAGAGCAAGAAGAGATTTTTAAAAAAGTTTTAGAAGAAGTAGAGAAGTATAATAAAGAATGGGAAATTTACGTAGATATCACTCACGCTCTTAGGTCAATTCCACTTGTGTTTTTTATCTCAATATTTTATCTAAAGAACTTTTACAACATTAAGACAAGCAAAATATTTTATGGTGCTTTCGAACAGAGAGACGAAAATAACAGAAGCCCTGTTATTGAGCTTACATTCTTGCTTGACATAATTGATTGGTTCAATAGTGTTAACATGTTTGTTAAAAGATACGAAGCCAATGAATTAGCTCACAAATTAAAATCAATGGTTGACAATGAAAAATTCCTTAAATTAGACCCAGAACAAAAAAATAATTTGATTGATTTGTCCCAAGGCTTAAGAAGATTTTCAGGAGAGTATTTAAACGTTAGAGCAGTCCAATTTGAAAGGCTATTGGTAGATTTGAATGATAAGCTATCAAAATCAAAACCAATCATAAATGAAAATTTGCCAATCTTAACTCCATTGGTAGATAGAGTACAAACAGAAATAGAAAATCTTCAAACACCCGAGCCGGATGCATTAAATATGGATACGCTAAGATATCGTATAAAATTAATCCATACTTATCTTAGAAGAAATTTAGCTTTACAGGCAATTTTACTGCTTAGAGAAGTTTTTGTTGATTACTTGATTTTAAAAGTAGGAGATACAACCAAATGGTTGGATTATGATTACAGGGAAAAGATTTCCAGTGCATTTAATAGACCAGATGTAGATAAAGTAGATAAAAATATTGCTGAAAAAATAAAATCTTTACAAAAACAAAATTCAGCACTTAGAAACATCTGGAGAGAAATAAAAAATTTCAGAAATAATTTAGCTCATTGTGGTGTAGGCGGGGCAGAAAAAGAGGATCTATCTGGTCTTAAAAATAAGATAACAGAACTAACTAAAAAATTTGAAGCTGAAATTGGAAAAGGTTAAAAATTGACTTATGATTGATTAATTAGTATTAGATAATCTTTATCGAGATACTGTTTACGAAAATCAACGTTATCATTCTGCAGCCGGCAAAGAATCTCCTTTTTTCTTATTTTAAAAGATGATATCTCGGCTTACAACCTCAAGATGACACGGAAAGGTAAGTTTACAAGAATTTTAGAACGGCCTCAGCTTGGTTAAGGCGGTAAATAAATATTTAACTATCTTAATATCTAACTGATTTGATCTGATGATTGAAAAAGGTTTTCTTGGGATGTTTAGACAAATTGGAATTTTCCCAAACTGGTATGACTTATACATCTCCTTGACACTATTTATTTCATTGTCGTATAATTATGACTGATAAATCAGTCAAAGAGGATTTAAATGAAAAATAAAATCATTCCAATATTAATATCCATAGCAATCTTGGCTGTTGGGTTATTTATAGTCAAGTCTATAAATCCTAAAAAACAAGAACAACCAAAACAAAAACCTACACCAGTTGTAAAAGTCTTGGAGTTAAAATCTCAAGAAATTCCAATAACCTATACAGCAAATGCAACGTTGCAAGCTAAAACATCAGCAACTTTAAAGCCACAAGTTAATGGCAGAGTAATAAAACTATTAATAGAAGAAGGGCAGTATGTCAAAGCAGGACAGCCACTTGCAATAATCCAACCAGAAAAAGAACAATACCAAGTAGAATCACAAATTTCAGTCATAGAACAACTTAGAGCAAACTATTTGAATAAAAAAGCTATATATGAAAGAAGAAAACAGCTATTTGAAAAAGAACTTATAGCTAAAGAAGAAGTTGATAATGCTAAAACAGATATGGAAATTGCTTTTAATCAACTCCGTTCAGCTGAAGCAACATTAAAAGAATATGAAAGACAAAAAAATGAAACAGTTGTAAAAGCCCCATTTGATGGAATTCTTGATAAAAGATTTATAAGCATTGGAGATTATGTAGATAGTCAAACACAAATGTTTTATATTTTAAAGCCTAATCCGCTATGGGCAGTTTTTAGCTTACCACAGCAGTATATAAAAAATATAAAAATCGGAGGTTTAATAGATATTGACATAGATGGTGTAGGAAAAGTTAAAGGAAAAATAGATTATATATCTTCATCCCTTGACCAAAATAACCTGATTGTAGTAAAAGCATTAATAGAAAATCCGAACAATAAGTTAAAGGAAAATATGTACGGTAAAGCCAATATAGTTATTGATGTAAAAAAAGGATTTAGAATTCCTGAACAAGCTTTGCTTTTAGCAGGAAATGAAAGCTTTGTGTATAAAATCCAGGACGGAAAAGCTTTTAAAGTAAAGGTAGATATTATCAATCAATCTTTTGGCTATGTAGATATAGTTGGAGACCTTCAAGAGGGTGATAAAATAGCAATTACAAACTTAATGATGCTGAAAGACGGAATGCAAGTTAAAGCTATAAACTAAAGGTGAAAAAAATGAAAAAACAACTAATACTTAGTCTAATAGCAGTACCACTAATAAACGCATACAGTATAACCTTAGAAGAAACCCTTAACATTGCTGAAAAAAACGCTACAAAAATAAGACTATCAGATAAAGATATAGAAAAAGTAGAAGCACAGATAAAAGAAGCAAAAAGTAATATAATGCCGCAAGCATCCATTACAGGCTCATACACAAGATGGGACCCAAACTATATAACAGGATTTACACCAAAAAATCAATACTCAGCAAAAGCAGGACTAACTCAAAAAATATTTGACTATCAAGTCTTTAGTCTTATCAAAGTGGCAGAAAGCAACTTAGAACTACAAAAAGTAATAAAAGAAGATGTAAAACAGCAAGTAAAAGACACGGCAAGAAGACTATTTCTTACATCCTTAACATACAAAGAAATAATGAAAATAAAAGAAGAAAACCTAAAATATTGGCAAGAAAACTATAAATACGTAGAAGCAAAGTATAACGCAGGACTACTTGCAAAATATGACTTTATGAGAGCATCATCGCAGCTACAATCAGCAATAGCAGACTATGAAAACGCAAAAGCAAACTACGAAAAATCCATAGAAGACCTAAAAAGATTTTTAATGATAGAAGACATAACTCCACCGGAAGGGAATTTAGAAAAACTAACATACAACAAAGAAATAAACATAGAAAACAATACAGCACTGAAAGTAATAAACCAGCAGATAAAAGTAGCACAACAGCAAGTAGAATATCAAAAATCAGCAAACTATCCATCGCTATCAGCATTTTTAAACTACCAAGCAAACAACCAAGTAAGATTTCCGTCTGCATCAGAAGTATGGAAAAAAGGCTACAACCTTGGATTATCATTAAACTGGACCCTGTTTGACGGCTTTGCAAAAGATAGCAGAGTGCTGCAAGCAAAGATAGACAAAACAAAAAATGAGATATCTTATCAAGATAAAATCATGGAATTAAAAACAACATTAAACAAAACATTGGCAGATATAAAAGCATTGGAACATCAGCTAAAAGCAAATGAAGAAAACCTAAAAGTAGCAAAAGAAGCACTTAGGCTATCAACAGAGAGATTTAAAGCAAACATAGCAAACACATTAGAAGTATTAGAATCAGAAAATAACTACCAATCAGCACAGCTGACTTATCTAAACACGCTTTATAACTACAATTTAAAAATCTTTGATTTGATGAATCTTAATGGTGAGTGATTAATAGATATAGTCTATTTTAGTCAGTAGTTAGCATTTGACAACTTGGAATGATTTCTGATATTATTAAACAAAAAAAGGTGACTCATGAAAAAGTTCACCCACGAAGAAAACGTTGACTTTTATCTTAAGTCTATCTACAAAATTCCACTTTTATCCAAGGAAGAAGAAGAGTCTTTACTAAAAAAGATAAAAGAGGGGGACAAAGAAGCACTTCAAAAGCTAATTATTTCTAATTTAAGATTTGTAATTAACATAGCCAAAAAATATGCAGGCTATGGAATTCCATTTTCTGACTTAATCTCAGCAGGAAATGTTGGTTTGATAGAAGCTGCAAAGAAATTTGATACATCAAAAGGCGTTAGATTTATATCTTATGCAGTTTGGTGGATAAGACAATCAATCATAAATACCATTCAGCATGAAAGCGAAATAATAAAAAAGCCGAATAGAATGTACGCTTATGCTTATAAGATCAATAATGCTTATTCTTACTTAAAAGATACTTTAAACAGAGAGCCATCTATAGACGAGATTATATCTTTTTTAAAAACTCAAGGTATAAAAGTTGAAAAAGAAATGGTTGAAAGTTACTTCTTATTTAAAGGCGTTTTCTTATCCTTGGATACACCTATTGAAACAGCAGACAACGACTTGGTCTTAGAAGATACGATATCTGTTCATAATACACTTGATATCGAAAAAGATATCAATGAAGAAGATTTAAAAAGTGCCATAGAAGCATTGTTAGATACCTTATCACCAAGAGAGAGAACAATCCTCATTCATAGGTTTGGGTTAAATGGCGAAGAACCAAAGACATTGAACGAAGTAGGAGAAATAGTTGGTTTATCAAGGGAAAGAGTTAGACAAATAGAAAATAGAGTTTTAAAAAAATTAAGAAAAATAGCAAAAATTAAAAAACTTGAAGACTTGATTTCATAGAAAAATTATTAAACGTAAAAGATCCAATATTCAAAATACGTCGGGCGAGAAACTCAGTAAAAGTACGAGATTCTTCGCTCCGCTCAGATTGACAAATAAGATTATCCTTAGTTATATGGTTATCAAGTTTTCTTCATCATCGTATACATGTCAAAAAATAAAAAAGACTGCTTGCAAAATCCACATCGTCGTTCTGCAGCCGGCAAAGAATCTCATGTTTTCAAATTTTAAAAAATCAAAAGAGGAAATCCTTCGGCTTCAAGGTAAATGTTATGGTAAGTCAAAAAAGAGAGATCCTTTGGCCTCATAGCCTCAGTATGACAAAAACCTACCAAAGGTGTCATTTTGCAACCGGCAAAAAATCTTTTTTTACTCTCTTTCCTAAGAAAATATTAGAAAAGTTGACAAATAAATGTAAATTTACAAAAAATTTAGAACAGCTCCATTTTCCTATTCATTTTTTTACCTTAAACTCTCATGTGCATTATCTATTATGTTTTTAATGTGCTCATCAGAAAATGTCTTACACTCTTCTGATTTTCTTTCTATCAAAGCTAAAAATTCTATGTTACCTTCCGGTCCTTTTATTGGGGAAAAGTCTAAATCTTTTATACAGTAGCAGGACTGCATTAAACTTTCAATCACAGACTTTATGGCTTTAAAATGAAGTTCTTTATCTCTAACAACGCCGTCTTTTACTTCCCTTTTTGATAATTCAAACTGTGGCTTGATTAAAATTATTCCTTTAAAATCTTCCTTTAACAAATTACATATGTTTGGAAGTATTTTTGTAATGGATATAAAAGATACATCGCAAACCAATATATCAACCTTTTCCGGAATTTCATTTTCAGTTAGATACCGTGCGTTAAACTCTTCTATTGAAATAACTCTACTGTCAGTCCTTAATTTTTCATGAAGTTGATTTTTTCCAACATCAACGGCATAAACTTTTTTAGCCCCATTTTGAAGCAGACAGTCGGTAAATCCACCGGTTGAAGAGCCAATATCAAGACAGATCTTGTCTTTCACATCAAGATTAAAAACTTTTAAACCTTTTTCTAACTTAAATCCACCTCTTGAAACATAAGGCATTTTTTCTTTGATGTGGATGTTTGCATCTGTTGGAACTTTTGTGCCCGGTTTGTCTATTTTCTGATTGTTCACAAAAACAACGCCAGACATAATAAGAGCTTGTGCTTTCTCTCTGCTTTCAACTAAACCTTTATCTACCAATAACTTATCTATTCTTTCTTTCTGAACTTTCAATTTTTATGCATAGATAGAGATGCTACCTTTTTCATTCTCCGGAGGTTTTTTAGCTTGATTTACATTCTGTGTTTGCTGTATTATCTGATAATTTAACTGCTTCATCATCTCAAGAACTTGTTTAAAAAGCTCAATTTGAAATTGGTCTACCGGGTTTACTTGCATGGTTTACACCTCACTCTTTATAAACTTTTCTTCTAAAAATATCTTTTGGAGAAACTACCTTTTCTATAAAAACTTTTCCTTCTAAATGGTCTATTTCGTGCTGTATGACAACAGCTTCAAAGCCTTCTGTGTCAAATGTTATTAAATTTCCGTTTATATCCTGTGCTTCTACTTTAATATAGTAAAATCTTTTTACATTTCCAGTGTAGTCTGGGACTGACATACAACCTTCTCTGAAAATTATTTCACCTTCTGCATGAACTATCTTCGGATTGGATAAAACCATCAAACCGTGGGAAACTTTATTTGTTTTATGGGTAGATTTTGAAGTATCCACGATTATCGTTCTTATAGGATTGTTTACCTGTGGTGCGGCTATCCCAACGCCGCCCGGTGAATTATACATCGTGTAAGTTAATTTTTCTACAAATTCTTTAAACTCTTTTCCGAAATCTACAACTTCGATAGATTTTCTTTTTAATCTTTCATCCGGATATTTAAGAATCTCGAGTTTTTCCAACTTACAACTCTGCTGTTTCTATATTTTTTATTTCTATGTCAACATCTAACTCTTGTTTTAGCTTTTCTATCTCTCTATTAAACTCTAAAATATCCGCTTCTTCCGGAAATTCTGATTCTATAAACATAACATAAAGACTATTTACCTTCTCTGTTCTTAAATCTGAGATATTTATTCCTTTGTCTGCAAGTAGTTTTGATACTTTATAAACTATGCCCGGCTTATCAGAGCCGTAAACTGCTATATTAAAAATTGGCAATTTTTTTCTTGGTTTGTTAATAACGTCTTCAGATACTTCTTTTATGATTATAGTTAAGCCTTCTTTTTCAAGCTGGCTGAATTCTTGCTTAAGATGTTCTAAGCTTTTATCTCCTTTCACAATCAGCATTATAGTAAACTCATTGTTCAATCTTGTCATTGATGAATCTTCAATGTTAAAACCATTTTTAAATAGAATTTCGGTAACTTTTGCAACTATTCCTGGCCTATCCTCTCCAATTGCCACTATAATAAAATGATTCATAATTATTCCTCTTCTTCTGTAATTGCCTCTAAATAAGCTCTATAATCATCTGCTGTCATTAAATCTTCTATTTCTGTTAGGTCTTTCATTTGAATATCACATATCCAGCCATCACCGTACGGGTCTGAGTTAAGAATGGATGGCTCATTCGCTAAATCTTCATTTATGGAAATTATTTTTCCTGTTAACGGTGCGTATATTTCAGATACTGCTTTTATAGATTCTACCGTTGCAATAACCTCTCCGGATTCAACCTCTCTCTCTACTTCCGGCAGCTCAATAAAAACAACGTCCCCAAGCTGACTTTGTGCATAATCTGTAATGCCGATTGTTGCAACATTATTCTCTATCTTTACCCATATGTGTTCTTTTGTGTAATACAATTCATCTAAAATCTTATACTCTCTCAAAGCTCTCCTCCTTTATTTTTGCTATTAGATTATATCAGAAATTGATTTAAAAAAGCTTACCAATAGCAACATCATAGGAAGCATAAGCAAATATTTCTGTCAATGATGGATGGAAGTAAATAAAGTCATGAACTTGTTTAGCCGTGTATTTTTCTTTGATAAAGGTTGATATTGTATGAATTAACTCTGATGCACCACTGCCGACAACATCCGCTCCAACAATTATTTTAGAGTCTTTTTCAAAATACAATCTTACGTAGCCATCGGGCTCAAGCTCGTCTACCGCCTTTTCGTTAAATCTGAATGTATAATATCCAGAAATAAGCTCAACTCCTTTTTCTTTTGCAAGCTCTTCGTTTAAGCCAATATGTCCTATCTCGTAAGCTGAGAAAATAGCCCATGGAACTAAATCGTAGTCTGGAGATTCTTTTTCTTGGGATGTTATGTTATGTAAAGCTATTTTTGCTTCGTATCCGGCAACATGAGCAAGCATCGGAGAGTTTATAACATCTCCTATGGCGTAAATATTTTCATAGTTTGTCTGTAAGTATTCATTTACTTTGATAAATCCTTTACTGTCTTTTTCTATGCCTATGGTGTCTATATCTAAAGTGTTTGGCTTTCTTCCAACTGTCAGAAGAATCTTTTCAACGTTTATGACTTCACCGTTAGAAAGTTTAACGTCGATAGAATTATCTTTTATTTGGTAGCTTTCAACCGTTGTTTGGAAGTAAGTTTTAATTCCGATAGATTTAAATTTTCTCAATAAATACTTTGAAATCTCCTGAGAGATTATGTTTGATGGTAATAATCTATCTTGAAGCTCCGTTAAATAAACATCGCAGCCGTACATTTTTGCAATGTATCCAATCTCACATCCAGCTACACCACCACCAACAACAAGCATGCTTTTTGGAAGTGTACTTAATCTTTCCATGTAATCTTCTGTAGTGATTATATAATTGCCATCCGGTACTAAATTTCCAACAGATGCAGGAACGGAACCAGTAGCAATGATAATATTCTTTCCTTCTATTATTTCGGCAGTTGAATCTTCCTTTACAATCTCAACTTTGTTTTTATCTACAATTTTTCCAACGCCTTTATAGACAGGAACTTTTTTTGATTTTAAAAGCTGTGCTAAGGAGTTTCTTAAAAAGCTGATAGATGAATTTTTGCTTTCAAAGGCTTTTGAATAATCAAGACTAAAATCTTTTATATCTATTCCATAATCTTTTAATTTTGACAACTTTTCTATCTGATAAGCTCCGCTTCTTAAATATTTCGTAGGAATGCAAGCTCTATTAAGACAGTTTCCGCCAAGTTTATCTTTTTCAACGACAGCAATGTTTAAATTTTTTCTCAGTGCTGTAAGAATAGCCTCATAACCCCCCGGTCCAGTTCCGATGATTATCAAATCATACATGGTCAAAACCTCAAAAATAAGTTGTTTTTATAATTATAACTTAAATACGTCGGGCGAGAAATTCAAAAGATTAGACTGCTTCAAAAAATCCACACCGTCATTCTTCAGCCGTGCGAAGAATCTCATGTTTTTTCTTTTTAAATTAAAAAATCAAAAGAAGAGATCCTTCGGACTTACGTCCTTGGGAAGACAAGGAACGACCCAACGGTGTCATTTTGCAGCCGTGCGAAGAACTTCTTTTTTCTCAATTTTTAATAGAGGAGATACTTCGGAATAAAGTCCTCAGGATGTTCTATATTGAATCTCAAGTACAAAAATTTTCATCAAATGATTAGTTTATTATATCTTCTTTTCCAGCATTCAGTTTATTTTCTTTTTCCTATTTTATAAACTTTATATTCCAAGCTCCTGTTTAAATGCTTCGTTTACATCGCAGTATTTTCTTGTAGAACCAAATTCATTAATTTTATTGAAGAAAAATCTATCATCAGTATCGTCATATTGAAGCTCATAAATAGTAAATTTGACAATATCTTCATAGGCGTACGTTTTTCCTCCTGATAAGTAGCGTTCAGCTTTAATTAGATAAACTTTTTTACTGTTTTTTATTTCAACCAGTCTAAAATCTCTTAATATACAATCAGCTCCCTCATGAGTAAATAATTGATATTCTTCTTTGTTAGGTAGTTGACCGATTGAAATTATATCTAATCTCTTAATGTTTGATTTCCCTTGATTATCTGCTTTCCTTGATGAATAAAAAGAAATTACAGAAAACACATGAGCAGAGATATTGTTTCTATAACCTTTTACAATAATATCTTTTTCTCCGTCTCCGTCTAAATCAAGATAATTTATACCATTAGAGATAACAGTTGACCAAGTTATATTTTGTCTTAAAGTTTTTATTTTTTCTCTCTCCCCACTAAATCCATGCTTTGGTAAAATAAATAATACAAAAACCAGCACAACCCAAAACTTCTTAAACCTTCTCATATGCGTCCCCCTTCCCTAAACTCAAAAGCTTCTACTTTTTATTTTTTGTTTATCTATTTACGTCCTTAGAATTTACCTTTTCCAATTTTAAATTATTAAAAATCTCTCCATATTTGTTAAAAACTTCATTAAAATTTTTACTTTCTACAACTTTAACATAGTCACGTTTATAAATGACCCTAAATTTTTTTCTATCCGTAGCTACCAAATTACCATTAATGTCATACAACTCGTAATATTCACAAGTGGAACAATTACCCAGATTAGAATAGTATAACTCAATAAACCATTTATTATCTTTACTCTTATAACAAGTTATTTCAGAAATTAAATGATCTAATTTTAGCAAGGTTGAAGAGGAAACTATTTTCTTGTTTCCGATGATAATATTTTGGTAATCTGACAATAGGCAAGGTAAATCTTTTTCTTTATAAATGCAGTGTGTAATTACCTTAACATCAACTCCTCCACAACTAAAATCTGTTTGAACTGTATAGCCTTGTCTATTATCTTTACTCCAACTTTGGCTCTGCGATACAATCAATATAAAAATTGGTATTACCCAAAACTTTCTAAGCCATCTCATATGAAGTTTTAACCTCACAATAAAACGCTTTTTTATCTATGAGATATTATACCTTAAGCCTTCTCACCTAATCAAAGTGTAAACCAAAAAGCTAACAATCCAAGCAGATGTAAAGTTTATCAAAATAGATACAAACATCCATCTATAACTGTTTAGTTCTTGTTTTATTGCAAAAACCGTTGCAAGACATGGAGTGTATAAAAGCAAGAAAACTAAAAAAGAGTAAGCTTGAGCAGGTGTAAAGCTTTCTTTTAATACAGAGCCAAGACCTTTAAACTCACCCTCTTCTTTTTCTGTTTTTACAAGCCCAAAAGTAGAAGCCAAATCTTTAAAAAGACTTACATTAGCATCTATAAAGCTGCTAAAAATCTCATTTAACCCTTCTTGAAAAGATAAACTTTTCTTTTCTTCTTTCAGCTCTTCTCCAACATAAATATTACTCATTGTTGATAGTACTACTTCCTTAGCTACAAAACCAGAAAATAATGAAGCTGTCGCTTGCCAAGTTCCAAATCCAAGAGGCTCAAAAATTACCGATACTTTTTGAGAAACTTTAGCAAGTAAAGACTCATCTTTTTTAGCTCCAAAAGGAATGTTTGTTAAAAACCAAACTATGATTGAGGTTGCAAAAATAAACGTTCCAGCTTCAACGATAAAAGATTTTACACGTACCCAAGCATTGTTTAGAATGTATTTAAGCGTTGGCATTCTGTAAGGTGGTAGCTCTAAAATGAAAACTTCAGACTTTGTTTTAAAATAAAACTTATTAAGCAGCATCGCAACGATTACAGCAACTAAAATGCCAATCAAATAAAGAGAGAATATAACTAAACCTTTTTGATTTTCAAAGAAAACGCTTACAAAAAATGCAAAAACTGTTAGCCTTGCTCCACAAGACATAAAAGGAATCATTAAAGTTGTAAGGATTTTTTCTTTTTGGCTTTCGATCGTCCTTGTTGCATAAACAGCAGGAACGTTGCAACCAAAACCAAGAAGCAGTGGAATAAAAGATTTTCCGCTCAATCCAAAGCTACTCATAAACCTATCCATCAAAAACGCTGCACGGGATATATACCCACTTCCTTCTAAAAACGAAATGACTATGTAAAGCACAAAAAGCACCGGAACAAAAGTTATAACAAATCCAACTCCACCTATTACTGCATCTGCCACGAAAGATTTAATAAGCTCCGACGCATTTAAAGACTCTAAAATCTGTAAAGCCCAAATACCGACTACTTCCAAAACCTTGTTTAGAAAATCAACGTAAGGAGAAGAAAGTTTAAAGGTAATTTCGAAAGAAAGCCAAACTAAAAATAAAAATATTGGAATGCCAAAGTATTTATGTAAAAAGATTTTATCTAAAAATAATGAACCTTCTACTGTATTAACCGGCTCTTTTTTTACAGTTTGCTTGTAGATGCTTAACACTATTCCGTATCTCTCTTCAATAATCAAAGTCTTAACGTCTTTTCCATAGATGCTTTTAATTTTTTCTCTTAATTTTTCTAACTCTTGCCAAAGTGCATCGGAAAGATTATCTTTTAGACTTCCTTCTAAAAGAGATACTGCTAAATAGCGTTTAGGATACAAGTTTAAAAGAACAGGTTGATAAATCTCTACAAGTTTTAAAATTTCTTTTAAGTGCTTCTCAAATTCTACTTCAAAATGCTCACATTGGACAAACTTTTTATTTTCATATACTTGTATGATTTTATCTAAAATCTCATTAATTCCGAGCCTTTTCTTTGCTGATGCAGGAATTACTGGACTGCATAAAAGATTTTCAAGCTTTTTAAAGTCAACAGATATTCCTTTTTCTACCGCCTCATCCCATATGTTTAATACTACTACGATTGGAATCTCAAACTCTAATAACTGAGTTGTTAGATATAAATTTCTTTTTAGATTTGTTGAGTCTAAGATATTTAAAATCACATCCGGTTTTTCATTTAATAGATAATCAACCGTTATTTTTTCTTCTGCTGTTTGATTTCTTAAGCTGTAAATACCCGGCAAGTCAACAAATCTGATGATATAATCTTTATATGTAATGGCTGCTTCTTTTTTTTCTATTGTAACACCCGGCCAGTTTCCAACTTTTAAATCAGTTCCGGCAATTTCATTAAGTAGGGCTGTTTTCCCTACGTTTGGATTTCCTATTAAAGCAACTTTTATTTCTTTTAACATTTTTCTTCCACCAAGATCTTATAAGCTTCTGTTCTTCGCAGGGCAAGACAATAATCATGAAGCTTTATTTTTATAGGTCCACCAAAAGGTGCTACTTGTATAAGTTCTAATTCTGTTCCGGGCAGTATGCCAAGCTCAAAAAGTTTTAGCTTCAAAGCCTCATCCATGTCAACATCTTTCACAACAGCCTTACAACCTTCCTTTACATCTAATAGTCTTTTCATCCTCTTCCTTTAAATTAAGATTTAATCTCAAATAATATTTATTTATTATATGCTAAATCAAAAGAATCTGTATGTTAAACCGCTATAGAAAGAATAATCATTTTTTCCAGTAAAGTTTTTACCTATTCCGATACCTATCTCTATTTTGCCCTTAGAATATCCTACACCAACCAATCCACCTTTTTCTGTCTGACTACTGTAATTAGAAAGATAAATGCTTGTTATCACACTGAAATTATCGTTAATGTTATACTCTCCAGAAACAGACTGAAAAATTTCATTTTGTCCAACTATTCTATTTTTATGAACCATGAAAGATGAGTTTGCATAAAAAGTAAATTTATCAATTTCTAACTGAGAAATCAAAGCAATTCCATAGCTTAAATGACCTTCGCTAAAATCGCTATCTCTCTTTACAGGTATTCCAAGAAATGGCTTTATAGCAAACTTTAAATTTTCTCTCTCAAAAAATCTATACTTTACTTCAACAAAAGGGTCTGATATATCTGAGTAAGTGTTTTCATAATTTTTTAAGTATCCAAAAGGAATGTTTAAAGCTATGTCTGTTTTATCGTTATATCCATACGTAAAATTAAAAATATAACTACCTTCTCTATCTTCTGTGTTTTTTGTATAAAAAAAGTAGTTCTCATTTTGAGAATTTCCTGTTCCAAGCGTTTCCGTATCATCCCATATAAGAGCTTTTTTACCAGCAAACGCAAAGCTTGGTATAATCAATAATGATAGTGAATAAATTAAATACTTCTTCATTTGTGAAAACCTCCTCTTTGTATAGTCTCTGAAGTATGCATATTTTGTAAAGCCATTAGAATCTTATAATAAGATTCAAACATCTCAATTTTCCTTTCTTTAGAATCTAAGGAAGCAATAACTTTTGAATAAACTTTTGCCAGCTCTTCTAATCTTTCAATTAATTCTTTTGAATGCATTTTAACTCCTCCTATTTTAAAGTTTTAGAATATTATAGCAATTGAGATTTAATCTCAATATGATTTAAATAAGAGAAAATCATATTGTAAATATGATCAAAATCGTATATTGGATGTAAAGTTTAAGGATATATCTTGGTCGTTTAGATGTGGAACGCAAAAGGTGGAAAGTATATAATTTGAAACAAAACTTATAGGTCAAAGGATGCTATAAAATTTTTGTATGTTGTAGATTGTATATGTAAATACAGCTTTCTGAGACTATTGCGAAATTTTTGCAGTTTGCCTTTTTGTCATCCGGCAGCGCAGCAAAGGATTTCTATTTTTAACGTTTTTTGAAAAGAAAGGAAAAGAAGAGATTCTTCGCCGGCTGCAGAAAGACAATGTTGATCTTTTGAATAGTCCCAAAACGTCATTAATTTTTAGAATTTTAAAACTTTCTCCGTATGAGTAATGATATTATACAGATTAACTATACCTCGGGTGAGAAATTCAAATATAAATAGAATATCAAAAACTCCTTAATGGCAGTTAAATTTTAATAGCAAAAATTCCACCAAGGAGGTAAAAATGCAAAACTTTAAATCTTTATTTTACAATATTTCAAAAAATCTATAAGCATTTAACTATAATTTTAAACATTCGATCAAAAAAGAAAGCAGGTAGACCACCTAAGGTATCTGATTTACAACTTGCAGCTTTATATATCACATCACTACATTTCAAACACTCCTATTCTTACACTTAATCTTGGCATCTGTTTAGAAAATCAAAATCAGAAAGAGTTTATAAAATCATCAGAGAATTTTGGCTAAGAAGAATAACGATTATTATGATGCTTAAATTTGTTCTTGAAAAAAAGGAAACCTTATAGAAGTAGCAAGATTAAGTAGAGCAAAAAAGATAAAAAAAGTTTCAGGAAAAAGATATTGGGTAAAGAGAAAGAGGAAAATATACAGCGAGCATTTAAAGAAAGAGATAGAAGATGAAAGTATTCACTATGGACTTTTGGTTATGGTGGTTTGTGATGTATGGTTTTCTCCAGCAAGCTATCATGATGTAAGGTCATTAAGAATAAGACATAAAATGAGTAAACGGTTTAGATTTTTGACTGAAAATTTTGAATTTACTGTAGATAAACAAGAAAAGATTAAAAGGCAAATTGTTGAAGTAGTGAATTCTCAAATAAAGAATTTCAATCTTA
>Ga0080004_1121171_pt1 | contig 21592 bp, 12 predicted proteins | sample WasSprMetagenome_FD_69207 | JGI IMG/M metagenome (GOLD analysis project Ga0080004, IMG submission 69207) | Sulfidic aquatic microbial communities from Washburn Spring, Yellowstone National Park, USA - WS (SPADES assembly) (version 2) | ecosystem: Environmental > Aquatic > Thermal springs > Hot...
CGCGTCCGTCAACCCCTTGAACGTCTTCCCGACCACGAGGAACTCTCCGGTGGAGGGGTCGAGCGCCGCGAGGTAATAGTCGCTGAGCCAGCCGCTCCTCCTCCCGTGCCCCCACTCGGCGCCCACGATCACCAAGTCGAGCGTCTCCGCGGGCTTTACCTTGAACCAGAACCTACCCCGCACACCGGGCGTGTAGGGGGAGTCCAGCCTCTTCACCATTATACCCTCGTTCCCTCTGCTCAAGCTGAGCTCGTAGAACTCCTCCGCCTCCTTCACATCTCCAGTAACGATCCTTTCGATGAGGATCGAAGGGTCGGCGACCTCCTGGAGGATCCTCCATCTCGCCTCGTACGGCTCACCGGCCAAAACCCTCCTGTCCAGGTACAGGATGTCGAACGCTTTGATCTCCAGCGGCATCTCCCTCGCCATCCTCTCCACGCTCTCTTTCCTCCTCACCCTCCTCACGAGGTCTTGGAAGCGGAGAGGCTTACCCCCGCGGAAGCTCACCGCCTCGCAGTCGACAACCGCCTCCTCCGCCCGGATAAGCTCTCGCGCCTTCTCGACAACATCGGGCAGGCTGCCCGTCACGTCCGTCAGCCTCCTCGTGAAGAGGCGGACCTCCCGCCCCCGCTTATGGATCTGGAGGCGGATGCCGTCGTACTTGAACTCGAGCGCCGCTCTCCCGCCGCACTCCTTCAACGCCTCCCTCACGTCCTTCGCCATCTCCGCCAGCATCGGCTTGACCGGCCTGAAGAGCTGCAGCGTCACGCTCTCCGGCTTGACCCCGCCCAGCAGCTGCTCCGCCAGGTCGCCGATGTCCCCCGCGAACATGTACGCTCTCCTCACGCTCTCCAGGTCGGCGCCGACCGCTTTCGCGAGTGCTTCGAGGAGGAGACCCTCGTTCGCCCCGAGCCTCGGCTCGCCCATGATGAAGCGAGCCAGTAGCTCCGCTTCCTCCTCGCTCATGTCGACGAAGAGGGATTGGAGGATCTTCAGCTTTTTTCTCCTCGAATCGCTGCCCGCAGCTACAGCGGCTTTAACAAGGGCTTCGTAAACTTCGGTCACCGTCAGCTTCCTGCGCTCGAGGGGTGTCAAGCCCCTAGTGCTCCTCCAAGCTTCGCTCAGCAAGCTGTAACCGACCCCAAGCTCCAAGCCGGAGTACGCTGGAAAGATCTCGCCGGTCAGCAGCCTAGCTGTGATTGCAGCCTCCCTCGGGTCGAGCTTCCCGAGGGCAGCTGCCAGAGAGCTCACCTTCTCGCTCCTAGAAGACGTTTTCTCGAGAGCTTTCGCGAGCTTCGCCAGCTCCTCGAAGAGCACAAAACCCCTACACAAGCGGGCGGATTAGGCTAATGCTGAGCTAACCCCATCAGATCGCTTAAAGGGTGGCTCGAGCCAAGGCTTCCTGCCCTCCCTCACGGCTTTCGAGATGAGGTACCCCCGGATCACCAGGCCGGCCAGGTACACCTTGTACGCGATCTCACTCCCATCCTCGAACCACCAGCGCTTCCCGATCTCCACCATCCTCTCCGCCTCCTCCAGCGTGATCTCGTTCACGTCCTTCGCCACCACCCTCTTCAGGAACTCCAGCTCCTCCCTCGTGATCGGGTTGAGCTCGACCGTGGATACGGCGCGCTCTACCTCAGCCTTCACGAAACCCGCCTCCTTCTCGTCGAGCAGGCCTTTGAGCGCCAGGAAGTCGAGGGTCAGCGCGTGGGTCGAGGAGACGGCGGTCCTCAACCCCTCGAAGGCCCTGGCGAAATCCCCTCGCATATTTTCGAAATCTGTCCTTAACGCATCGAACCTCCTCTCGATCAGAGCGAACCTCCTGCCGAGCCAGTAGGCTACGCCGGCGATCATCCCGATCGTCGTCAGCGAGAAGCCGACCACGTAGTACAGCAGCTCCTCCACAGGCCTCCGCACTCTGTGCGCACCAGGGCTTAAAAGTTCCCTGCACACCCCGGAACCCCAGCGCTCTCAGGTTCCGCAGGAGTTACGGCTGATGTAAGGACCCTCGCGGAACCAGCGCGCAGAGTACTCCCGCTCCTGCACCGCCAGCGCGCCTACGGGGACTCTTCACGCCTCCTCTCCGGCTTCTCCTCGAGCAACCTCCTGCACTCCCCAGCGACCACGCCTACGAAGCTTTTGAGCTCCCGCTTCTCGAGCAGCGGCTCGGCTCTGCTGTACAGCTCTTCGAGCACCCCCGCGCTCCAGCGCGCTCCCCTCAAGCTCGGGTAGTGCTCGAGCTCGAAAGCGAGATCCTCGAAGCTGTGAGCCCGCGCTCCGAGCTTCCTCGCAACGAAAACCTCCAGCATCCTGGCCCCCACCTCGTCGACGCACTCGCGAAGCGGATCCCGGTCGTGGAGGGTGCCCAGCTCAGGGTGAACGGAGCGCAGGACCTCGTGGGAGAGCTCGTGAACAGCCGTCATCACGGCTTCCCTGAGGCGCTCAGCAAAGGCCTCCTCGCTAATGGGCGAGAAGCTGGCGAGGAGGTCGAAGGCTTTCACCGCAACGTGCGCGACCTCCTTCGCGACCCTGCCTACGCGCTTTCGAAGCTTGTACCGCTTGACAACTCGCTGGAGGAGCTCCACCGGGGGCACAGGTACTCCGCGCTCGAGCCCTTAAGGATTTATTTCAGCCTTCTCTCGACGCGCGCGCTGGCGAACTGGCCCCTCAGCTCCCGCACCTCCTTCTGCAGCGCGTCCAGCCTGCTGCCCAGCTCCGCCTTTACACTATCGATCTCCGCCTTCAACCCGGCTCTCACACCATCGAGCTCAGCCTTTAGGTCCACCTTCGCGTCGCCGATCTCTGCTCTTAGTTTTGTTTCCACGCTGCCTAATTCGGCCTTCAGCTCTCTTTCCACGCTATCGATCTCCGCTTTCAACGCAGCTTTCACACCGTCGAGCTCAGCTTTTAGCCCAGCCTTCGTGCCGTCGATCTCGGCTTTCAGCTCCGCTTCCACGCTGCCGAGCTCGGCCTTCAAGCCCCCAAGCTTACTATCAAGATCCGCCCTTACTTCCCTCAGCTCTTCCCTGAACTCGTTCCTTAAACTTTCGAACTTCTTGTCCATCAAAGCGAACTTTCTGCCGAGCCAGTAGGCCACGCTAGCGATCATCCCGATTATCGTCAGCGAGAAACCGATTACGTAGTACAGCAGCTCCTCCACAGAAATTTTATCGGAGCTTATGCTTAAAAACGTAGCTCGCGTGCTAAAGGCGAAAACATAGCTAAAGCTCAGACTGTAGGCGGTGAAGAGAAAGCCCTTTGTTAATTATGTTGCAATCTCGCACCTGAATGGGTGTGCAGCGAAGATGAAGATAGGATGGCTGCAACTACAGCTAGCGAGCTGTTTCTAATTCAGAAAATAAAAAGCAGAAGTCGAAGATCAAATAGGAACGCTTATTAACCACTTGGTCTCGAGATATCTATGAGTGCGTTAAAAAGCTTGAATCTTGTGGTACTCTTCCTTAGAATCGCCACCGCTGCAGCCGTCGTAACGCCTTTCGCGGTTTACTACGCATCCACAGGATCCCTTGAAGGTTTCCTATTTCCAAAAACAGATATGCAGCTGCCTAACTTGAAATTCGATGTATTGTCCTACAATGTTAGCAAAAGTAATAACGGATACGTTCTAGACTTGAAGCTTTTGAATACCGGCAACGTGGTATTCGGTATTACAGGAATTGAAGGGGAAGTTAGCCTAGTAAACCAGGATTTCAAGGGAAGGTTCTCGCTCGAATCCCCGATCGTACTGTCACCAGCTCGAGAAGGCAGCATTCGCGTGGTGCTGCTTCCCGTTCAAGGTGATCTGAAGACCCTCGAGGACGCTCTATCCCGCGATGAAGCCTTCAACGTGACTGGTCGGGCAACCATCACTTTAAGCGACGCTGAGCTTCCCTTTTCCTTTACCGCTGTGTTGAAGCCATCCGAGGTGGGGGAGCGTGGAGGCTTTTAGAGTAATCTACCTGGCGAGCGGCTTGCTGTTCTTAGCGGTAGCGCTGCTCGGAAGCGCGTGGTGGGAGCTCGCTTTAGGTGAGCCGGCGAAACCCGTGCTCTACGTAGGTTTATCGCCCTTCGGTTTCGAAGCAAAGCTTTTAGGCTCGCAAGCCATCGGGGCTCCTCCAGCGTTGAACGCGCTTTTCATAGCTTTGAGAGCGTTAGCCGTGCTTGGTGCTTCCACGATAACAGCTGGAGCTCTGCTGGCTGGTAAACCCTGGTCTAGAAGGCTGCTCAACCTCAGGCCGTTCACAATGTCGATCGGGTTTGCGATCATCGTAGCCGCCGCTACAATGCTGCTGCCCCGCTACGCGCTCTCTTCAGTGCCTCAGCTAGCGCAGCTAGCCCCCAACCTTGCCGAAGCCCTCACACCCTACTCGAGCGGGTACCTTAGAGTCAACCTGTACCCGTTAACGCGCGTGAACGTCTACTTAGACTTGGCTTTCAAGTCGCAGCTCACTCTTAGCTTCTGGGTAGCGTTGCTTTCAGGGGCTTTATGCATCACCGGCTGGATTTTATCCAAGAAAGGAGCGCGCGAAGCCTTAGAGGAAGCTAAACCCGAGACGAAAGCACAGCAGCCGTCTACCAGTTGAGAGCTCAGATCAGATAATTCATTTTTAAACCTTGTTTTCTCCTGAATGTTTTCGTAAGCTTTAATCCGCTCAAAAGTGAATTTCTCGCGCCCCACCGACTTCGCGAAACGCTGTGATGCTCCGGCGGCACGCTAGCTGAGGAGGCCTGCAGCCTGCTAGCGCTTTGAGAGCTTCAGGAGGATAGGTGGCGGAGCGAAGCGCCCGAAAACCCCTACGGCTATGGTGGCTAGAGCTGCTAGGAAAGCTGCTAAGCTCACGCCATCGCCCCAGCTCTTCAAGCTCCAGCGCAGCTCGATCACGGTAGTCTCCGAGAGGGGAACGACTGTCAGCTTCAGGAAGGGTATCCTGGAGCCCACCGGGTACCCCCACGCCCTCGAGGTTTCCTCCGCGACGCGTGGGTTGAACGTGGAGGTGGAGAGCTGGAGGGGTTCCGGGCTGGCGGTCACGGTGAAGCCTGGGAAAGCCACCATTCTGACTCTCACCTCGTAGGCTTGTAGGGGCTGGGCTCGGAGCACGATGCGCAACAGGTTGGGGCGCACCTCCACCCTCTCGATGCGCGCGCTCCCGTTCGCGTAGGCTAAAGGGTGGAACTCCCTCGTCCTGAACAGTGAGTATGGAGGTTCGGTCAGCACCTCCTCGAAGAGGGGGCTTTCGCGCATCGCACGTTTGAGGTTCTCGTCGAAGACGGCGACGTAGGAAATCCCTAGCTCGCTCAGCTGCCAGTAGAGCCTCTCCAGGTTGGCGGTCCAGTACGCGTTCTCAACGCTGAAGAGGCGCAGGTACTCGGTAGTCGATATCGGTTGGGTCGCGTAGCGCGTCCACACGATCCCGCCGACGATCGGCGTTCCCGTGTAGATGGGCAGCTCGTAGACGAAGTGATTGTGGCAGAACGTGCTCCAGTCGGCGAAGTTGTCGCTCAAATCCTGGATGAGCAGGTACGTGTTCTCCTCTAGGCCGAGCCTCGCCAGCGCGTCGAAAAACGATGAGACGTTCCGGTAGAGCGGGAACTCCTCGATGAACTTGAACTTCTTCGGGGAGGAGTGCAGGAGGTCAGTGTTGACTGCGAGCCCCGAGAGGGCTGGCCAGAGGAAGCCTGCGAAAACCAGCGATAGAACCAGCAGCGCCGGGCCCCACCGCTCCTCGCTCCCCCGCTTAGCCTTACCGACCGCCAGCGAAACGGCCGAAGCAGCGACCGCCGAGAAGTAGGCTAGTAGCAGGTACCTAGCGTACCCGGCGAACTTCCCGTACCCGAACCACTCGACGATCGGCAAGCCGCTGAAGTCCACCCGCAAGCCCAGCAGGTAGACCACGTACGTGCCGGGGCCCGTAGCCAGCCACAGCATCAGCGCGGACGCGGCGGGGAGGACGATCAGCGCTTCGCCGCCCTCGAGTAGCGCGCAGAGCGCCAGCGCGGGAAGCATAGAGTAGACAGCGAGGGAGCCTAAAAGGTTCTGCGGCAGGAGCCTCCACGCGAATAGCAGGAGGCACGTGGGCACGGCCCACGCAGCGTAGAGCGCCCAAGCGAGCGGGGAGCGCCTCCTCCGCTCCGCCAGCGGGAGCAAAGGGCCCGCTGGGATGAGCGCGTTGAGGTAAAGAGGGTACGAGCTGAGGATCGTGCCGATAACGCCCACTCCCACCTCCCACGTGAGCGTTTTCAACCCGTGGAAGCGCTCGTTCGTCTCGAAGAGCGGGACCGCCCAGAAGGAGGCTAGAGCTAAAGCCCAAGCGAAGAGAACAGCAAGCAAAAGCAAGCGCTTGGCCGCGGCGCCCAGCCCGCGCCGTCCCGCGTCGGAGCAGGCTCTGAATACCGCGATTAAAGCTGCCAAGAGTGCGGAGGCCGCGCCCATCATGACGTGCGTGATGAGGGACCAAGCCAGCAGCAGCGAGGCGCTGGCCAGCAGCGCGAGCACGCCCAAGCCCCTCTTCCTGAGGGCGTAGGAGAAGAGAGCAGCGGAAGCGATACCTGTCACGAGACCCCACCGCTGGGGCCACATCCCGATGTAGTACACCTGCCTCCACCCCACATCCGTCCACGAGTTCTCCTGGTCGAAAACCGCCACGGCGGCGAGAGCGGCGAAAGCGGCGGCGAGCCCGGAGCCCGTCATCGAGTGAGCGAGCGCAGCCAGGGCGGGCGCGAGCAGCGCGTAGCTCAGGGCGACGCAGAGGCTGTACGTGGACTTGAAGTCGAGGAAAGGAGAAGCGAAGCTGTAGGCTAGAGACACGAAGAGCGACGTGCCCAGGTTGTAGTAGAGGGTGGGCGGCCAACCGAACATATGCCACGGGTCGTAGCCGAGCGGGCTGCCCTCGGGCAGGAAGAAGAAGCTGGTCAAGTACGCGTTAGTGAGGTGGAAAGAGTGATCCCACCCGGCAACCTCACCCCCCACGAGAACAGTTCTCACAGAGGAAAGCGCAGCTAGAGTTGCGAGGACTACAGCCAGAGGTGCGGCTAGCCTATTGGCCTTGATCAAGCTGCCTCTTGAGGGGGGAGTATTTTAAGATAAAAAGTTTCGGTGCAAGAACCCGGCTAGAAGGGTAGGAGCCACTGGGCTCGCGCCATTATTATCAGCAGCACTCTAAGCATTTCCATCACGGCATCCCCAAGGAAAATGCCCGTTACTAGGAGGTACACGTAAGCTCCCCACTTATCGCCTAGAGCTCTGCTGAGAACCCTCCTACCGACGATCGATCCGATCATTTGCGAAAAGGCCCAAGGTATCCCCATGCCAGCGCCTGTGATGGCCACTATCAGTAGGTAGGGAGCGTGCAGCGCGAAGTTTGTCACTGCGAAAAGCGCAGCGCCGGCAGCGAAGCCCAACGCTATCCACGTGGGCCTGAAGAGGTAGCCTGTCCACACCCACATCTGCATCCTAGCCCAGCTTAGAGCGTCTACAGGCCATCCGGTTATCGTGTAGGGGTAGGCGCTCGAGGGTATCGGGGCGATGTTCCAGAAGATGTTAGTTATGATGAAGCTGCTGAGCAAGTTCACAACGATCAGGAGGAAATAGGCCGTAACGAAATCCCTGTGCCTCACGCCGACAATGTCGGCTTGAAGCAGCGCTTGAGCCACTGAGGATCCGCCTAGGGGAGAAGCTAGGGAAACTCCTGCCGTGCCTAAAGGCGCGCTAGAGAGCGCCGCGGGTAACGGTACGAACCAGATGTCCCTCTTGCTGTACCCCGACATGTATATCGCCAACTCCCTCAGGTAGGGTACGCTAGTCCCGAACACGGTTACACCGGCTGAGGCTGTCGCGATGTACGTAGCGAAGAAGGAGCCGCCAACTATCAGCAGGAGGAGCACGTAAACGGGGAACTGGAAGCCGGTTAGGTACCACGCAAGCAAGGTCATCGATATCGATGAAGCGAGGAAGAGCGCTAGGAGCAGGTTTGCTGACACCCCGCCTCTTTCGCCCATCTTGCCTAGAGCCCTGAAGGCTCTAGTCAAAGGCTTCGGGTTCACAGCTAGCGGCACGATCATAGCAGCTAGGCTCAAGCCAATGAACAACGACACGTAGAAGTAGAGCGTCGTCCTAAACTGGAGCGTCCAGTACCCCCAGCCCGTGGTCCACTTGCTCTCAGCCGGCCAGAGATCCAAGCGCGTCAGTATGTGCGAGCCGACGAAGTACAGCGTGAACGAAGCGATAAACTGCGTAACCGCCACCACAGGCGGTATCAGCAGGCCGCTCACGTAGGATAGAGGATCGGTAACAATCATGAACGCAGCCCCCGGGAGGATGTAATCCAGGTAGGGGGTGAAGTCGTAGCCGTAGAAGGGCGTGCCGACGATGAACGTGCCGCCCAGCAGGAAAGCGGAAAGCATGTAAGGCAAGAACTTTAGTACCAAGTTGAGCACGATGCCTATAACCATTGACGCGAACAGGGTTCTAAGCGCGTTTGGCTCCCTGCTGGCGAGCGTGTTAACCATCGCCACGGAAGCTCGGGCGAAGGGGAACTCCAATTTCTCCTCTACGACGAATATCATGTAGCTGAGGTAACCGAGCGAAAGGTCCATGAGGACTGTCATCGCGAGGAACACGAGGGAAAGGGCTACAGGGAGCGCCCAAGAGGGGTTGAAGAAAATCCATCTTTCCCCGTAGAGAGCTTGTGCTATGCTCTCCGGAGGCACCCACCAGCTCGGCACGTGCTGGGAGATCCCGAAGTACTTCGAGGGCTCGCTGTAAGCGAAGTACATGTTGCGGATGAAGCCTATGAAGAAGAGCGAGTACGAGAACGCTACGGGTTGGAACACGAGGAGCATGAACAGCTCCTTGTTCGTAAAATCGGCTCGCGCGAGGCTTGCTACTTCCGCGAATATGAGCACCGGTATCCAGTAGGAGAATACGTAGAAGCTATTCGTCAGCAGGTAGTAGTAGAGCACCAGCGGTTGCAGGACGAACGCTGTGAAGAGGAACATCAGCACGACCTTCGCCGTTAAAGCCTTTTCAGCGCCTTGCGCCATCGCCTTCACCCCGCCATCTTCATGTACTTCTCTCTTTCTTCGGGGCTCAACCCCCTCCACACGATCAACTGCCTCCTGAGCTCGCCCGCTACGACGACAGAGGATGTCCTCCAGGATTGCCTATACCCCTCCAGCCTCTTAATCAATAGCTCGAAGTTGTATACGGGGGAATCCTTCTTCTTCGTCGCGGTGAGAACGACATCACTCCTAATTCCAAGGTCGTAGGGTGCGAACCTGCACTGCGCTACGAGCTGGATTATGTGGTCTCCGCCCACCTCCTGCTCGCGGATTTCGGTCTTCTCGGCGTAGAACGCTGCTTCCCTGAGAGCCGAAGCCTCCATGTAGCTTTTCAGGAACTGGAAGAACCCGCGGACTTCTCGGGCTGAAGTGAGCACCAGCGGGTACGAGAGTTTCCACTGGTCTCCGGTAGGCCCTTTCTCAGCCTCCAACCACCTTCTAACTCGGGATGGGACCGCCAAGCGCCCAGCCAGCATCGATGGGTAGTACGCAGCCATCACGACAAGCGCCACGTCGATGGCCACAATGAAAACTATCGCGAGGGAAGTGAAGTTGGGGTAGAGTCCCTCGGGGAACGCTCCCGCGATCAGCATCGCGTTCGTAGCTACGATGCCGGCTACGTATCCGAAGAATACAGCCGGGACAACGTAGGTTAGCGCCTCCATTAAGAAAGCTGCTGTCACGTGGGACGGCGCCATCCCGACTGAAACGAAGACGTGTATCTCCCTCCTCCTCTCGTAAACGTTCGCCAGCATCATGTCGAGGACTGTTGCCGCAGCTATGATGGCTGGTACGAGTATGAACTCGAAACCGAGCGCGCTGAACCACTGCCTGGCCAGCCAGGCTCCGATCGAGCCCTTAATGTACGAGTAAATCGGGTAGTTTATCACGTAAGGTAGCACGCTCCTAAGCTGCTCGGAGACCTCCTCTTTCGGCTTTACAGCGACGTTCGCCAAGGTGGGCGGGAAGGCGATCTTGCTGTAAAGCTTGAACGGTATGATCACCGTGTTTCTAGCCGAGATGTGCTGCGGAGTCGTCACCGGTGACTGCGGATCCAGCGGCGTAATGGCTTCGGCGTCGGGGTTGGTAATGTTTACGAAAGCGTCCCTGACGACACCCACCACTTGCAGCTCGATGTTCCACACCTTGATCGTCGAGTTTACGTCTACGGGCTTCCCAAGCTCCTGGCTCAAGCTGGTCGCAACCGATTCCGTCAGTATTATCGCGTAAGTGTCGTCGTTCGTGAACCACCTGCCTTTTACCAGGAACTTGTCAGCGCCTGAAAGCATCGGCTCCTCGGGCGTGAGAGCTAGCATCGCGTAAACTTGCGTTTTAAGCTGCGGGCTGAAAGCCACGTACGGTAGACCCGTGGATATGCCGGGCATTGCAACCATTAGCGCAGGCGGGTAAAGGAAGGCACGCGGGGCAACGCGGCTGGCATTACCCAAGTACAGTGCAAACATGCGATACGAGAGCGGGTTGATAGGCGCCCACGGGTAAGCTCTGACCAGGTACCCTTCAAAGCTCGGGAGGCGCGTAACGTTGATCGGCTGACTCAGGAGTACTGGCGCGGTAGTGACCGACGCGAGTGAAATCGTTGCGAACGCTATAGCTGTTACCGCGCTGAGGATCAACGCTGTCCTAAGCTTCCTCTTCCTCATGTTCTCCACAGCTAGCGTCATGCTCTCGATGAAGAGGCCGCTTCGGCTGATCTCCACTGTGTGCTTGCCGAGCGCGGCCTCTCTAGCCGCTTTAGCTGTTGAGTACGCGTTCATGAAAGCTATACCCAGCATCGCCGCGTCGAGAGCTAACGCCGATACGGCGAGCAGGACGATCACCCAGCTAGTAGCCACGTGGTACGCTGGATGTAAAGCGTAGAGCGCCAGGTTCGCCAGGGCAAGTAGCGCGATAATCGCGATCAACCTGTTCAGCCCTTCGGCTTTGAGGGATAAACGCTCGAAGAGCAGGGCGAAGACGAGCGAGATGGCGAAGAACACTGCTATCGATGTGATAACCTGGTTGATCGAATTCATAAGCGCTCCGTACCAGTTAATGAGGGATGCCCAAGCGAAGAAGCACGCACCCAATGCTTTCGAGTACTTCCGTTCGCTTAAAGTTTGCTCCATCTGCCGCGCGAAACCGCGCGTTAGGTTGGCGTAGTACTCGAGAACCGGTATTATCACGTTCCTGCTCCTTAGGCTCTCGTACCTTGCGTTGACTATCACGTAGAGGTTCTTGACAGCATCGAAGGGCGTTAGTATCAGCTGATCGCCCTTCCTCAACACGTAGCCGGAGCCGCTCGGGTTCACGCTGCTCGCGTTGTTCAAAACGATGCCGGGTAAGCCCGTACCAACTGTGAACATGAGCTCAGCCGGCACGCCAGGCTGGATGAAAGCCATAGCGAACATGTCGCTTTGAAGGCTGTTCTGCCTGATCATCGGGCTGTGGGCTCTAGCGTCATTCACAGCGGTGAGCCAGAGGGTTCTGAAGTCGGTCGGCTGGAATGTGAAAGGCACGAATATCGAAGCGCATTCGAAAATCGCGATGAGCTTTGTGTACGGGTGGGACGACAGGGGGAAGCCCTTCCAGCCAGGCGCTTGCCACACGCCAACGTCGGTTGTCCACGTGATCCTCCCTTTTTCATCAATGGCGAAGACGTCGACCGCGCCGCCCAAGTAGGGTTTCAAGCCGTGGACTGTGATCGTGCCGTCGTCGCCCACCTTCTGAACTATCCTGAGCCCGCCGCTGGTTATGTAGGCGACAAGCCTCCCCTTAAGCTCGGGTTTCTCCGTGAAGTTGATAACATCCCAGTACGATGTGAACATGTTGTAGGTTGTAACCTTTATGTGGAGCGTAACGTAACCCCAATCGTCTGTGAAGCGGGTTTTCGACGTGGGGAGGTTTATGTCCTCGTTGAGCATAGCCCATAAAGTGCAGTAGACGAAGTAGAGCTGCGGGTACACGTTCTCGTAGATTACCCTGTCCGCCGTGTCGAACGGCGTCCACTGGTACCTCCTGTACGTGTTGGTTGTGCGGAAGGTGAAGCCGCCGCCGTACATCGCCAGCGTGAAGGGGTCGGAGTCGAAGAGGGCGAGCTGGCTCCTTAACGCCCACGCATGTGCTCCGAAAACAGCCGAAGGCGGGAAGTAGCCGTACAGGTAGGGCTCGTACATGGGGACGGATCTTATGTAGGGCGGGTAGCTGCCGAGTATTCCATCTACGAAGTTTTCTCCGTACTTGCTGCCGAGCACCATCCTCATCTCGGCTAGCCAGGGGCCGAACGCCCTGCTGACGAGCCACGTGTAGCGGCGGACGAGAATGTCGAGGTAGCGGTACGAGTAGGTGGAGCCCACCGCGAAGATGCCCACCTGGTCGCTGTCGCTCGCAAGATCCATCGCGGCGAAAGCGATTATCTCCGTGCCCAAGTCGTCGAAGTGCCTTTCGACGAACTCTCGAGCACCCCACAACCCCTGGTAGTGGCCCGCGAGCGCGACGAGGATTACAGAGTACTTGGGCGGGTTTTTGGCGAGAAACCTAGCCAGCTGCAGCAAGCCAGCTACTCCTAAAGCGTCTGTTGCGCCGTAGGCTAAAGCGGGCACGATGCTGTACGAATCGCAGTACGCGGCTACCACCACGGCTTTTGACGATTTCGCCGGATCCGTTCCCTTCACGTAGCCCACGATGTTCGGAACCCTAACGCTCACCCACTCCATATCCGAGCGTATCTTGACCTTGACCCCCCTAGGTCCAGCGCTTTTCGCGCGCTGCAGCAGCTCCATACCCCCCTTCTCTAGGGGGACGTACAACCTCGGGAAATTAACAGGAAGCAGGACCGTTTTCTGGTCGGCTTCCGGCCTGTCCACGGAGCTTGGATCCTCCGGGACGAAAACAACGCCTTTCGCTCCGAAGAGCAGTGCGTTGTAGAAGTTCCAGCTGGAGGAGAAATCCATCAAAACGAATTTTCCGGCAACGTCTTTCCCATCGAAATCCTCGGGCTCGCCCTTCCCCACGTAAATTAGCGTGTCCCAATCCTCGCTCGAGTAGGGGCTGGGGTTCACGAGGTTCGGGTAGAGCGGGTAAGCGGTAACGTTCAAGCCGTCTTCAGTCGCAACCCAAGATGGTTTCGTCAAAGGTACAGTAACGTTGAACCACTCGAAGTAGCTTCCCTTGTAGGGAGCAACCTCGGATTCTTCAAAAACTTTTGCAATGTAGTTCGCTGCCTTGTAAAAGCCGGGATAGCCTGTGAACCTGGATTCGCTCGAGAGGAGTTTCACCTCTTCCTTATACAAAGTGATGTTGAGCGCCGAGATCACCTCGTAGAAGTTGTGCGGGGTAGCTATCGGTGTTGTAGGTTGCGCTTCAGTTACCGGTAGGACGGCGCTGACCGCAAGCGCCAAGGCGATAAGTAACGCGATGATGCTGCAGCATTTCTGAAACTTAGCTCGCATCGCAGAAGCAACCAGGCTCCCGTTTATAAATTTCTCGTCTTAGAAAAATTTATATAGTAGATTGTTTAACGACTATGCGATGGCGGCACCAACAAAAGTCGAGGAAATAAAGCCGCTAACTGGGAGGGATTGGGCCATCATCATCCTGTACCTCGCCCTTCTGACCGCCGCCTTAACCACCGAAACCCTCTTCCTACCAGCAGCTTGGGGCACGGGCGGCATCAACGTAGGCCCCTCGGGCGGGCTATTGCTCGCGATGCCGCTGCCTTGGACAGTTGCGATGATAATGCTCTTCCTTATAGAAAGAAACATTTTGAGAATCGACAAGCAGAGGTTCGCGTTGATATACATCGCCACTATGATAGCGACTTGGTATTCGGTGTTTAAAGGCTTCTACACGACTCCTGCAGCTCTCTTCAACATTAGAGTTGCGACCGCGGAAACTCACGGATATGCATTACCTATGATCTGGATGCCTTCCGCCGACGCTGTGAGAGGGATGTTCTACCGCGGCTCTCTCAACAACCTGTTTTCTGTCTACGCTAGCGAATGGGCTCCTGTGATAGCTACGTACATATTCTGGTACATAACGGCTGCAGCCTTCCTCCTCGGTTGGGCGGCTGTGTTCAGGAGGCTCTGGGTTGAGATCGAAGTCCTACCCTTCCCGCACGCGCAAGGTTGGCTTATCGCGGAGGCAGCCTACCAGCCCGGTCCCACGCGCTTCAAGAAGTTCCTCAAGATAGCCTTCCTGCTGGGACTGCTCTTCTACGTACCGTACATGATCTACTCCGCCTACCCCGGCCTACCCGACTTCTACGGCTGGCTAACCAACCCGCTCTTCCTATCCTGGTCGACCGGTCAGTATCAGCTAACTCCAGCCTACCCGGCGGTCGCTCAGAGCGTAGCTGCACCAATCATAATTTCCACCGACCCGCTGAGGTACGCGTTCTTCTTCCTCGTGCCGCTTGACGCCTTGTTCTCGCTGTGGTTCGCTGGAATAGTCTTCACAGTGATCCTACCTCAGATACTCGCATACTTCGGCTACTACACCGGCATCTTCTCAGACACTGGAGGCTGGAGTAAATGGTGGATGATCTACTATGGTCCTCCGTTCTACTGGGAGGTTGTTTCGGCTGGAATGGCTCTAGGCATCCTCGTCTTCATGATCCTAGTGAACTGGAGGTACCTGTGGGGGACGATTAAAGCTGCGATCTCCGGTGGAGGTCCAGGCGTGGCGCCTGGCGAGGTCTCGTATAGGCTAGCTTACGTCCTGATAGCGCTCGGTGCTGTAGGCCTCATACTCCTCTTCATCGCGTCCAACGTTGAACCGCAAGACGCTGTCCTGGGATTACTGATCATATGGCTTCAAGTCGTGGTCTTAACCAGGGCTAGAGCGTACACAGCAAACATCACATTCTTGAGAGGCGCCTACTACTGGAAGCCGTTCGTAGGCAATACATTCCCGCCTGCGCCCCAGTACCCGGCTGGTAAGCTGTTCATTATATCTCACACGTGCAGGTGGGGTACCGGCTGCGACACGTTCGGCCCCTACTACTCGACTTTCGCCGGAGCGATGGACAGCTTTAAGGTTGCTCAGATGGCTGGAGTGCGCGCCGATACCGTCTACAAGCTGTTAATCATAGGCGCCATCCTCTCGGCCATCATCGTGATACCGTTAACCTTCATCGAGCTGCACGCTTGGGGCTTCATGGAGCTGCCCGTCGCTAAAGAGTGGGACTACTTCTGGGACGGTGACGCCGGCTTCTACAACCCGAGGCTCAGCATCGCGTCGATCTACGGCCTAGCAGGCTTCCTCCTGACAGGAGCCCTCATATTCCTGAGGATGCGGTTCCCATGGTGGCCGCTAGAGCCGCTGGGCTTCATGCTGGGCTTGCACGACTTCTACCCGTGGCACATTGGCACTTTCACGCCGCTGATCGTCTGGATAGTCAAGTACATACTCCTAAAGGTGGGCGGTAGGAAAGCGTACGAGGAAGTGGGTGTTCCCGTCGCTATCGGCATCATAGCCGGCGAGATCGCCGGAATAGTCGTCGTCAGCGTAATCAACATCGGACGCTTCATGGTGTTCGGAAGGTACTAGAAAACTCCCTAACTGGTGGGAACAATGTTTATTTTTTATACGAATATTAAAGGCAGAAACTCTGGAAAGCTGGCGGCTCCTCTATTGCTGCTCCTGTTGATACTACAGTTTCTGTCGCCTCCAGCTTTCGGGCAGCCGATAAGCCACGTGTACTACGGTTACGTGCCACCCTCTACGGACTTGCCGGCACTTGACGAGCTGGTTAAGGGTGTTAAAGTGAACTTCACTGTACCTAGCGGCCACGCTCTACTGGACATTGTAGCGTACGAGGATGGGACGAGAGTCGAGCTATACGACATAGTCTCCGGTTTGCTCGTTAACTCCACAACCTTGAACGCTCTCGAAAAGGCGACGTTCTATGTACCGTACGGTATGTACTTTAAAGTTGTTGCTTCGAAGCGAGTGGGAGTGCTCCTTACAGGGGGGACCTATCCCTACGATCCAGGCGGCTTCTCCGGTGTTGCGACATTCTACCCGAGCGTTGAGGGAGGATTCAGGGGTAAAACTTTCATTTTCATGCCCGCTCCCGCAACCCACCAGTACGGTTACTCGATGGATCTAGTTCACCGCAACTTCTATATGTTCGCACTAGAAAACACGGATTGGGAGCTCAAAGATAGAATTGAAAAGTTCTCTACAAAAGATTCGACACCAAGGGGAGGGGTTGCTTCCGCAATCCTGCAATCCAGAGTTAACCAGGGTGGCGTGAGCGCTGCGGTGGGCTACGATTCTGTGTTTAAGCTGACTAGCACCGGAGAAGTCATTGTCGGCTCCGTCGCCCTGGGAGCCCTCGTGCAAGTGCCTGCGCTCACTGGAGGCTACGTGGGTAAAACCTTCTGGGCTCCTGTTCACGCTACATACCGGCAAACCGGCAGGACAGCCGCGCTCGTAATCGTGCCTTTGGAACCGGGCAAAGTCACAGTTTACAAGCGCGATGATATGAGCGTCGTGGCTGAGCACGAGTTCACCGATTCAGATGTATCCCAGAAGAACTACTGGTTCTTAAAACTGGGGATCGGGAGGTTTGACTTGCTGGTTCAAAGCACAGGCGACATAACGGTTTTGATCGCCCAAACTCTAACCGAGGAGTCGCCTGACTTCATCGGCGATGGCATCACGTTCCTAGGTTCGAAGCCCAACCAGGAAGTCAGGTTCTTCACGCCATCAACAGCCATAATTTTCTCGCCCGAGGACCAGACGGCTGTTATCAACGGGGAGACAAGAACGCTGAAGCGCGACCAATTCGTGATCCTGGGCAGCGGAGTCCACTCCGTTAAAGGAAGCGGCCACCTGATAATCCAGATCGTAGCGCCCGGAGCACAGGGCTTCCAGAAGTGGGGCCACTACCTGATAGAGCAAGCGGACATCGACGCCAGCTACCCCGATGTGCCCGAGCTCTTCCAGAAGGGCGTGCCAGTACTCATGTACGCTGGCATAGCCGCAGTTATCGTGATCGCCGGAGCGGTAGCCTTCCTGTTCCTGAGGAGGCGGAAGAAAGCCTAATCTAAACCTTTTTTATCTTTTCATTTTTATTCAATATACCAAAGTTCTAGATTAACCCTTAACTTAGCGGGTAAGGGGTAAGCGATTTATAAGCCTGAAGCATCTCCACTTTGGATATGAGGAAACTCGAACCTAAAACAATGAGAGAGAACTACCTGAGAGCTGTGCGCTTCAACTACCCTTTTTTCATCCCCAGCTTTGTGTCGATCCCTGTTTCCACGTGGAAAAGGTACGGCGATAAACTAGCGGGGATTGTTGAAAAACACAAGCTGCTGTTCCCGTGGTTTAGGAGAGAGATGCTCAACCTCGATGCGTACCCGAAAAGACCACCCACTTACAGGGACGAGTGGGGTTGCGTGTGGAGGTACACTGTCGATGGTTTACAGGGTATTGTGGTGGAAAACCCCCTCAAGGATTGGAGCATGATGGAGCGCTTCGAGCCGCCGGACCCTGAGCTGGGGTTGCCTCGCGAAGGAGAGCCCCCCATTCCCTGGAGCGAGGTTGAAGCGTTCACCCGCAGCGTGAAGGAGTCAGGCGGGCTTATAGTCGGTTTCATGCCGCACGGCTTCCTCTTCTTACGGTTAACGTACTTGCGCGGTTACCTGAATTTTCTGAAGGATCTCGCGACAGGTCCACCCCAACTTGAGCGCCTCGTGGATACGGTTGTGGAGTACAACGTTGAAGTGGTGAAAAGGCTTCTGCGGCTGGGTGTGGATGTTGTCAGCTTTGGCGACGACCTCGGGACTCAACACGGGCTTCCGTACTCGCCCGCCAGCTTCAGGCGCTACCTCCTCCCCGGCTACAAGAGGATCTTCTCAGAGGTTAAGAAAAAGGGGGTTGTAGTGAGGCTTCACAGCGACGGGTACGTTATGGATATCGCCAGCGACCTCGTCTCAGCAGGGGTCGATGTCTTGAACATCCAAGACAGGTTGAACGGGATCGACCGGATGGAGCGCGAGCTCAAGGGTAAGGTCGCGCTGGAGGTTGACGTTGACAGACAGCGTCTGCTGCCTTTCGGCTCCCCGCGAGAGATAGATGGGTACGTGAAGGAGACGATAGGAAGGCTGGGATCGAGGAGGGGTGGGCTGCTATTCAGCGCGGAGGTGCTGCACGATGTCCCGCTCGAGAACATCAAGGCGCTTCTCGACGCGCTCGAGAAGTACTCTGAGCTCCACAAGAGCCTTCCGGAGTGAGCTGGGCGAGAAAAAACAAACATAGGTTTTTTAAATAGCAAAGTTTATTAGCTCATCTCCGCGAGTGCGCATGGATCAGCATGGCTCGCGCGAGGTTCGCGGCGCCCGTAGCGGTTTGCGCCTTTCTCGTAGCTCTTCTCGCCTCAGCTGCGTACGCGGACGTTCAAGGAGCTTTCAAAACGCGCGTCTCAGACAGGGCTCTTCTGGAGCAAGAGGCTGAGCGGGTTGTAACCATAAAATTCGAGCGCGCTGTTGAGGGCTTCATTGTTCTAAACACGACGATCCAGAGAAGCCTCCCTTTCAGGCGTCCCGGGGCGCCACGCTACATCGAGGTTCCGCTGCAGCTGGTTTTCGAAGTTTCTGGAGAGGATCATCTGGTGGTGAGCGTCCCCAGAGACGTTAGAAAGTTCACCCTATCCGGTCCCTTCTCCAGAAACAACGTTTTAGTCCCTTATGTGGCTTTCTTCGACGATTCATCCTTCGTCAACTCATCCGAGGTTACCCTCGAGTGGCCTGTAGAGCAGGGGTTCAGAGTGAAGTTCGAAGTTTTACCGCTGCTCGACGGCAGCTACCCGCGCCTCTCAGTTGAAGCGCCCGGGCTCGTTCTTCGCCCTTCGGGCCCGTACGGGCTGCGCGCGCTAACTCCCAACGAGCAGCTCCTCCTCAGCTCGATGGTGCCGGAGCTCTACTTCTCCTCCTCCAGTGTCGTCCTGCCGCCTCAAGGTGAGGTCAAAGTGATTGTAAGCGCGTTTATTGGCGATTCGGTGGCGGTTTTCGAGGAGGTCTTCACACCTACAGCTAACGGCACCGCGGTTGTAAGCGATGTAGCCGAAGAGGTTGTGAAAGCGAACCGGGCTCGGCTCGCCTCACTCTTCGCCAACGTCTCATCTCTTCTTAACAGCTTGAAATCCTCCGGTTACTACTTAGGCGGAAGCGAAGCTCTACTCTCTCTAGCTGAAAACGCCGCGAGGAGCAGGGGTGGTGGGCTGCTGGAGGAAGCGTACGGGCAGAGGCTGGCTTATACGCTTCTCTCGCAGTTGAGTTCCCGCTTGTACCGCTTGATCGAGGGCCCCAGCTTCGCTTACGCAATTTCCGTCGCCGTGGTGAACCTCCTGTTGAGCATGCTTATCGGCTGGCTTGCTTTCGAGAGAACCGCGCTCCGCTGGGCTCTCTCGCTGCTGCTATTCTCGGCTTTCACCGCACTTTCGCCGGTGCTTTTGCCTAAGCTCAAGATCGAAGTCGCCGCGATCGTGGCTCTCGCCGCGGTCTCCGGCGTCCTGTTCGCGGCCCGCGCGATCGCCCGCGCGAAGCCTGTACAGAGAGTTAGGACGGCGAGCGGCGCGTCGCTGGAAGGTTTAGCGTCCTCCACGGTCAGCTTCGCTGTCAGCTTCCTCTCGAAGAGAAAGGTGAGAGCGATCCTTCTGCTCGTCACTGTGCTGTCGATTTCCTTAGGTGTCACTTGCTTAACCTCGTTCTCCACTTACTCGGCTGTTAACAGGCAGGAAGCGGGAATTGCGCAGAGCAACGTACGCTCAACCTACCTCGTCGCGAGGGGGTCTTCTCCAGCCAGCCCCTTGAATACCGTGGGGCTTGGTTTCCTGAGCGGGAGGATTGAAGTTTCTTCATTAGCGCCCAGCGCCGTAGCTTTCTACCCGGTGAACCCCTTGGACACAGTGAACGGCATGCCGATCTCGGGCGTGGTTGGCGTTTCGCACGGGTCGCCCCTCTCCGAAATGCTCCAATCCATAATCGTTGAAGGCTCCGCGCGGGATCTCCGCAGCGGCGCGATGATCGTAAGCGACGCGCTGGCTAGGCAAGTTGGGAAGCGTGTAGGCGACACTCTCTCGGTTAGGGGATACGAGTTCAAGATCGTTGGGATCTTCGACAGCAAAGCGCTTACAAACCTCAAAGACCTCGATGGTGAGGACCTCATACCCACCGTCGTCATGGGCATGTCCTCGTACAGAGCTCCCTCAGAGGGGGTTATCTTCCTCTACTACGGGGACGCGCTCCTCCTAGGAGCTTACACGAACAAGGTTTACGTGGAGCTAACCCCGTCGGCAAACGCTGAAGAGCTGGCAGAGAGCTTGAGCCTGCTCGGCGGAGTGAACGTGTACGTTGCCGAGCCGGGCAAGCAGCTCAAAGTTTTCTACCCCGGCTTCAGGGTTGAGGTCATCGGCGCCGAGCTGGCGGTCCCCGCTGTTATCGCGCTGCTTATCGTTTTCTCAGCCTTCGCCGGTTTCACCTATGAGGTGCGCAGGGATATTTTCACGCTCTCAACGCTGGGCGCAACGCCCGACCAAGTGTTCCTCGTTTTCACAACGCTAGCTACGGTTGTAGGGTTCGCCGGGGGAGCGATAGGCTACCTCTCCGGGATGGCGGCGTTTAGAGCGTTAAACCTCGCGGGAGCTAGCATACCGGTAGACGTTAAAGTCGATCTACCTTCCCTGGTATTCTCAGTCGCCGTTTCGGTGGCTCTAGCTCTCGCCGGCGCGCTAGCTCCAGCGTCTAAGGCGGTTGTAGCAGCTGTCCCATCCCTGAAGAGGCGGTGGACTCCCGAGGCCGAGGAGGCGGAGAGAAACGAGGCGGAAAGGGAGATCGTCCTCGTGACGCCGATACCAGTTGTCATTCGAAGCGCAGAGAAAGCGAAGGAGTTTGTCGACTTCGTTGAGGCTAAGCTCTCGGAGCTCGCAGCCCAGAAAGTCAGCGTTTACAACGTCGAGAAATACGTCGAGAGCGAACACAGCTTAGTGGTATACTTCGAGTACCTTCAAGTCGAGGGGCGGGCCTTCAAATCCTACAACAAACTCAGGGTAAGGAGGTTGAACGGTACTTACAGCGTCGAGCTCGAATCGAAGATCGTTACGATTTACACGATGTTCGCCAAAGAGTGCCTCAAAGACGTCGCGTCGTTGGTACGAAAACTCACTCTAGAGTGGCGTGCAGAGGAGAAGTAGAGAAAAAGCATGCGATAACATACCTTTTGACGTAGGGTTGGCCGCTGTTGAGCTGTTATGGAAAGTTAAAAGGCTCGCGCTAATGCTGACGGCACTTGGGGGCCTATCGTCTCGTCTCCGCCTCTCTTGAGGAGGGTTCTCGTATGGGTTTACAAGCGGCCGGACGTGGTCGAAGCTCTGATCGACTACTACACGCGGGTCGCTATCGCCTACGGCGAGTGCGCGATCGACGAGGGTGCTGACGCCATCCAGCTGTGTGTAGACTACGGGAACAAGAACGGCCCTTGGCTTTCCCCGCAGATGTTCAGGGGGTTCGTGAAGCCAGCGCTG
>Ga0080004_1127145_pt1 | contig 21591 bp, 22 predicted proteins | sample WasSprMetagenome_FD_69207 | JGI IMG/M metagenome (GOLD analysis project Ga0080004, IMG submission 69207) | Sulfidic aquatic microbial communities from Washburn Spring, Yellowstone National Park, USA - WS (SPADES assembly) (version 2) | ecosystem: Environmental > Aquatic > Thermal springs > Hot...
GGAATTTTATGGTTTTTGCATTATATGTTCTTAGTAAGGTTTTTACTTTTAAGACTTACACTTAATTACTTAAAAATCCTTTTAGGTATTATTCTTCCAGTATTACTATTAGTTATTTTTCAAGATATTTTTAGTATTTTCAATTTAAATTTTGAGGGAGAATTTTTTCTTTTTTTGATCTTTATTATTATTTTTTCTCCCTTTTTAATAATTAAAATTTGGCCTGTAAATCCTTTAGATGACTTAGCCTTAAGAGAAATTATTTTAAATTTTTTGAAAAAAAATAAGGTTAAAATAAATGAAATTTATGTTTTAGGTAACTTAGGGAAAAAGCTTTATACAGCAGGTATTATAGGTTTTTTACCACCTTTTAAATATTTATTTTTTTCTAAACCCCTTTTAAGTATTCTTTCTCCAGAAGAGATTTTAGGAGTGGTAGCTCATGAGATAGGGCATCTCAAAAAAAGACATAATTTTTGGCTTTTGCTCTTACTCTTAAATCTCCCTTTGTTTTTGTTAACCTTTTTAATACTAAGTTTTTTAATAGCCTATTATTTCTCTCCTCAATTAATTGATATTATAAAAAATAAAGAAACTTTACCGGTTTCATTAGAAATAAGCTTAGGTATAGGACTTATTTTTTTAGCTTTTATTTACATAAGATACATTTTTTCTTTCTTTTTAAGACAGTTTGAAAGGGAGGCAGATTTTCTTTCTGCCATTATATTAAAAAGTCCTCAACCTATTATTTCAGCCCTATTTAAAATAGGAGAAGTTACAGGGCAATTGTATAGAAAAAGTTGGCATCATTATGGAATATTTGAAAGAATTGAATTTTTGAAAAATATTTTAATAGATGAAAAATTTTTTAGTAAAATTCAGAAAAAATTTTTAAAGATTCGTATGTTTTTGCTTTTCTGGATAATTTTAAATTTAACCATAATTTTAGTTGCTTTATATTTTGAAAATATAGTAAAAGAATTGACATGGTTCTTTTCTTGTGTTATTTGAAATTGCTAATAAAATAAGTTATAAAAATGTTAAAAGGTAAATATAAAAAATACGAAACCTTATACATATATAGTTTTAAAAATTTTCATCCAACCCTTAATCAACTTGAAGATGAAGACTTAATAGGAGTATGGGAAGAAGATGGGGTGGGGATTCTTTTTTTTCACAAACCAAAAGATGAGCTTGTTGAGGAATTAATAAAAAAATATGGACTTAAACTGGATTTTAAAGATGCAATGCCCTATGAAAAATGGAATGAAAATAGAGAGCTAAAACCTTTTAAAGTGGGACCTTATAAAATAGCTCCTCTCTGGTATGAAGGGGAATGGGATCTTATTTTTGATCCAAGTATAGTTTTCGGAGAAGGAACTCACCCTACAACCTCTATGATCCTTGAGCTAAGCTGGGAATTCTATCAAAATTTTGGTAAACCTCAAAAAATTCTTGATATCGGTTGTGGAACAGGGATTTTAACTCTCTTTTGGGCTAAGCTTGGAGCTGGGGTTATAGCTGTAGATATTAATCCCTTGTGTATAAAAGTAACTAAACACAATTTAACTTTAAATGGTCTTTCAGCAGAGGTTATAGAGGGAGATATAAAAAAACTTCTGCCTATTAAAGTAGATTTAGTTTTGGCAAATCTTTATAAAAGTCTTTTAGAGGAATTATTTAATCTTCCTTCTTTTTGGGATTCTAAATTTTATTTAATATCTGGATTTATGAATAATATGGAAAAAGGACTTTTAGAAATTTTGAAAAACTGTAAAGTAAAAATTCTTTGGAGAAGGGAAAAAGAAGATTGGGTAAGCTGGCTTTTAGAAAGTATTAAGGAGGGGATTTAAATGCTTTTAACCGTAGATATAGGAAATACCTCTACAGTTTGTGGAGTTTTTGAAGAAAATGGTAATTTAGTTGCTACTTTTAGTTTTAAAACTGAAATACCAGTTTCTTCTCACGAAGTTTTAGCAAGGCTTAAAAATTTTCTGGATATTTATAAAATAGCTTTAAAAGACCTCAAAGGAGTTTGCATTGCCTGTGTAGTTCCGCCTGCGCTTCATTGGTGGATTGAAATGGGAGAAAAATTGTTAGCAAGGGAGGTTTTAGTTGCAGATCATCAAACCGTTAAAATTCCTATAGAACTTTTATATCCTTATGAAATAGGGGGAGATAGATTAGTAAATGCTTTAGCAGGATGGGAAAAATATAAAAGTTCTTTAATTATAGTTGATTTTGGAACAGCTATAACTTTTGATTGTGTTTCAGAAAAAGGAGCTTACTTAGGAGGAGCAATAGCACCTGGGATCTCAATCTCTACAGAGGCTTTATTTAAGAAAACTGCTAAATTACCCAAAATAGATTTAAGTGAGCCTCCTTCTCAGGTAATAGGAAAAGACACCATTTCAGCTTTAAAAAGTGGTTTAATATATGGATTTATAGGGCTTACTGACTTTTTAATAGAAAGGCTTTCAGAAGAAATGGGGACAAATCCTAAAATTATAGCTACTGGAGGACTTGCTAAATTTATAGCTCCCTATTCTAAAAAAATAGAAAAGATAGAACCATATTTAACTTTAGAAGGACTTTATTATTTATGGAAAAAGAAATAAAAATAGCTCTTTTTTCACCATCAAGCCCGCCTTCTATAAGAACCTATCAAAGAGGAATTAAAGTTTTAAGAAAAAACAATATATCCTTTAAATCTTTTGTAGATTTTTCCGATTCTTCCCCTTCACTTAAAGCCTTTTTGTTTTACGAATTGATTACAGTAAAAGAATATGACTTTATTTGGGCAGTAAGAGGAGGATTTGGAGCTATAAAATTAATTCCTTATTTAGATGAAATTTTTTCCGAAAATAAAAAAATAAATATATGCTCCTCTCTAATAGGATTTAGTGATGTTACAGCTTTACATTTATACTTTTATAAAAAATTTAAAAGAAAGGGACTACATGCTCCAATGATTGTTAATCTGCCAGATTTAAATGAAGAAGTTTTAAAAAATTTATTAGAAGTAATAGCTGGGAATAAAGATATAAATTTAGAAGGTTTTTCCTATAAAGAAGGTGAGGCAGAGGGAACTCTTTTAGGAGGAAATTTAGTTACCTTGGCAAGTTTATGTGGAACTTCCTATTTACCCCTTGAAAAATCTTTAATTTTAATGGTAGAAGAAACTAAAGAAAAAAAATATAGAATTGAAAGGGCATTTTTGCAAGTGATTTTCACTTTGGGAATTGAAAATATAAAAGGAATAATTATAGGGGATATGGGTAAAATTGATTCCTTAGATTTTTTAAGAGGAATAGAAGAATTTTTACCTAAGCATATACCTATTGGATATGCCTTTTCTTTTGGACATATTAAAAATAATTTACCTTTAATAGTTGGAGAAAAAGCTTATTTGGTGGTAAAAAATGGTAAAGCCAAGCTATTTCAAAGGAGCTTTAAAATTTAAAATAATAAAAATGCAGAAAAAGATAGGGAGGTGAGAAAAGAATGAATTTTGATGAAGATATTTTGCAAGACTTTTTAGTTGAAGCAAAAGAAGGAATAACTAAACTTGAAGAAGGTTTTATAGAATTAGAAAAGGATCCAAAAAAGGGTGAGGTTTTAAAAGAGCTTTTTAGAACTATGCATTCCTTAAAAGGTGCTTCTGGATTTTTTGGTTTTAAAACTTTGGAAAGTATAGCTCATTTTTCTGAAGATATTCTTTCGAAATTAAGAGATAGGTTAATAGAGCCTGAAGAAGATATTGTAGATATTTTATTAAAAGCAGTTGATTACATAAAATATATTATTTCCTACATAGAAGAAAATAAAGCTGAACCTGTAGAAGACAAAATTTTAGATTTTCTGGTTGAATTGTCCAACTTTAATGAAAAACTCAAAAAAAAGATTCAGGAAAAACCGGTAGAAAAAGAAATAGAAGAAGCAAAGGTAGAAGAGAAAAAAGAAATAATTGAGGAAAAAAAAGAAATTAAACGGGCAGAAGAAGTTAAAGAAGAGAAAGAAGAAGCTGCCCTCTCACCTCAGGTTGAACTTGCAGAAACTCACATAAAGGTTGACGTAAAACTTCTTGATCAACTAATGAATCTTGCTGGGGAGCTTGTTCTTGCAAGAAATAGAGTAGTGCAGCTTTCTCAAAGGACAATGGATGAAGATTTAACAAGAAGTGTGCAAATACTTTCTATGATAACTACAGAAATGCAAGAAACTATAATGAAAACAAGAATGCAACCTATTGGAACAGTTTTTAATAAATTTCCAAGAATTGTAAGAGATTTAGCTAAGGCTTTAGGTAAAAAAGTAAATTTACATTTAGAGGGTACAGAAACAGAGTTAGACAGGTCAATAATTGAGACTATAAAAGATCCTCTTACTCATCTTATTAGAAATGCTATTGATCATGGGATCGAGCCTCCTTCAGAAAGGATTCAACTTGGTAAACCTCAAGAAGGTAATCTCATTCTCAGAGCTTATCAAGAGGGAGGACAGGTTGTTATAGAAGTAGATGATGACGGAAGAGGCATAGATATTGAAAAAATAAAAAAGAAAGCTATAGAAAAAGGTTTTATGAGTTATGAGGAGGCAGATCGAGCCTCTGAAAAAGAATTATTAAATCTTATTTTTAAACCAGGTTTTTCTACTGCTGAAACTGTTACTCAACTTTCTGGACGTGGCGTAGGAATGGATGTAGTTAAAGCTAACATAGAAAAACTTGGAGGTTCCATAGAAATTAATACTGTGCTTGGTAAAGGGACAAATGTTAAAATCAAAATTCCTCTTACTCTTGCTATTATACCTGCATTAATAGTTACTTCTGGAGATTATCGTTACGCTATTCCCCAGGTAAATCTTAAAGAACTCGTTAATGTAGATCCAGACAAAGACCTTCTTAAGGTTGGAAATACTGAGTTTTATAGACTTAGGGGAGAAATAATACCTGTATTGAGATTATCAGAAGTTTTAAAAGTAAATGGAAAGACAAAAGAACAAAGAAACTTAGTTATTTTAAATACGGGAGAAAGATTCATAGGACTTTTAGTGGACAAAATATTTGCTTCTGAAGAAATTGTAGTAAAGCCACTTGGTAGATGGTTTAAAAATATCCCCATTTATTCTGGTGCAACTATTATGGGAGATGGAAAACTCGCTCTTATATTAGATGTAATAAGTCTTTCCCAATTTGTTGGAATAAGTATTGAAGAAATAGAAAAAACTTATGAATCAACTTCATTAATAATAAAAACTTCTGCTAAAGAGACTATAATTTTACTTCTTTTTGATGTAGGGAAAGATAGATTTGCACTTCCCATAGCCTTAATTTCAAGACTTGACAAAATAAAGGCAGATGAGATACAGATTTCCGGAGGCAAAGAGATAATCATTTATAGAAACCAAGTTGTTCCTATTATAAGATTAGAAAATTACTTACCTTTAAAAGAGGTTCCACTTCAGGAAAATTATAATATTTTATTTTTCACAGAAAGGGGAAAAACTTGCGGTATACTTTGCACCAACATCGTAGGAACTTTAGAAACCACCTTAGAGATAGAAGAGGGAATTTATACACATCCCGGAATTTTAGGTCATAGAATTATTGATGGAAGAACTACCCTTTTTATTGATATTTACAAAATAATTGAAATGTATGATCCTGATTGGTTTATTGTAAAAGTAGAAAAGGAAAGTGTTGTAAAAAGAATACTTCTTGCTGAAGATTCTCCCTTTTTTAGAAGTATGATTAAAAATTATCTCACAGGGGCAGGATACGAGGTAGAGGCTACCGAAAATGGAAAAGAAGCTTTGAATAAGCTTGCTTCTGAAAAGTTTGATTTAATTATTACAGATTTAGAAATGCCAGAAATTGATGGATTTGAACTTATAAAAGAAATAAGGGCAAATCCAGATTACAAAAACATTCCTATAATTGTAGTAACATCCCTTGCAGGAGAAGATATAAGAAGAAAAGTGTTTGATATAGGTGCTAATAGTTATGAAGTAAAACTCAATAGAGAAAAGCTATTAGAAGAAATAGAAAATTTATTAAGTTAAGATTTTTAAAAAAATAAAAAGGAGGTAGGCAAAATGGAATTAGCAAGAAAAGAAGAACTTATGATAGAAAAAAAAGAAGATATCTCAATTGCAGTTACTAACACCATTACTATGGTAACCTTCTATATGGATAATTTTCTTTTTGGTATACCGGCAAACAAAGTAATGGAAATTAATAAGGAAATAGATATTACTCCTGTTCCTCTTTCAGATGAACATATACTTGGAATAATGAACTTAAGAGGACAAATTGTAACGGTTATGGATCTTACAAAAAAATTAAAAATAGGCTTAAAAATTATTCCCAAGCTTAATTTAATAGTAAAAGATGAAGGGGAAGTGCCAGTTTCTTTTGTAATAGAGGAAATAGGAGAAATTTTAGAAATTCCTCCTTCAAAACTGGAAAAAGTACCTGATAAATTAGAAGGAATTTCTAAAGAATACATTAAAAATGTTTATCAACTGCCTGATAAACTTTTACTTATCCTTGATATAGAAAAAGTAATTAAAGATTAAAAAATTTTTTTTAAAACTAAATAAGGGAAGGTATGCTTAAAAACCGGGACATTGCTAAAAAATTTCTTTTTAGTTTTGGGGTGATAATTTTTATAATTATTATGGTTTCTTTGTATAGTTTGTATACTATAAATACTAATGTAAAAGATCTAAAAGAAAGAATAGCTAAAATTAATAATGCTCAAGAATTAAGAAACGAAATTCTTACAAATATTCAGTTAAATATCACAAAAATGCCTCTAACTCCGAATGTAGAAAAAAGAAAAGAATTCTATAATGAAATTTTAAGAGCAAGAGAAGCTTACCAAAAGCATATAGAATTTTTGAAGGCAAAAACAAGATCAGAAGAAGGAAAAAAAGAACTAAATGAAGCTATTAATGCTATTTTAAATTTAAAAGATAGTAATAATAAAGTTATTCAACTTGTTTTAGCTGGGAAAACTGAAGAAGCTGTTTCTATTCATGAACAGGAAATGCTTCTCAAATTAAAAATTATGCAAAAAGAGCTTAATGATTTCGTAAATTTTTATGCAAAAAGAGCAGATGAATTAGCTGACCAATCTTCGGGATATATAAAAAGAGAGTTTGTAATTCTTATAGTTTCAGGAATTATTTTTGCAATAGTTTCATTTTTAGTGAGCGTAGGAGTTTCAAGGTCTGTAAGAATTTCTGTTGAAGGTTTAGAAAAATATTTTCAAGGGTTCACGAAGGAAATCTTACAGTTAATATTGATATTGCCTCTCGAGATGAAATAGGTACCATGGCAGGAGATCTGGTAGAAGCTTTATCTTCAATGAGAAAACTTATAGAGGAAATTAGGCAAGCTTCTATAACTTTGGGGAGTTCAAGCGAAGAGCTCATTGCTATAACAAAGGAGTTTAGTGCAGGTATAGAGATTCAGGTTGTGAAAGCAACGCAAATAGCAAGTGCTACTGAAGAAGTAGCTAAATTAGGAATAGAACTTAAATCTGCAGTAGAAAAATTTAAACATTTAGGAGGTGAAAATGCAGGCTTCATCTGTATTAGATTATACCAAAAAAGCTGTGGAAGAAGTTATAGGTACCTATCTAACTAAAACTCCGGTTTTGAAAGATACAAAAGTTAAAAAGGAAAATACAGAACTTAAAGACATTTCAGTAATTATAGGTTTAGCTTCTGAAAAACTTGAAGGTGTTTTTATTGTTAGTTATGATAAAAGGATAATTTTTGATTTTATGAAAAATGTCTTTGGAGAAAATGTAGAAGAAATTAATAAAGATGTTATTGATGCTGGGGGAGAACTTACCAATCAAATATGTGGAGTATTTAGAAGAGAATTTGAAAAAACTGGCATTACTTTGCAGGCTTCAACTCCCTCTATAGTTACAGGTAAAGACCATAAAATAGAAATTCCAAGTAAAATTCCCAGAATGGTTTTTTTGTATCAAATAGATGAAAACAAAGATCTGATGATAGAATTTGGTTTAATTAAAAAATAATTTAATGTTTTTAGATATTTTAGCCCGAGAATCTCCTTTAACTTTTGAAAAATATATGGAACTTTCTCTTTATCACCCTGAATATGGTTATTATGCACGGGGTATGCTTCCTGGTAAAAGAGGAGATTACATAACCTCACCTTGTATAAGTAAAATTTTTGGAGCAACTTTAGCTCGCCAAATTATTGAAATGTATGAAATTTTAGGAGAGATAGAAGATTTTTTAATTGTTGAAGCTGGAGCAGGACAAGGCTTTTTAGCCGGTGATATCTTAGAATATATTATAAAAAAAGGCTATAATTTTAATTACTTAATAATTGAACCTTTTTCCTCTATAAAAAAAATTCAAGAAAAAACCTTAAAAGCTTTTAAAGAAAAAATAAAGTGGGTAAAAAGTTTAAAAGATTTACCCAAGTTTAGAGGGATATTTTTATCAAATGAGCTTTTTGATTCCTTTCCTGTAAAATTGATTCAAAAGAAAGATAATAAAATATATGAAGTATGGATTAAAGTAGAAGAGGATGGGAAGATTAAAGAATTTTTAAGAGAAATAGAAGATGAAAAAGTTTTAAGAATAATAGAGCCTTATTTTCCTTTTTGGGAAGAAGGTTATAGGACTGAAGTTTGTTTAAAGATAGAAGAATTTTACAAAGATCTTTCAGAAAAAATGGAAGAGGGTTTTATTATAACCATAGATTATGGATATCCCAGACAAGATTATTATTCTTCAGAAAGAAGTGAAGGGACACTGCTTTGCTATTATGAGCATAAAGCCATAAGTAATCCCTATTTTAAACCAGGAGAAACTGATATAACCTCTCATATAGATTTTACTTTGTTAAGGGAATCAGGAGAAAAGTATGGATTTTCAAATATTGGATTTACTCAGCAAGGTTCCTTTTTAGTAGCCCTTGGGATAAACGAAGTATTTTATGAAATTCCAGAAAAAACTTGGAAAGATATGGAGGCTTTAAAATTTTTAGTTTTTCCAGAAGGACTTGGAACTTCTCATTGGGTTTTAGTGCAAGCAAAACTGCCAAAAGAGAAACTTAAAAGAGAATTAAAAGGCTTTTCTTTAAGCAATCGTATTTACCTACTTTATAAATAATTCAATGAATAAAATAAAAGATATAGCGAGCAAAATTGATTATACTTACTTAAAACCAGAAGGCTTATATAAAGAGTTTGAAGATTTTTTGTTAAAAGCAAGAAAATACCCCTTTAGAAGTATTTGTATCCCACCTACCTTAGTTTTTTATCTTAGAGAAAATTTTAAAAATTTAGAATTTAAAATTACTTCTGTAGCAGGATTCCCTTTAGGCTTTTCTTTAACAGAAATCAAATTGGCAGAAATTGAAAATCTTTTAAACCTGGGAGTTGATGAAATAGATTTTGTCTTAAATTTAATATGGTTAAAATCTAAAGAGTATAAAAAACTTGAAAAGGAACTTCTAAGTATTAGAAAAATTACAGAAAATAAAGTATTAAAGGGGATTATAGAAACTGCATATTTAAAAGAAGAAGAAATAAAAAAGGCAGTGGAAATTCTTATTTTTACAGGAATAGATTTTGTTAAAACTTCAACTGGTTTTGCAAAAAGAGGAGCAACCTTAGAAGATATAAAAATTATTAAAAAATTTTCTAAAGAAAGAATAAAAATTAAGGCTTCTGGAGGAATAAGAACTTTAAAAGATGTTTTAAATTTTTTATCTGTAGGAGCTGATGTTATTGGAACAAGTAGTGGTTATGAAATTCTTCAAGAATTGGAAAATTTAAAAGAGGATTCTCAAAGTGAAGAAATAGAAATTTATGTAGATGGATGCTCTCTTGGGAATCCGGGTCCAGGAGGTTGGGCTGTTTTAATAAGATCAGGAGAAAAGGAGGAAATACTTACAGGAGGAGAACCCTTTACTACAAATAATCAAATGGAACTCAAAGCAGTTATTTATGCACTTTCATATTTTAAAGAACCCAAAAAAATAAAAATTTATACTGATTCAGAATATGTAATTAAGGGTATTACAGAATGGTTGCCAAGATGGAAAAAGAGAGGTTACACAACCTCAGAAGGGAATCCTGTTAAAAATAGAGAACTCTGGGAACAATTAGAAAGGTTGGTTAATTTTCATAAAGTAAAATGGGAAAAAGTAAGGGCTCATAGTGGCGATTTTTATAACGAGAAGGTTGATAAAATTGCTAAGGAGAGTGCAGAGAAATGGAAAAAAAATTTTTAGTAGGAATTACAGGAGCAAGTGGTGTAATTTATGCTTATTATTTTTTAAAAGAGTTGAAAAATCTTGGAATTTCTACAGAGGTAATTATTACTAAAGCAGGGGAAATAGTTTGGAATCATGAGTTAGAAAAGCCTGTGGAAGAGATATTAAATTTTGCAGAAAAATTATATAAAGAGGATGAAATAAGTTCTCCTCCTGCAAGTGGTTCAAGTAATTATTCTGGAATGGTTATTATACCTTGCACTATGGGAACCTTATCTGCTATTGCAAGTGGTTCTGCAAGGAATCTCTTGCAAAGAGCTGCTGATGTAATGCTAAAAGAAAAAAAGCCCTTAATTTTAGTTATAAGAGAAACTCCCTTTAACCTAATCCATATAAAAAATATGGAAATTTGTAGTAAAGCAGGCGCAGTCATATTTCCAGCTATGCCTGGTTTTTACCATAAACCCAAAAATTTGGAAGAATTAATTATCCAGTTTGTAAAAAGAATTTTTCAATTTTTGGGCTTTAGTCCTAAGGATTTAAAAATTTGGCAGGAAATAGTGTTAGAATAAAGGAAAGTAGTAAAATTAAAGAGCCTAAAATTCCTAAAGTATTTCCGTATTTTATAAAAAGAGTTCTTTCATAAAAAGATTTTATTTCTCCATAAACAATTTCTTCTTTTTCAAGCTGAGTCATCTTTATAATTTTCCCAGTTGGATCAATTATTCCTGTTATACCTGTATTGGCAACTTGTATAGTATACCTTCTTGCCTCAACAGCCCTTACTATTGCCATCTGAAAATGTTGATAAGGAGCTGAAGTTTTATCAAACCATGCATCATTTGTAGCAATAAAAATTAGCTGAGGATTTTCTTCAAGTCTTTTTCTTAAAATTTCAGAAAAGGCACTTTCAAAACAAATAAGAGGGGTTACTTTAATGATTTTATCTTTTAAAGGAAAAGAAAGATTTTTGGAAAAGCCGGGTTTAACAATTCCAAGTCCAACAGTAATTCTTCTTAAAAAAGAAAGATATTTTTCTAAAGGAACATACTCTCCAAAGGGTACAAGCTTTTCCTTATCATAAAGATCAACAAAGTCTTTTCCATCCCAAACAATTAAGCTATTATATACTAAAGGATTTCCGTTTTTATATCTAAGTCTGAAGGTGCCAAAAATTGAGACAGGTAAATAATCAAATTTTTTAGATTCTAAAGTTAACTTATCTAAAAAAGCTAAAAGTTTAAGAGTAGATTCTTTTTCATGAGGAAAAAAGAAGGGAAAGGAAGTTTCAGGAAAAAAGATAATCTGAGGCTTTTCTTTTAAAGCAGAAAGAGCTAATTTTTCATAAATTTTAAGAGAATACTCAATTTCATTTATTTCTTTCATTTCCTGAGGTATATTTCCTTGCAAAAGAGAAACTTTTATAGAATCTTTTTCTTGAGAAATTATCTTTTCCCAAAGATTCTTCTTATAGATTCCATAGCTTAAAAAAGTAATAAAAAGAATAAGAAAACAAAAATTATTAATTAAAAATCTAAAATTTAGTAAAGATCCTACAGAAAAATAAAAGGAATATAATAAGAAAAAAATGTAATAATTTATTAAAGCGCAAATAAAAGATAAGCCCCATATTCCCCATATATCAGCTAATTGTAAAAAGGGTGAAAAATTACTTAAAATATAGCCTAACTGTCCCCAGGTAAATCCGGTTAATAATTTTCCTCTCAGATATTCTATACTTACCAGGGTTAAACTAAAAAAGATACCTTTTATAAAATTAGGGGATTCAAATATTTTAAGTTTGAAATTGGTATAAAAAAAGAAAATATAATATAAAGCTAAATATGAGGAAAGGAGAATTAGAAGAAAGGAAGAAATAATTAAATTAAGATTTCCATATTTAGTAAGGGTATATACTAACCAGTAGAGAAGGGTTGAAAAATGAAAAATTCCAAAAATAAAAACTAAAATTAATCTATTTTTGTTTTCCTTAGTAAAGATAAGACTGAAAAATAAGGGCACAAAAGAAAAGAGACCAAGAACCCATAAATTCCATTTTGGGAAAGAAAGAGTTAATAGAAAAGCTGAAAAAATAGGTCCAATTAGGTTAATAGAGATTCTCACTTTTTACAGATATTAAAGATCTCAGCTTAACAATTTCTATTTTTCTTTCATCAGCTTTAATAATTTCTATTTCTAAGGGATCTATTTTTATTTTTTCTCCCTTTTTAGGAATTCTTTTTAAATGACTTATAATCAATCCGGAGACAGTTTCAAAATCACCTTTAGATAGCTTTATTTTTAGACATTCTTCTAAATCTCTAAGCTTAAAAGTTCCAGGCAAAATCAACCAGCCCTCTTTATCAGGATGAGGGCATTTTCGTTCAGTTTTTAATAATTCTTTAAATATATCTTTTAATCTGATAATACCTGTTAATTCTGAATGTTCATCTACAGCAAAGGCAACTTCAACCTTTTTTTCTGTCATTTTTTCAAGAGCAGAAACTAAGGAAATATTTTCTGGAATTATTAAGGGTAGTTTTATATATTCTTGCCATTGAAAATTATCTTCTTCAAAGCCTTTTATTAGATCTTTAAGAGAAACATATCCTAAAAAATTGTCCAAAATTTCTTTATAAATAGGATAAAAAGAATGAGGTTTTTGAATGACAGCCTTTTTAATTTCTTGCCAAGATAAAGAAATATCTAACCCTTCTAATATATTTCTTGGAATTACCACATCTCTAACTTCTAAACTTTTTAAACTAAAAAAGGCCAAAACAAGCTTTTCTTCAAATTCACTTAAAATCCTTTCTTCCTTAAAATCTTCTAATACTTCCTTTATTTCCTCTTCTACTTCAGAAAATTGTTTGGGTTTTCTTTTAAAAAATGACTTTATAAATTCTAATATAGAATTACTATCCATAAAAGAAGGGATAGGTTTTTTCTAAATAACTTACATAATTCTTAATTGCAGATTCTAACTCCCACATAGGTGTATTATAACCTATTTTTCTAAGTTTGGTAATATCCGCCTGAGTAAAATATTGATACTGATTTTTTAAATATTCCGGCATTTCTATATATTCAATATTAGGAGGTAAAGAGAGAGCTGAAAAGATTGCTAAAACAAGATCTTTAAAAGACCTTGCTTTACCTGTTCCGACATTAAAAATACCTTTAATTTTAGGATTTTCTAAGAAAAAGATAGTAACTTCTACAGCATCTTTTACATAAATAAAATCTCTAAGTTGTTCTCCATCTTTATAATCAGGGTGATAGGATTTAAATAATTTTACTTTTCCTTCTTTTTTAATTTCTTCATAAGCTTTTAAAACTACACTTCTCATCTCACCTTTATGAAATTCCCTTTCTCCAAATACGTTAAAATATTTTAATCCCACCACTTGATTTAAAAGTCCGTTATAATAAAGCCATAAGTCAAAAAGATGTTTTGAAAAGCCATAGGGATTAAGAGGTTTTAATTTAGGAAGTAAAGTTTCTTCATCAGAAAAACCCATTGAACCATCTCCATAAGTTGCAGCAGAGGAGGCATAAATAAAGTTTATTTCATTTTCTAAAGCAAAGAGAGCTAATTTTTGAGAATATTTGTAATTGTTTAAATATAAATAGTATAAGTCCTTTACAGTTGTATTGCTACATGCACCAAGATGGACAATAGAGAAAACATCCTTAAAATAACCTTTTTCAATTTTTTCTAAAAATTCATCTTTTTCTATATAATCTAAAAAATTGAGACCCAATAAATTTTTCCATTTATTTCCTTCATTTAAATGGTCAACTATTATAATTCGGTCTTCCCCTTTTTGGTTAAGGGTTTCTACTAAATTTGACCCTATAAAACCTGCTCCTCCAGTAACTATTATTTTTGGTTTTTTCATTTTTTACCCTTAGATTTTAAAATTCTTTAGATTTTAAATTCTAAGTAAGTTGTTTCTATAACATTTTTTTTAAAAAAATCAATCATTAATAAACTTTTTAAATTTTTATCCTTTTTAATCTTTTAACATTGACGAAATTAAATAATGGTATTATTTTAAAAAAGTCTCTTTATGGAATATTTTATGGAGGTGATAAATTATGCCTATTTATGAATTCCAATGTGAAGATTGTGGAGAAATTTTTGAAGAATTAATTTTAGGAAATAGAGAGGATGAAATCGTCTGTAAAAAATGTAAAAGTTCAAGGGTAAAAAAATTAATGTCTCAGGTAACTTTTAAATCTGGAAGTAAATTTGTCAGTTCCTTAGGTTCAGCTTGTTCCACTTGTAAGGGTGGGACCTGTAGTAGCTGTCATTAAACTTCATTAAAAATGATTATTAAAGTAGGAACAAGAGGAAGCAAATTAGCTTTAGCTCAAACTGATTGGGTAATTTCACAATTAAAATCCTTTTTTCCTGAAATTAATTTCGAAAAAATAATCATAAAAACAACCGGAGATAAAATTTTAGACTCCCCTTTAAGTAAAATAGGGGGAAAAGGAGTTTTTGTAAAAGAAATAGAGGAGGCACTTCTGAGAGGAGAAATAGATTTTGCTGTTCATAGTATGAAAGATGTCCCTTCTTTAATACCTGAAGGTTTAGAAATAGCTTGTATTCCTCAAAGGGAATCTCCTTTCGATGTTTGGATCTCAAATTATAAGAATATTTTAGAATTGCCCTCTTATTCTAAAATCGGAACCAGTAGTTTGAGAAGACTTTCCCAGTTAAAGAAACTTAGGAAAGATTTAGAAATTTTACCTTTAAGAGGAAATGTGGATACCCGTTTAAGAAAATGGAGAGAAGGGCAATTTGATGGAATTATTTTAGCTGAGGCTGGATTAAAAAGATTAGGAATAGAAATTAGTTATAAAAGATTAACTATAGAGGAGATGGTTCCAGCTGTTGGTCAAGGAGCTCTTGGAATAGAGACAAGAAAAGATGATAAAAAGCTTAAAGAAATGCTAAGTAAAATTCATTCAGAAATTACAGCAATTTGTGTAAGGGTAGAAAGAACATTTTTAAAGACCTTAGAAGGTGGTTGTCAAGTACCTATGGGAGCTTATTGCTGGATTGAAAATTCTAAACTTTTTGTGGTTGGGTTTATAAGTGATTTGGAGGGAGAAAGGTTTTATAAATTAAAAGAAGAAGGAAGCGTTTCTGAAGCAGAAAAACTCGGAGAAAGACTTGCTAAAAAACTTTTAAAAGCTGGTGGGGAAGAAATTTTAAAAGAGATTTATAAGAGAGATTAAAATGAAAAAAGGAAAGGTTTATTTAGTAGGAGCTGGACCAGGAGATCCAGGACTATTTACTTTAAAAGGTAAAAAGGTTTTAGAAGAGGCAGATGTAGTAATTTATGATTATCTTGCTAATCCAAGGTTATTAGATTTTTGTAAGGAAGAAGCAGAAAAGATTTATGTTGGTAAAAAGGCAGGAGCTCATACTTTACCACAAGAGGAAATTAATAAACTTCTTGTTAAAAAAGCTAAAGAAGGGAAAATAGTAGTAAGGCTTAAAGGAGGAGATCCTTTTCTCTTTGGTAGAGGAGGAGAAGAAGTAGAAGCTTTAGTTGAAGAAAATATCCCCTTTGAAGTAGTTCCTGGGATAACCTCAGCTATTGCAGTTCCTGCTTATGCAGGAATTCCTGTAACACATAGAGACTATACTTCCACTTTGGCAATTATTACAGGACATGAGGCTGAAAATAAAGAAGAAAGTAAAATAGATTTTTCAGCTCTTTCTAAAATAGGGACATTAATTTTTTTAATGGGAGTTAAGAATTTACCTTACATTGCTAAAAGGCTGATAGAAGAAGGGAAAAATTCAAATACTCCTGTTGCAGTAATCCAATGGGGTACAATTCCTAAACAAAAAACTGCTACAGGTACATTAGAAAATATTGCAGAAAAAGTAAAAGAAAAAGGTATTACAGCTCCAGCTATAATTATTATAGGAGAAGTGGTTAAGCTTAGAGAAAAATTTAATTGGTTTGAAACTAAGCCCCTTTTTGGTAAAAAAATAATAATTACTCGCACAAGAGAACAGGCAAGTAAAATGGTTGAAAAATTAGAAGAACTTGGAGCAATCTGTTATGAAATACCTACTATAAAAATAGAACCCCTTTTAAACGAGAATGTTTTTCAAGTTATAAAAGAATTATCAAAATATGATTGGATAGTTTTCACTTCAGAAAATGGGGTGAAAATATTTTTAAAAACTTTATGGGAAAAGGGAAAAGATCTGAGGGCTTTAGGAGGTGTAAAAATAGCAGTTATAGGAAAGGCAACTAAAAATTTTTTGGAAAATTACGGAATTTTTCCGGATCTAATACCAGAAAAAGATTATACTCAAGAAGGCTTGGTTTCTGCTTTTTCTAAGTTAGATCTTAAAAATAAATATATTCTTATACCAAGGGCAAAAGAGGCAAGGGAGGTTCTCCCTGAAAAACTTAGAGAATTGGGAGCCAAAGTTGAAGTGCTTCCAATTTATGAAACTAAAATTTGCGAAGAATCTAAGGAAAAACTAAAAAAAATTCTAAAAGAAGGAATTGATTTGATAACCTTTACAAGCTCTTCCACAGTAAAAAATTTCTTTAAACTTATTGAAAATGCCGAAAAGGAGCAACTAAAAAATATTATTTTTGTTTCTATTGGTCCTGTTACTTCTTCTACTTTAAAAGAGTTTGGTTTTGAACCTCATATTGAAGCTAAAGAACATACTATAGAAGGACTTGTAAAGGCAATTGAAAGCTATTTTTCAAAAAGTGAAGGAGGTAGTTAAAAAGTGATAAATGAGGTTAAAAGAGCTCTTGAGATTATAAAAAGAGGAATAGTTGATCTTATAAATGAAGAAGAATTAATAAAAAAATTAGAAAAATCTTATAAAGAAAAAAAACCTCTTAAAATAAAAGCTGGTTTTGATCCCACTGCACCTGATCTTCATTTAGGGCATACAGTGCTTTTAAGAAAACTTAAGCAATTTCAAGATCTTGGACATGAAATTTATTTTTTAATCGGAGATTTTACTGGTATGATAGGAGATCCTACTGGAAGATCTGAAACAAGATTAGCTTTAACTAAGGAGCAAGTGCTGGAAAACGCAAAAACATATGAAGAACAAGTTTTTAAGGTTTTAGATCCCATTAAAACAAAAGTAATTTTTAATAGTCAGTGGTTTTCTAAAATGTCTGTAGAAGATGTAATAAAACTTTGCGCTAAATATACAGTAGCCAGAATTTTAGAAAGAGATGATTTTAAAAAGCGTTTAGAATCTGGTATTCCTATTAGTATTCATGAATTGATTTACCCCCTTTTTCAGGCATACGATTCTGTTGCTTTGGAAGCTGATGTAGAACTTGGAGGAACTGATCAGTTATTTAATTTATTAATAGGAAGAGATATTCAAAAAGAATATGGTCAAGAACCACAAATAGTAATTACCCTTCCTCTTTTAGAAGGTATTGATGGAGTTCAAAAGATGAGTAAAAGTTTTGGAAATTATATAGGAATAATGGAACCACCCTTTGAAATGTATGGAAAAATAATGTCTATTCCTGACCATATTATGTGGAAATACTATTTATTATTAACTGATTTTTCTGAAAAAGAGATTAATGAAATGAAAGAAAAAGTAGAAAAAGGGGAGTATCATCCTAAGGAAGTAAAGAAAAAGCTTGCAAGATACATAGTTTCTCAATTTCATTCCCAAGAATTAGCTTTAAAAGCAGAGGAGGAATTTGAAAGGGTTTTTGGTAAAAAAGAGATGCCTACAGAGGCAGTTACAATAAAAATTAAATCTGGGAAAATTTGGCTTCCAGGGTTTTTAAGAGATCAAGGATTGGTAAAAAGTAGTTCCGAAGCAAAAAGATTAATTTCTCAAAAAGCTATAGATCTAAACAAAACCCCTATTACTCAAGAGGAAATAGAACTCCTTCCAGGAGAATATTTTTTAAAAATTGGAAAGAAAAAATTTATTAAATTAGAAGTAGATTAAAGTTTTATATCCTGAAAATGAGGGAAAAGTTCTCTATATAATGTTTTTAAATGTTGAGAGATAACTCTAACCTCATCTAATACTGCTAAAAAATTTATATCTCCTTCCCAGCGAGGCACTAATTGAAGATGAATATGATCTGGATACCCAGCACCTGCTACTTTACCAATATTAAAACCAATATTAAATCCATCTGGTTTTAACACTTTTTTAAGGATTTTTACAGCCTCTCGGGACATTTTCATTATATTTAAAAGTTCTTCCTCAGTTAAAGCTTCCAAATCTGCTACATGTCTTCTTGGGGCAATTAATAAATGACCTGTATTATAGGGGAATTTGTTCATTATTACTAAAACTTTTTCATCTTTATAAAGAATAAGTCTTTCTTCATCAGGAAGTGGATTATTTGAGGGACAAAAAATACAATTAGGTTCTTTTTTGCCAGATACATATTCCCCTCTCCAAGGAGCCCATAAAATTTTTCTTTCCATAACCCCCCTCTTTATAGGTTGTAAGTTAAGATTAAAATAGTAACATTAAAAATACCATAAAATTTAATATTTAAAAGAATAAAAATTCCCAAAAGGTTTGAAGAATTTTAATGTATAAAAATATTTTATATGGTCTCTTTTTTACTATCACCATAATCTTTTTTTCCTTCTTATATATACTTAACAAAAGCATTCCTGCAAATTTTTCTCAAATAATTTATTTAATAAACAAAAAATACCTATTTTTAAGTTTATGTACCCTTCTTTTTTTTCACACTTTCGATAATTTAAGAATTTTTATTATTGCACGGACTATAGGGCTTAATTATCCTTTTCTATATGGATATGTAATAACTTTAATAAATAGTTTTGGAGCTACAGTAACTCCTTATTTTTTAGGAGGAGAACTTCTTCTCTTCTATACTCTAAAAAGAGTGGGAGGAGAAGTCTATCAAATAATGTATATAGTAACTTTAAAAAGTATTGCTGGCATATTTTTTTATGTAATATTTTTACCTTTTACTGTTCATTCTTTATTAAACAATCCAAAAGAAGCAAAAGAAATAATTTTTCTCCTTTTTCTAATTATTTTCCTAACTACTATTTTATTTACTCTTTGGAAATTGATTTTTAAAAAGGGATTAGAATTTATAAATAGAGAAATTTTAAGAAGTATAAAACATACCGTGTCAAAATATCTTACTATTTGTCAAAGCTTTTTTAAACAAAAGAAAAAAATTTTTTTAATAATTTTTATGTTTACTTTATTTATGTATAATTCTTTACTCTTAGCAGGAACTTTTTTAGTAAAAGCTTTCAATGAGAAAGTTTTTATTAAAAAAATTTTTTTAGCCCAATTACCTTTATTTTATGCTATTTTTATGAGTCCAACTCCTGGAGGAAGCGGTATAGGTGAAATAGGTGCTTTATCTATATTTGATAATTTCGTAGGTGCCGATTTTTTAGGCATATTTGCCATTTTATGGAGAATAATAACTCAATACCTATCTGCAATCATCGGAGGTATTTTATTTTTAATGCTAATTATAAAGGATGCCTGTAAAGGAAATGTTTAATTTTTTAAATTATATAAATCCTTACTTTTATATTATAGAAGCAAGAAATTTTTTATATGATAAAAAAATTTTTAAGAGTTTTGAAATTCCTGTTCCTGTTATTTCCATAGGGAACTTATCCCTTGGGGGAAGCGGAAAAACCTCTCTTATTAGATATTTATGTGAAAAATTATTTTCCCAATTTGATATAGCAGTTATCTCAAGAGGATATAAAAGAAAAAGTAAGGGATCAGTTATGGTTATGGAGAAAGGAAAACTTAAAGTAAACTGGGAAAAGGCAGGAGATGAACCTTATTTACTTGGTAAAATTTTTGAAAAGAAGGGTATTAAAGTAAGTATTTTAGTTGATGAAGATAGAAAAAGGGGAAGTGAAATAGCTTTTAAAGATTTAGGGGTTAATTTAATTTTGTTAGATGATGGTTTTCAGCACCGAAGACTAAAAAGGGATTTGGATCTTGTTCTTTTAAAAAAAGAAGACTTAGATGATAAGCTTTTCCCTTTTGGGAGACTCAGAGAGCCTATAAGTTCTTTAGAAAGAGCAGATGCTATAATTTTGACTTATCAAGAATATAAGCCTTTTGATTTCTCTTATAAAGAAAAGCCTGTTTTTAAACTTTATAGAAAAAATTGGAAAATTTTAAATAAAAATTTGGGAAAAGTGGATGATTTTAAAGAAAAAGATTTTATAGCATTTTGTGGATTAGCCAATAATAAACAATTCTTTGATATTTTAGAAAAGCTTGGTTTAAAAATTAAAAAAAGACTTTCTTTTCCGGATCATTATCATTATAAAGATTTTAAACTTGACCCTGAGGAAAATTATATTACTACATTAAAGGATGGGATAAAGCTTAATTTTCAGGAAAATTTTTATTTTTTAGATTTTGAGATAGAAGTTGAAGGATTAGTTGAATTTATTTTAAAATTTTTAAAAATATATTAAAGTATATTTAAGTAGGAGATTTATATGAAAATTAAAAAATATTTGTTTATCTTAATTTTTGTTATTAGTTTGAGTTTTTTTTCTTTTTCAGCTTTAAATTCTTCATCTGTTATAAATTTTGATTTTTACACCTATAAAGGAGAAAAATATAGCTTGCAAAAATTTAAAGGGAAATATGTGCTTTTAAATCTTTTTACAAGTTATTGTCCTATGTGTTTAGTAGAACTTAACATTTTAAATAAACTTAATCAAACCTGTAAATCTGATGAATATAAAATAGTTTCTTTATTAGTTGACAAAGAGGGGATGATTTTACTTCCTAAAATTGTAGATTCCCGCAATCTTACTTATATTGTAGGGATAGCACCTTCAGATATCTTCAAAATTTTTCCTGATTTTTCTATTACTCCTACAACTTATATATTAAATCAAAATGGTAATTTAGTAGAAAGGGTAGTGGGATATAAAAACTTAAAGGACTGGACAAAAATTTTAAATAAATATGTAAATTGTAATTAAAAGTAAGGGGGGAGATCCCCCAGAAAAAATTTTAGCTAAGGAATTCTCTAATTATGGAGTTATTAATAGGAATTCTTTTAGCAACAAGAATCCTTAGCATCTCACCAAGAGCGACAACCTTCTCAGGTGCTTTTGGATTTTCTGCAAGCTGGTAATAACTTGGTGCCTCATTAATAGCAAATACCTGTCCTAAGCCTCCTAATTCCTTTTCACCATAAATAATCTTATATCCTTCAGCCTTTGCCTTAGCTATAAGCTCATCTCTTTCTCCCAACTTTATAGCTCCCGTTGGACAGGTC
>Ga0080004_1103142_pt1 | contig 21570 bp, 20 predicted proteins | sample WasSprMetagenome_FD_69207 | JGI IMG/M metagenome (GOLD analysis project Ga0080004, IMG submission 69207) | Sulfidic aquatic microbial communities from Washburn Spring, Yellowstone National Park, USA - WS (SPADES assembly) (version 2) | ecosystem: Environmental > Aquatic > Thermal springs > Hot...
AGGCTCCTCCCCCCGCGTAGGACCTCTAAATAATAGGAAAGGGGGAGGGGGCTCCCTTAATCCTTTACCTTAAAATGCTTCAGCCGGGCAGTGCAGCCCTTTCCCCGGATCCTCCGGGAAACCGATAAAGTGAAGATTACAGTTCAATTGGTCGCATGGTTTTCAGCTGAGGTTTCCTGCAGGTTCACGGAGCCTCCTGGGTGCCTTCAACCTGCTCAGGAGCACCACCCGGCTCTCCTCCGATGAGGCTATAAGGTTGTATCCTGTTTCCCTCGCCAGGGATTCGGCGAAGTCCTTCACGTCGTCGTAGGATGGCATCGCGTCGTATCCCAGCCTCCTCCTCGAGTATCCAACGTACATGTAGGCTTTGGCCTCCACGTAGGTGGGCTCAGCCTCGCCTAGGAGCTCCGCGTATTTATGGGGCTCCTCCATGTTGAGGCCTTTGACGAGGGTTAACCTTACGACGGTGGATGACCTGAAGTCTCTGAGGATTCCGAGGGATTCCCTGACTCTCCTCCAGGCCCCCTGGTTTAACGGCCTACAGAGGATCTTGAACCTCTCCTCATCGGGGGCGTAGAGGGAGAGGTAGAGCTGCGTAGGCTCCTCCTCTAAGCGGTTTAAGGCTTCAGGATTGCTCCCGTTCGTGACGAGGAATGTGGTGAACCCTCTCCTAGAGTATCCCCTTATCAGTTCGCCCAGCATGGGGTATAGGGTCGGCTCCCCGTCGAGGCTTATGGCCGCGTGGCGGGGATTCAAAGCCTCAATGTACTTTGACTCCTCGAGCAGCCCCTTCAGGACGTGACTCTTATATCCTGACAGGATCCTCCTCTGAGCCCTAATGGACTCCTCGACTATGAGCTCAGGCTCATCCCATCCATCAGCCTTCACGTCCCCGGTTAAACCCAGGTCTTCAGGATGGGTTCTCCAGCAGAAGAGGCAGCGGAAATCGCATATGAGGCATGGGGTCATCTGGATGCATCTATGGCTCTCGATGCCGTAGAACCTTTCCTTATAGCATGGCCGTCCCCTAGTCAAGCTCATGTGGAGCCAACGACACTTCTTGACGGCTGAATGCCCTCCTACCAGCTGATACTTCTGCCTCCTCAAGGTTCGATGGAAGAGGGTATCCCCGACCAACCGTGATGGACTCCAATGATGTTCATATCGGGAAGGAGACAACAATTTATGTCCGCCGCCCCTTTCCCCCGGATAGGTCCCTCCTAGGCTGGAGGCCTTTCACCCCGCCGACCCGCCACTCCACGCCTCCCGGAGGACGTGATAGGCGTTCATCCTAGGGGGGTGAACTCCTCCCGGCTTCCATCGGGGGTTATCACTAGGACGTCCATGCCGTCGCCGCTCCCTATATCCCTAGCTACGGCGGATCTAACCGCCTTCCTGGCTAGGGATATCGCCTCCTCCACCTTGAGGTTCTCCCTGTAGTCGGACTCTAGTATCCCGACGGCGATCTCGGCGCCTGAACCTACGGAGGCATATTTATCCTCTATCACGGAGCCCAATGGGTCTAGGACGTAGAGGCTCGGCCCCTTCTCGTCGACTCCCCCTATTATCGTCTGCGTGAGATATGGGAAGAGCCTCCTACGGAACAGGAGGTAACCCATAAGTTTAGCTGTGCTCCTCACCGACGGGGTTCTCCCCGCCTCATAGGAGTACATGTTAAGGTAAGCCCCTGCCTCCCGGATGAGGACCTGCATATCCCCCACCAATCCGGCGCATGCAGCCCCAACCCTATCGGTTATCCTGAACACTTTCTTACCCATCTTGCTCATTACGAAGTATCCGTAGGATACCCTCCTCTCGGAGGCCAATATGACTCCGCCATTACAGACGATGCCTAAGGTGGTGGCGCCGGGCATATAGGCAGCTTCCCCGTTCAATTCGGCACTCCCCTGGATTCATTTCAGCATTCCATATCTGAGTCCCTCATTCTAATTATTAAATATGCCGTTAGCTTCAGATGCCTCGACCCCACTCAACCCCAGCCCCATCCAGCCTCAGTCCGAGGGATGCCAGGTCACGCTATTAGAGTTTTAATAATGACTGATCCGCCTTACTCATAGGGTTGGTTGAATAGTTGAAGGGTCATCCGCTTAGGACGCTTATGAACAGGCTTAGGTGGACTCGGGGAGACCTAAGCCGCTTCACGATACGCTACGTCCACAGGGGGGCACCCGGCGACACGCGGGAGATAAATCTCTCCATGGTGGCGAAGATAGGTAAGGGATGGTTCGAGGTCCAGGGGGAGGAGGATTCCCCCATCCCCTTCCACCGAGTCCTAGAGGTCGTCGACTCGGATACAGGGGAGATCCTCTGGAGGAGGAGGGCGAGGCCTTCATAGGCGTCCCTATCCCATTCCCGGGCGTCCCTTAACCCTTAACCGGGTCCACGCCGCCACATCCAGTTAAATAATTAATTAATTTATGGGTGGGAGACTTTGGTTGGGATCGGGGATTATGGGTTTAGTGTGCTTCTCTCTTTTCCCGGTTGTTTCCTTTTACCGGGTCTTGCCGTTAAGTCGGGGTTAGGCCTATACCGTCGACTTCGATCCTGGCCGGTTTCCCTAGTTCTCCTTGAACCTTGAATTGGGCTCCGGTGATCGCCTCTGTGACCTTGATATTGGTCATCGTATGTAGGGTTAGCTGTGAGACGGTTATCTCGGATTTCCCGTCGGCCACCGCGATATAGGGTATTATCATGTCGCCCATGTGGCGGTCCAAGGCCATCCCGGTCTTTAAATCTGCTAGGAGCTTGGAGGCTGCCTCCTCGCCGACCTTCTCAGCTGGCTTCCCCTTTTCTCCTATCGCGTCGGCGCCTATTATGGTCCCGGTTGAGGTTGGGGCGGAGAGGGTTATGCCGCTTCCCGGGCCTAGGTGGGGGTCGCTTTCAGGAGGATAGGATTCCAATTCGACGTTGACCTTCTCGAAGCCTGCATTCCTTAGGAGCCGGGACGCGGACTTGGCCTGCCTCTCCGCTACATGGCTGGGAAGCCTGACGCAGTGGCTTCTCCCATCGATTTTTATCACGGTTCCCCTCTCCTCTAGGGTTATAGGGTTGAGCTTCTCGATCGGATATGCCTTGAAGGCTACTTGTCCTCCCCCTCTTGGATAGTGGCCCCTCCGCTCCACCTTGAGTTCGGCCTTATACCCCATCTTCGCGAGGATGGGGAGGGTTACCATCCGGATATAATCTATTGTAGGGCTCCACTTTACATCTGTGCCTCCGGTGATCTTGGCTTCTAGGGGTTTGGGGGCGAAGGCGGCGGCGGGCATCAAGGCCTGTAATACGAGGGATATGCTCCCGGCTGTCCCCACGTTGAACGTGAAGGCTCCACCTTCCCTATGCCTCGGCTTGAACCTGAGCCTCATGGAGCCTACCTCTAATCCCTCTACTTCAGCCTCGGATATTGCTGCGACGGCCCTTATCCCCGTTACATGCTGGGCCTTCAAGCCGGGCGGGGACCTTTTACCCCTAACGTTGACGATCTCAACCTCCTCCCCCGTAAGGGCTGAGAGGGCTATCGAGGTGCGTATTATCTGTCCGCCGCCTTCAAGCATATCGCCTAGTATCCTGACCAAGGCTTATCCCCTATTTCTCGAGGAGGGCTGCAGCCCCTTAAGGTCAATGTTTAAACGCTTATAAGGGCTGAGCTAACTCTTAAAGCAGTCTGGACTTAAAGGCTTAGGGTTCCCGGGGGTAAGGGGCGACGAGCGCACTTGGAGGGTGGTCCATACAGGTATACGTGGCTGAGATGGATGGGGTCTGGTTCGCGGCCTCGGTGAGCCGTGGGGCTGTCATGGGATGTGCCTTCTCAAGGGATAGGGATAGAGCCTTATCCTTCCTGGAGGGGAGGCTTGGGGGCGTCGCCGTCTCCAGCCGTGGAGATAGGGGGGAGGGGTTTGCCCGTATAGCCGTGGAGGCGATGCAGAGGCGGATGAGAGGGTTGGACCCCGTGGAGGATCCCCCGCTGGATCTAAGCCGGCTCACAGGGTTCAAGCGTAGGGTCCTAGAGATGGTTTCAAGGATCCCCAGGGGCTACGTCTCCACTTACAGGGATGTAGCCTCCCTCATAGGATGCGTTAAGGGTTATAGGGCCGTCGGGGCGGCCTTGAGGGGTAATCCGTTTCCCCTCCTGATCCCCTGCCATAGGGTTGTAAACTCGGATCTAACGATTGGGGGCTACACAGGGTTGGATGGTGAAGGCGTATGGTTTAAGCGTCGCCTCCTCGAGGTTGAGGGGGTTAAATTCAGGGGGAGGAGGGTTTCAGCAGAGTCCCTTTGGAGGCCTGGACTTGAGGAGAGCAGATAGGGGACTGTTCATAGGCAGGTTTCAGCCCTTCCATCTAGGCCACTTGGAGGCCGCTAAATACATTTTGGCGAGGATGGATGAGCTGATAATAGCGGTGGGGAGCGCCCAGTACAGTCATTCCCTCGATAACCCCTTCACGGCCGGGGAGCGTATAGAGATGATTCGAGGAACGTTGGAGGCGGAGGGGATAGATCCATGCAATTACTATCTGATCCCCGTGGAGGACGTCAACGTCCACTCGGTATGGGTTCCCCATGTGGCCTCGAGGGTTCCCAGGTTCCAGGTGGTCTACTCGAATGAGCCTTTAACCCGTAGGCTCTTCGAGGAGGCGGGCTACAGGGTTGAGCCGATTCCCTTCTTTGAGAGGGAGAGGTATTCGGCGACGGAGATAAGGCGTAGGATCCTTGAGGGGGAAGCCTGGGAGGAGCTCGTCCCATCCCCTGTAGCCATGTTCATAAAATCCATTGGTGGAGACCAGAGGATCAGGGCTTTAGCCTCAACCGATAAGCCTAGACCTGGGGAGTCAGGAGGTAACCTTCACGGTTAGCTTATCGCCGGCTTTAACTTTTAGGAGGGCGGCTGCATCCCCCTTGTTCACCGCTAACTCCATGAAGCCGTGGCTTCCATAAGGTATCAGGGCGAGCTTCCCTTCGCCTACGTCGGAGTAGGTTGAAGCCTTCAAGGCCTCGAAGACGCGGCCGCCAGTCGAAACCTTAAACCTTGAGGCTGATGAGAAGCCTGCCTCGTCCACGTCCCTCCATGAGAGGCCCGTGATAATATTGCCGAAGGAGTCCACGTAGAGGATAACGGTTTCAGCCCATCCCCTGCCGGGCAGGGACTTGAAGGCTGAGACCCCTGTATAGGCTTCAACCTTGACCCCTAACATGTCGGGCGGCGTACCCCTAGCCAGGTAGGCTGCGGCGGGGGCGAATACGTCCCTGCCGTGGAAGGTGGACGAGATATTCCTCAGCGTGTATCTTCCAGGCTTGATCTCGTAGACGCCTCTGAGGCCCTCCCTCTCGGCGGCCAGGGCTAACAGCCCGTTGTCCGGGCCTACAAGGTATCCGCATCCCGCCTCGATGACGAGGGGTCTACGCGGTCCACCCACGCCGGGGTCCACCACGGCCACGTGTATGGAGCCTTTAGGGAAGAACCTGACGGCTGAGGCTAGGAGGAACGCGCCCACGGCCACGTTGAACTTCTCAACCTCATGGCTGATGTCGACTAGGACCGCTTCAGGGCATATCCCGAGGATAACCCCCTTCATCTCGGCCACGTATGGATCCCTGATCCCGAAATCGGATAGGAGCGTTATAATTGGGCGCATAGATGCCTCCCCGCATTAAAACCGGCTGGAGATCCCCCGTCTCATCGGAATAGAAGATAGATAAGGTTAACGTGCGATCGAACATCCTGTACAGCCGGGGATGGGTTGAGGCTTTATCCCGCCGCTTAAGGCTGGGCGGTGAGCGTTCCATTCAATCCTTGTTAGTTTAGGGTTTCCTCCCGTACTCTTCTACGACCTCTCTGAGGGCGTCTAGCATGGCGTCTATATCCTCCATTCTTATGTATCCCATGTTGCCTATCCTGAAGGTGGTCTTCTTGACTGCGCCGTATCCCTTGGCGAGCTCGAAGCCCTTCTCGCGCATCTTTTCGTATATCTCGATTCCGTTCGGCTCGGCTTCAGCCTTGAAGCAGTTGACGGTGGGGCTTTCATATCCCTTCCTTGGGAAGAGGGTGAAGCCCAACCTGGTTACGCCGTTTCTTATCTTTAGGCTTCTCTCCCTGTAGAGTTGGAAATGCTTCTCTTTGCCTTCGCTGCTTATGATCTTCAGGATCCTCCTGAGGGCGTAGATTTGGGGGATTGCCGGCGTCATAGGGGTGCTCCACTCCTTCTCCTGATATTTCTCGAATAGTTTGAAGTCGAAGTACCATCCCTTGTTCTCGGCCTTCTCGGATCTCTCCAGGGCCTCCCTGCTGACGCTTCCGATGGCGAGTCCAGGGGGTACCCCGAAGCATTTCTGGGAGCTTGCGAAGCAGACGTCTATCCCCCATTTATCCACTTTTAGTTCTACTCCGCCCATGGCGCTTACAGCGTCGACGAAGAGGAGTTTACCATGGCTTTTCACTACGTCCGCCAGGTCGGGTAGAGGGTTTAAAAGGCCTACGCTTGTCTCATTGTATGTGATCGACACCGCTTCGACGTCAGGGTTCTTCCTCAAGGCTTCATCTAGGAGGTCTGGGAGGATGGGTTCCCCTAGGTTAACCCTGAGGGGCTCCGCGATCCTGCCGTTGGCCTCCGCCACCTCTAGGTATCTCTCGCCGAAGTCACCGTTGATGCAGCAGAGCATCCTCCTCCTGACGCAGTTTCTAACGGATCCCTCCATGACGCCTGTCCCCGAGCTGGGGAAGAGGAATACTGGATTGCTGGTCTCAAGGAAGTCTTGGAGGAGCTCGACGGTCTCCCTGTGGAGCTCCCGGTATTCCCTGCTCCTATGGCTGTGCATCTGCCTTCCCATCTCCTCTAATACCTCGGGGTAACAGGCTACGGGTCCCACCGTGAAGAGCTTCAAATTCACCGTGCCACACCTCTTAAACGCTTCTGAAGTCGCGATATGCTTATACGCGGAGATGCTGTTAAGAGTTTCGGCCGCCCATTAGGGGTCTACCAGGCGGGTTCACGGAGGCAGGAGATCCGTTGAGGATCTTGGCTTTCACGGACTTCCATGGATACGGTGAGGCTTTGAGGAGGGCTGTCCAGGTCTCCGGGGAGGTGGATCCCGACCTTATCCTGGTGGCGGGGGACCTGGCCTTCCACGGTTTAGAGGCCTCGGAGGAGGCCTTAAAGGGTTTAAGCGGGGCCTCTAGGAGGCTCTTCTTCGTGCCGGGCAATATGGATCCCCTTGAACTGGCCGGGTTCTCCTCAGGGAACGTGTATTCGCTCCATGGGAGATGCCTCTCATATGGAGGTGTGGGTTTCCTAGGGTTAGGGGGGGCGCCTAGAGGCCCCTTCGGAACCCCCTTCGAATATGATGAGGGCTACGCTGAGAACCTCTTGAGGAGGGGCTTAGGGGAGTACAGGGATAACCGTTTAATAGTGGTCTCCCACAGCCCACCCTACGGGTGTCGGCTGGACCTGACCTCTAGGGGAGTCCACGCCGGTTGTAGAGCCCTCAGAAGGTTCGTAGAGGAGGCTAAGCCTTCCCTGGTGGTCTGCGGCCACATCCATGAAGCCAGGGGGGTAGAGGAGCTCTCCGGGGCCATTGTGGTGAACCCGGGGCCGGTATACGCCGGATACTATGCGTATATAGAGGTGGATGGGGGGATTAGGGTGAGGCTGGGGAACCCTTAGCCTATCCCTCTACAGGCGGCTCTCGGGTTGGAGGCGTCGGGATCGAGGGTGTTCCCCTTTCCATCAGGTTCGGCTGGGTAAACGTTAAATTGGAGTCTTAATTCATATCCCGGTGGGGAATCGTCGTGGCGACGAAGAAAGGCGATTTCATACTCGTCAACTATGTGTGCAGGGTTAAGGAGACCGGTGAGATAGTTGAATCCACCATGGGGGAGGGACATCCCCATGAGGAGGAGCATCCCCATGAACCCCTCCTGGTCGTGGTAGGGGAGGGATGGGTTCCTAAAGGTTTAGATGAGGCTTTGGAGGGCGTCGAGGTGGGCCAGAGGCTTGAGGTGGAGGTTCCCCCTGGCAAGGGGTTCGGGGAGAGGGATCTGTCTAAGGTGCGGCTCCTCCCCCTCAGGAGGTTCACCCGTGAAGGGGTGAATCCTACGCCGGGCATGCAGGTGGAGGTGAATGGGCGGCCCGCCATAGTTAGGTCGGTGGGCGCGGGGCGGGTTCAAGTGGACTTCAACCATCCATTGGCGGGTAAGACGCTGCTCTACGAGGTGACGGTTGAGAAGGCCCTGCGGACGAGGGCTGAGAAGGTTAAGGCCTTGATCCATAGGAGGCTTCCCAGCGTAGACTTGGAGAAGCTTGGATTGAAGATTACGCCGAAGGAGGTTGCGGTGGAGCTCCCGGAGGAGAGCTTCTTCCTGGAGGGCCTCCAACTTGCTAAGAGGCAGATCTCCTCCGATATCCAAAAGTATATCCCTGGAATAGTGGAGACGTCCTTCATAGAAAGGTTTAAGGCGGCTGAGGCGTCCTCCGAGCAGTCACAAGGGCAAGGTTCACCCCGTGAGGACAGCGGATCATCCCCTTAACTTCGGCTATGAGGCAGCGGTCCCCCTCCTCTAATCCTCGGGGATGGCAGAGGCTATAGTTTTCGCAGTCCCCGGGACAATCCGGCTTCACATATGTGAACAGGGCTCCGGATATGGCTGCCTCAGCCCTTATGAGGAGCTCTACAGGGGCCTCCTCGACCTCGACTAGGACGCCTTCAGCCATTCTTAGAGGGCAGGGGAAGACCTTGCCTAGGACCCGTTTGACGGTGTAGATCCTGTCCTTCTCTAGGCTTCCCAGGCATGCGCTCTCATATTCGCATCTGAGGCAGGCCTCGGGAATCCCATGGAACGTGAACTTATAGTCTATCCTGGCCTGGGCTCGGCCTAGCACGGTCACCTTCCTCTTAGCCATCTGCGATGCCTCGAAACCTTTTTAAGCATCGATTATTAATTACTGGTTTGATGAACGGAGCGTGCAATGGTTTTCTGGTGCACGCCGATAAAAACCTTAAGCTTTAAACTTTCTCTGGGTTGCGCGTATTGGAGGACGAGTCTGATGGAGAGGCCTGACGTCTGGGAGCTGAGAAATATAGGGGGTATGCCCTGGCCTTGGATGCAGCCCCTTAAGGGGACCACTACGATAGGTGTGGCCTGCAGGGATGGGGTGGTCTTAGCCACGGATACGAGGGCTACCATGGGCTACTTCATAGCCCATAAGAAGGCTAGGAAGATCTATCCTATAGATGATTATATAGCTATGACTATTGCGGGCATCGTGGGGGATGCCCAATCGGTCGTGGAGACTTTGAAGGTGAATGCTCAACTTTACAAGTATGAGAATAGGAGGCGTATCCCGGTTAGGGCGGCGGCCCGCCTAGTGGCTAATATACTCTTCTCCTCGAGGACCGTGCCTCTCCTGCTCCAGGCGGTTATAGGGGGTATAGACGAGGAGGGGCCTCACGTGTTCGCGTTGGATCCCCTTGGAAGCCTCATAGAGGAGAAGTATGTTTCCACCGGTTCGGGATCCCCGGTTGCCTACGGCGTCTTAGAGTCGGATCTAAAGGATGGGGTGACCGTTGAGGAGGCCCTGCCGGTCGTGGTTAAGGCTGTCAACTCGGCTATGAGGAGGGATGCCGCCAGCGGGGACAGCTTCGACGTGGCCTTGATAACCCGGGAGGGGTATAGGGAGCTCACGGAGGAGGAGAAGAGGAGGGTGCTGGGTGGCCGCTGAGGCGCCGCTGAACGTGTAATGGCCTTCATGGTTTCGGTTTCCCCCGGGGGAGTCGAGGATTAAAACGGGTTTACTCGATGTATATTAGTGGTAATATTGAGAAATTCGAGGATTAAATCATAAAAATATAAAGTGTGAAGAGGCCTAAAACTCAAAGCAACGTATAGATGGATGTATGGATGGAGGATAGGAGGTTTTGCCCCCTTCGATGCTGAGTAACGCCCATGAAAAGGCTCGGGACACGATCTTAGCCTATATGCCCCGCGACGCCGAGGTTACAAGGATAGAGTTTGAGGGGCCGACCCTCGCCATATATGTGAGGAACGCCGATATAATCTTGGATCAGAGCTTTATAGTGACGGATATAGTGAATGCCCTCCATAAGAGGGTTGTGATCCGTTCGGATCCGTCGATTAGGATGGATGAGGCGAACGCTGAGAGGGTGATTAAGAACCTTATACCGCAGGAGGCGGGGGTTACAGGCCTCCTCTTCGACAGGAACCTGGGCGAGGTGGCGGTGGAGGCTCGGAAGCCGGGCCTAGCCATAGGGAGGGAGGGTGTGATACTGCAGGAGATTCTGAGGAGGACCAGGTGGAGGCCTAGGGTCGTGAGGGCCCCCCTGATACCTTCGAAGATAATATCGACTACGAGGCATGTCCTCCATTCGGAGGGGGATGAGAGGGGTAGGATCCTCAGGGATGTAGGTGAACGCATATTCAGGCCTACCCTGAAGGGATCGGATTATGTGAACCTTACCCTCCTCGGGGGGGCTAAGGAGGTCGGCCGTTCAGCCTTGCTCGTGGAGACGAAGGAGAGTATGGTCCTCATAGACTGCGGGGTGAACCCGAGCTCCAACGATCCATCCCAGGCATATCCCCGGCTTGACGATCCTAAATTTGACGTTGAGAGGCTTGACGCCGTGGTGATATCGCATCCTCATATAGATCATTGCGCTATGACCCCTTTCCTCTATAAGTATGGGTATGATGGGCCTGTGTACTGTTCGGAGCCTACGGCGTATCTTATGACTTTACTCCAATTGGATTACTTGGATGTGGCGAGCAGGGAGGGGGTGTATCCACCCTATGATCAGAGGGACGTCAAGAATGCGGTCCTCCATACGATGCCTTTGAAATACGGTGTGGTGACGGATATAGCGCCGGACATAAAGTTGACGTTGCATAATGCAGGGCATATCTTGGGCTCGAGTATAGTACACCTTCATATAGGCGAGGGTTTCCATAACATCGTTTACACCGGGGACTTCAAGTTTGGGGAGACGATGCTTCTTGAGCCTGCTTCAACGGTGTTTCCTAGGGTTGAGACGCTTATAATGGAGAGCACTTATGGTGGGGCGGAGGATGTGATGCCGGAGAGGGGGGAGGTTGAGGGGAGGTTCACCTCTATGGTGAAGGATACCGTTGAGGATGGCGGTAAGGTCTTGATCCCTGTGCCGGCGGTGGGGAGGGCTCAGGAGATAATGCTGGTCTTAGACAGGTATATAAGGGAGGGGGTGATCCCTGAGGTACCGATATTTATAGAGGGCATGATCTCCGAGGCTACGGCCATCCACACCGCCTATCCGGAGTATCTTGCGAGGGAGGTCAGGAACCAGATCCTTAAGAGGGATGTTAATCCCTTCGAATCGGAGTATTTCACGATTGTATCCCATCCGAGTGAGAGGGAGGAGATAGTTCAGGGCGGCCCCTCCATAATCCTGGCCACTTCGGGGATGCTCGAGGGCGGGCCCGTCATAGACTATTTCAGGTATCTGGCTCCTGAGGAGAGGAACTCCATAATATTTGTAAGCTATCAGATTGAGGGAACCCTGGGGTCCAGGGTGAAGAACGGGCTGAAGGAGGTTTCGTTAACGGGTCAGGGCGGCAGGATGGAGATCATAAGGGTGAACGCTAGGGTGCATATGGTGGAGGGTTTCTCCGGCCACTCCGATAGGAGGCAGCTTCTAAGGTTTGTGAGGAAGATGACGCCGAAGCCGCAGAGGGTGCTGGTGATCCACGGTGAGAGGAGGAAGTGCGAGGACTTGGCTGAGGCGATAAGGAGCGGCTTGAAGATAGAGGCTTCAGCCCCGGAGTTGGCGGAGACTATAAGGCTTAGGTGACCGGTAGGGATCTTTATCCATGGGGGGCCGGTCTATAAGGGGGTTTATTCGCCCCTCCATATCCTGATGGATGGTGGGGTTATGACGATCCTCTCCGTCCCTAGGCGGGCTATGTCCCCTCCGAGCATCGCGGTGAAGGCTTTAAGTTCGTTCACAGCCTCCTTGGTCTCCTCGACGCTGCGCTTCGCGATGGGGGTTATCCTTACGATGAGTATGTTTCCTTCGGATACCTCGGCCTTTATCTTATCCAGTTCTGAGAGATTCCTTAATGGGATGGCCTTCACGTAGATTTGGCCGGTTTTCGTGTCGGGTTTTCGTTCCTCGAGGCTTGAGGCTGCCCGCAACATAATCCCCTGTGAAATTAGATATAATACTACAATCTTTTAAACTTTTATTGCTTGATCGAGTCTAAAACGCCCCATGCATCGTCTCCAACATAATGCAAATTCTTAACTATCCTTCCACGGCCGAGCCTTGAAACCTCGGATGAGGAGGCTAAGGCCACGCCTATACAGAGTGTCTTGCCGTAGCGCTCGTCTACGACTCGGACAATCCCATCCATCTCGAAGGCGCCTAGGATGGACTTGACGCCTGGAGCCATGACGTCCGCGCCCCGGCAGATATGGGGGACAGCCCCCATATCCACCACGACCGTGGGGAGGCCCTTCAAGGCCTCCTCGAACCTTAAGGTCGGAATCATATAATCCTCAACCTCGAGTATTAGGGGAGAACCGTCCACGATAAGGAGCCGGCCGTTCCCAACCTCTAGGGCTTCAACCTTTCCATGGGGACGGATGAGCCTCGCAGTCCACGGATACTTCTCCGAGAAATCCCGGATTATCCGCTTAGCCTCCTTAGACCTCAAGGTAACCCTCCTCAATGACGCTGCCTCCTCCGTGAAGATCATGCGAGACGGGATATGATAAGCTTTAAATCGCCTTGATCAATCCTTAAAGTAAGTTGTGGCTTACAGGTGGTTAGGCTGAGATGTCGGATGTAGCGTCGAAGGTATTCGAGGATACCCTCGGGAGAACCGTCCTGGTAGAGCTTAAAGGTGGGAGATGCATAAGGGGGAGACTCTACAGCTTCGACCAGCATATGAACCTGGTCCTCGAGGAGGCTGAGGAGATAACCTCAGGGGAGAACACGAGGAAGCTGGGCACGATAATCGTGAGGGGCGACAATATAGTCCTGGTATCCCCGCCGCCGGCGAAGGAGTAACCACCTGACAGGAGGTTTATCTAGATGAGCAAGGGGACGCCGTCCAAGGGCAAGAAGGCGAAATCTAAAACCCATATAACGTGCAGGAGATGCGGACGCCACTCATATCATATCCGGAAGAAAAGATGCGCGGCATGCGGATTCGGAGAGACCAAAAAGATAAGATCATACACATGGCAGAACAAGAAAATAAACAGAACACGCATAATATAACAAACGGCGATTAGCAATACAATTGATTATTAATGGTAGCTGGTTGGTAGGGTGACGGGAAATAAGGATGGATGGGGTGTAGCCGGCTAAAGGAGAAAGGGGAAGAAGAAGGAAAATTAAATAGTTGAATGATGATGGAATGGTTGGAGGTGTCCTTGGAGATAAGCGGCGGCAACCCCTGATTATATAGGCTAAGCTGGGGCTTACTCCTGATGGTTTGAATGGAAGGTGAATCCTGAATTTAATCTCGGTGTGGAGATGGGCCGGTCGTCTAGCTTGGTTAGGACGTCAGCCTGACACGCTGAAGGTCCCCGGTTCAAATCCGGGCCGGCCCACCTAGCTTTAAACGAGCATCACTCCAGGTATGTAAGTTGTCGCTGTTACAGTTAGTTTATTTTTGGATCTTTCTTAGGCTTATGCTGCGAGTTGAACGCTGGAGATGCTAGGTTCATGCTTGGAATCACTGGGTTGAAGGAGTTCAGGGATGGCTTTCAGATTTTTAGGTTGAGAGTCTTTAAGGGATCCGGGTCTCCGATCGGTCGATGTGGGTGGAGGGGCTGCGAGGCTCCGTGAATTTCAGACTCTTATTTAAGGGGTGTCGCTTGTGTCTTGTGGATTGCCTATTATTTTGAGGGTTTTATTTTACGATTTTTTTGAGGGCCTAATATCCTACCCCCCCCTCCCCCCTCCGGGATCCGCCTGAGGGGAGTGGGAGCCTATGACTTCAGGGTTCTCTGGGCCGGTGGAAGGCCAGTTGAAGGGTGAGGCGTGGAGGATGGGCTTGCCCCGTCGAGGGGATCGGGATCCCTATGGGCTCTTCGAGGATGGGCTGCGACGGCGATTTCGATTCCCCGTCTGGTATCGATACCCCGTGTAGTTCTGGCGGCGTCCGCCTCCATGGTCATAGGGTTCGGCTTGGCTTCGTCGATGGCTTTTCGGGGCTCGGCGTTAACCCTCTCGGCTATGCGGCCTATACCCTTCCCTAGCCGTTTAGGGCTTATGGTAACGAGGGAAGTCTGCTCTGTATTGGCTGGGGACTCCTTTTTGCGTCAGCTTTATTTATTTGTTTATTTTTTTGATGATTTGAGTATTTTCTTAATATTTTAGGCGTGAAGTTTTCTAGATTTTTATTCTTCATCCATTAATAATAATGATTTAATTTCCTAGGATTTGGCGTGGAAGGTTCGGGGAGGAGGCTTCTCATCGGATTTCCGGCGCGTTAATAGTTTGCTATCTGTGAAATTTATTTGAGGACCAGACCTATACCTATCCGCAAGCCCTAAGATCATCGATTCAGACGTCGGGAAGACTGAGCCGGGCTCAACGCCAAACGCATAGACGTGCCCGTAAACCGCTAGATGCGTCAGGTAAATATCAGTTAAGTAGCTGCTCTCACTTCCATATAACGGATGATAGGTGCTTTCAACCAGGACCCTAATCTTAGCGGCTCTTCTCAAACCAGAAAAGACTTTATATAAGTTTAAAAACTTTTGCTTTACAATGGCAATTAACATGAAGAACAGTTTCAAAATTTTTAAAAACGGATTAGCGACAGGATTACTACTCCAAATCGCAATAGGTCCAGTCTTTTTCTATATTATGAATTTAACGTTACAAAGATCCATTTATGATGGTCTTATTGCAGTTTCAGCAGTGACATTAGTCGATTACTTATACATTACTCTTTCAATTGTCGGAATCGGAAAGTTGCTTGAAAAAAAGAATATCGAAAATGTATTTGGAATCGTCAGCTCAATTGTCCTCATTATACTTGGGGCACTCCTTATCAAGGGAATAGCCACTAATGGGCATTCTGCTGGTGCTGATATTGAGTCGGCAAGTTTATTGGCAAGTTTTCTTTCCGTCTTTTTTCTGACAATATCTAGCCCGATGACCATTGTTTTCTTCACAAGTATTTTTACAGCCAAAGCAATTGAATATAATTATACAAAAAGAGATTTATACGTTTTTGGTTTTTCGGTCGGCTCAGCAACTTTCCTTTTTATGGGATCATCAGTAATCTTTTTTTCATTACTAAAACAAAACGTACCTATTCCTTTAATTCGGATATTGAACTTGCTCGTTGGAGTGGTGCTAATTGGATATGGCGTAATAAGAATAATAAAAATTTTGAAACCGAAAAAAATCAAATTTATAAAAATTGAGGAGTAGGTACGTTTCTTTCTAGATGAGTCTATATTCTCAAGCTCCTTCAAAGCAGAATTATTCCGAGAAGGCTCTTCGCTATGCCCTTCAGCGCTCCTATCTTAGCCTCCTTAAAACGCTTGCCCCCTCTAAGGGCCCGGCTAAAGTTGTTAGGAATGGCTCACATTCCCTGTAGGCTTTGCGCATATCCCCTATCATATCAGGCGGTAAAAAACTTGAGGAAAGAGACACGCTCGATTGCAGCGATCTCAACGGTGACGAGAAGTGCTATGTGGCTCATGGTGATCGTGGCGACAAGATAGTAATTAATCTATGATTTTTTGGGTGCAATGTAAGATATTTACAGCGAGGTTTCGGGATAAAAGACAGGTTAGCATGCGGAAACTTTGACGGCGACGGAGGGGATGAGATAGTCCTAGGTGACGGAGATGACTACCTATGGATATTCGACCTCACATAAGGGAAGTTAACTTCGAACAAGTTTAAGCGTGATTTCGAGGTTGGTGATGAACTCACCGTTGGAGACGTCTACGGTGACGATAAGGCTGAAATATTCATGGGCGATGGGAGCGGCGGCGAAATCTGCATCTATGACGGATACGGTCATCCGTTGCGGTCCTTCGAGCGATTCTATGACGGGGAGGAGGCTGGCAACCGGATATCTCGATGATGATGAAAAGGCTTATTTAGGTCATCCCACAAAAGCTAAGCAATCTTAAATCAATTTAGGCGGCTTTAGATGCGATTTAGAGTTTGGAGGTGCCTTCTCCCTGAGGCTGTTTTTCTAACGATCCTGTTAACCTCTGTTATGCTCCAGTTCAACTTCAAACCCGTCGAAGCTCAAGCAATTACAAGCGTTGATGTTTCGCCTAGGATAACTTTGGGGCGGGAGACGTTCACTGCGACGGTTCATGGCACATACCAGGTAAGCGACGGATTGGATCTGACGGCGGTCATAGTGAACATTGATGGTGAGAGTGTCGGGGGGCCCAGCCATTATAGGGTGGAGCGGGAGGATCCTTCAGCCGTTCAAGGAGAATGGCAGCTGAGCTTAGTGGTTAACCCTCCCACGTCCAGAGAAGGGTTAGGCCATGGGTTGGAAGTGGACCCTGAGAACCCTCACCTCTACAGGAGATCGTTATGGGCCTGCATCCAGGGGACAGGTGAGAGATTCGGCTTCTATGCGATGATCTCTGATTTGACTCAATTATATGTCGATATCGTCGACGCTTCCTGGGCTCCCCTGGAGGGTGAGCCTGTGAATCCGGGAGACGAGGTTAGGGTGCACTTGAAGTATGAGGTATGCCCGAGAATAGATCCGAGGCATCCGCAGACCCTTATACCTTGCTATGTGAATATATGGGTTGGAAGCGGCTCGACGATCCCTGCCCCCATTGATCCGATGGAATGGTTCCAGCTTAACCCTGCTAACCATCCTTTTCAATGGGAGAATCGCAGGGGAGCGGTCTATAGACCAATCTCCGCTGAAGTCGATTTTCTGATGAGAGTTCCTGAGAGGGGCCTAGACTACGATTTAGATCTGACCGTCGGCGTATACGTCCAGGAGGAGAACGTTGAAGGATGCCGGGTCGACCGGGATCAGGAGAGCTTTACCATACCGGTCGTCCACAGGGAGGACAACGATGCATGGATCGACAGCGTTTCAGCTGATCCTGCAGAGGCTGATCCAGGTCAGACCATAACCGTGAACGTCGCAGGAGGATACACGGTGATGGAGGAACGCGGGATCCCACTCATGGTCACCCTGAGGATTGAGGATGGACATGAGTATACTCACGAGCTCGGCTCAGGCTCATACGTTCAGGGCAGCGGCACGTTCAGCGAGGAGTTCCAGGTACAGGCACCTCCCCAAGAGGGGGAGATGCACCTCGCCGCCCTAGTGTGGCGGGGGGACACGCTCTACGTTTTCGACCAGGAGAACATGTCCGTGCCTGTGAGGGCGGGGGCGGGATCCGAGCACTATTGCAGGATAACCGATGTGATCATCTTACCCATGCGAGGGGTAGAACCCCTTCAACAGGTAAGTTTAGGACAGGATTTCCAAGTTCATGTGGAGCTGGAATGGAGTTTAGCCCAGCATGGAAGGCTATATCTCGAAATATTTGACATGTCAGGCATAGGGCAGAGCTCGGCGATCGCAGATCAATATTGCTATTACAGCGAAGAGACTGGTGAGGGAGTTATTTTCTGCATTATTGAAGGCTCCAGGATACCTCACCGCAGTCTTCTGCCGGCTGATGGCCGCTGGACATTGAGAGCCGACGTCTACTATCAGTATCGAGTCGGTGACGGTTTCGGAAGTTTATCATATGGGGACAGCGATGAATTCGACGTTTTGGTTGCTGGAGGTGAGGGAGAAATAGCCGGAGGGACTTCCGACTGGTCCATTACAGAGGTTTCAGCTTCTCCAGTCAATCCATTTCTTGGAACCGGCGTTACCTTCACGGCTAGGATACAGGTTACGACGGACGAACCGCTCCCGCAGAGGGTAGGAGTATCCTATGCCGTAGACGGTGTGGAGCAAATCCGAGGCCGCGTATCCTTCGAGGATGGCATGGCGTTCCTCGCCGTTACTTCACCTCCTTGGACGCCTACGCTTGGCCAGCACACGGTCAGGTGGGAGGTGGATCCAGACCATGAGTATGAGGATCCTAATCGTGGAAATAATGTTCGGGAGTTAAGGTTCACCGTAACCGAGGCTCCGCGGCTGCCCGAGGGATACCCGACAGAGGAACAGCCAACTGGAGGGGAGTTCGACTATTATGTGACCGCAGTCCCAACCGAGCAGACTATTCGCAGCCCTGTAACCTACAATGTTACAGTCAACATTATATCGGGTGCCCCTGAACCGGTGCAGCTGGAGCTTATAGGCGCTCCTGCAGGCGTCTCATACTACTTCGATCCACCGTCGGGAACGCCGAGATATACTTCAACCTTAACGGTGACGGCGGCCGCGGGCCTCCCAGCCGGCGCGTATCCTATGACGATTAGGGCTTCAGGCGGCGGCAAGGAAAGGTATAAGCCGATAACCCTCATCGTCGAGGAAGGCCCCGACTACACCATATCCATCAACCCTAACTCTACCCGTGCTAAACCGGGGGAGCGCGTAGAGTTCACGGTCTCAGTTGAATCCGACACGGGCTACAGCCAGCTCGTCAACCTGATGACGTCACGTATGCCGAACGGTGTTACATGGAGGCTGGAGCCTCGGGCTTCAACCCCACCCTTCCAGTCAACCTTGGTCTTGGAGCTAGGCCAGAATGTTAGGCCAGGCCCATACACGATAGTCGTATCGGGTTCAGGAGTGGATGGAAAAAGAGCAGCCGCCACGCTTTGGGTTGAAGATATTGGACCCGTTATTAAGGATATTGAACTCGCTAAAAGGGAGGCTACGATAAACTACTTGGCAGGGGCGATCCTCGCCTCGATCCTCGCCGCCATATTCGGCGGTGGATTCCTCGCTTTTAGGAGGATTAAGGCTAGGAGGGCTGAAGCCTTCTGCATAGAGTGTGGAGCCAAACTTGCACCTGGCGTGAAGTACTGTCCTAAATGCGGAACTAAACGGTCTAAAATGGAGGAGGAGGGCTGACCGCTATGAGTAGATTGAAGTTTAATTTCAAAGTTGCTTATACGCTAACCGTTATCCTAATAGCCATACTCGGTACAGCTGGATCGGTTTCAGCCGCATACAATGGGAAGATAATACCGCCAAGCCCATACGTCGTCTATACAAACCAGGTTTACCGTCTAACCGTTGGCTTCCAGTATATGGCGGCTACCCCCTGCGATTTCTGGATAGAAAGCCCACCCTATCGCAGCGGCAGGGTGACGCTTTCAGGTTCCGGCACAAGCGCGGTCGCATTGACGCTTCAGGCTCCTCCAATAGCCGGCGTGTACACGCTCGGCCTCAAACTCTTCCTTCAGCCTCAGGGGCAGACACCGATGCTGGTGGACACAGTCACCGTACAATACCAGGTGGTTGAACCGGTCAAGACGGATTGGGATGTGGAGAAGGTTTGGATCGAGCCTTCATCCCCTGTGGAGGGCGACCAGGTTACATTTCATGCCAGGATCGTTTTGAGAAGCACGAACAGCAAGCGTCCTTTGACGGTGGGCGTCGCCTGTCTCCTCGATGAGAAACCCTACTATAGTGGATCGTTAACGTTCTCGCCCCAGCCATCCTACCAGGATATTACCGTCCAGAAGGCTTGGACAGCTACGAAGGGATCGCATAGTCTAATCTTCATCGTGGATCCGAATCGAGAGCATAATGATCCGACGCCATTCCCTCAGTATAACTTCAGGGAGCTTAAGTTCACGGTTGAAACCTACTATGCGGTGATCGAGGAGATCCATCCCGAACCGGCGGAGGTGGATGAAGGCGGATGGTTCAACGTGGTCATCACGGTCGCCTACAGGTTTTCCGGGTCAGCCACGCTGGAGGTCCGCCACTATAACAACGCTACAATGCCTCCGGTCGGCGACACGGTCAGTGACACGGTCACCGGTTCAGGCTCGAAGGACTATACCTTCAGGGCCAGAGCCCCCTCGGGCCGTGTAAGATATGTCAACGCAACCACTTATCCGCTCCAGGGGCAGGGATCGGTCAGGTTCGATAGAGGCGCTGGATGGCAGCAGACGGACCCTGGTTGGCTCAAGTTCTATGAGGTATCCGTCAGGAGGCCACGCTACTACGCCGTATTCGACTCTATGACCGCTCAGTATCTAGGCGTAACTGGAGGAGTGGAAGACGCGTCCATAGGCCGAATCCAGATAACGCTTCAAGTCAGATATTTTGTACCTATAGAGTCAGGCCTGAGGATTACTGTGACCAGGTCAGGCGGCGGCGCAGAGTCCAACCAGACCGCGGAACAAGACCCTGGGGTGTGGACAGGATTCCTGATCGTATGGATCGATGAAAACCAGTTCACACAGGACGAGGCTGTGGAGCGAACCGCAACCTATACATTCGACTATACCTTCCCGATCGGGTCGGCAGAGGGTACAATGAACCTGCAAGCCAAAGTCGAATACATGGCTTACGGCGGATGGAACTATGGAGACCAGGAATCAGCTCAGGTCACGGTTCCCCAAACCCCATTCCAGCCCTATACATCGAAAGGCTCTCCCCCCTCTTCTGCCGGCGACTACGCCATGGCCGCCTTCGAAAGGATAATCGAATGGTTCAAGAGACTCTTCGGAATCGACTAGAAGGACTGAACACGGCCGCCGACAATTCCAAGGGACAGCCAACTCCTTCCCATCGCCAGGCTCCCTCCCCCCTCCTCTTTTTTCAGATATTCCTGGAACGCTTCCAACGCCACATCTCTCTAAATCTAAACTCCCTACATACTTCCGCGTTATCAGTCCACGATAGAAATATGGAGTTTTAAGATCACTATGTTCCCTCAGTGGCTGCTAAGAGAACTAGATCGTATCGTTTCCCTCCTTTGGGTAAATGTAAGATTTTGTGATGCTTTTTGGAATTTGCGTTACTTTTCTAGTAAAAGCAACACCTATAATATTGTTGCGCCCCATTTATTTTAGGCGATGGTATGGCTATCGTTGAGGTGGGATCTAAATATCGTGTGACCATTGCCCGTAATGTGCGGAGAAAGACTCCGTTGAAGGTTGGACAGAAGGTTTACTTGTCGGCTAGGCCGCCCTACATAGTTTTAATTCCAATTCCCGAGAATGTTGATGAAGCCCTTGCGGAGCTTCTAGGCGACATAACCTTTAGCAGGGAAGAGCGGGAAAGGGCTGAGGAGCAGCTTTTAAGGGAAGCCTCTTAAATTCTGATAAACAATAGATATAGGATTAACGATTTCCCTCCAATTTTGGCTGTAAGAGAAACTTTTCAGATATCTACCCGATCTTAAAAAAGGAGGATCTATAAGTCTTAAATGGGGGTGGATTTGAACTTTAGAATGATATTTTGATTAGGTGATGTTTAGGTGGGTTTTGCCCTGGATGGTTCTCGAAGCATGCTCGAGTCCGAGGTTTTGAAGGGTTTGCCTCCGGAGTATGAGGGGGATCTGACCGATAGGATCGAGGAGGCTTTAAGGTCTAGGGGCAGGGAGCTGGTCGTCTTCTTAGAGG
>Ga0080004_1063947_pt1 | contig 21557 bp, 20 predicted proteins | sample WasSprMetagenome_FD_69207 | JGI IMG/M metagenome (GOLD analysis project Ga0080004, IMG submission 69207) | Sulfidic aquatic microbial communities from Washburn Spring, Yellowstone National Park, USA - WS (SPADES assembly) (version 2) | ecosystem: Environmental > Aquatic > Thermal springs > Hot...
ACTTTGTCTTCAATGGATAAAACTTCACGTCGACGTGGTGTATTAGGTCAGACTCGTTGATAAAAGTGTTTACTATCCTATTTCTTAGTTTATGGATTGCTACTAGCTTCTAGTAAGGGTCTACACCAATTCTTGCTTCAACAATGTAGAAAGACCCTATTTTCCGTGCAATAATGTCCTCTATATATACTCCCTTAAGCTCATTTACTAATTTCTTTAATAGTCTATTACTTAGCTCGTAGTCTATATTCGACCCTGTGATGGTTTTCACTATATCACTCAGTATTTCGAGAAGACTGTGGATTATGAACATTGTAGTTATCAATGTGAATAGTAATTCTAGGCTTTGACTCCTAATGGTGTATACTAATAGTATACCTATCGTTACAGAAAACGCTGCCATTAAGTCTATTAATGCGTGGGTGTAGTCTACCCTTAAAACCTCAAGCCCGTATAATCTATAGTTCTTCACCTGTATGACTAGAGTTAATCCAGTCAATAATCCACCTATAATAGTGGCTAATGCGGGAATGGGGCTTCTCGTTGTGGGCTCGCTTATTGCGAACTCTGAAGTTATGTAGCTAGTGAAGAAGAAGATGTATATTCCAAGTGCCATTATTATAGATAGTAGCATTGCAGCGCTCTCCAGTACTAGTATACTCCATGGAAACCTCCTACCAAACCTCACAGCGTAGTATAGTGCAATTAAACCAAAAACCTCAACCAATGTGTCAACAGCCGCGTGGACAATGTCTGTTAACAGTATAATGCCACCATAGTAGATAAAGAACAATGACTCGATTAGTAAGCCAAGTAGCGAGAACAAAGCCGAGTAGACAAAACCCCTATAAGCACCAATCAACTTATAGGCAATAACGCTCCTCAATTAAAACACCCCATAGGTAAAGACATAAGTAGATCGGTGGATACAGCCTAGATAATCAACAAGAAACACAGCTCTAGGAGTCATATAATGTACAAAACAATCTAATAAACATATAGCCTCAAAGCTAAGACAAATGAAACACGTGAAAAACAAAATTAAACGCATTGAAACAGGGCCGTGGACCCAGATTTTTACTTATTAATGGGTCTGCTCAAAGTACTCTTGCATGCTTTGAATGTGTCCCTTAGGCTAAACCGCTTTCACTAGTTCGATGAGAAACTTATTGATCCTGGATGAATGTTGCATTATATCACGTTGGCTCCCATTACACTAGAGCTTGCAAGTGTGTAAATGTGAATGATAGCTAAACACGCGGATGTCTCGATCTAGCCATTAGACCCGCTAATACTTTGGTTTATACTATCGCCGTGGATCACGGTGTTCGCAATATTGACCATAATATTAATGGAAACACAGATAGGAGTTAGTGTGTTATGAATCAACTATTAATCCAGTTAGAGGGGTTGAAGAAGGACATATGAGAGGCCGAATCGAGAATGCAGTGCTGAATTCGCGCTCTCTGCGAATAATGCTAGATTATTTTGCTCTGGCATTATTTTAGTGTCTTTAGAGACATAGTTACATGTGTTTGTAGAGTACGTGGAGGTAGTCTATGAAGGGTATAAAGTTACCGATTGAGTGGGTTGAGAAAGCAGAGGTATTTTTACGCAATGCTAGGCGTAATTATGATGAAGGAGTCTACTGGCTAACATGTTTTAGCGCTCACCAGGCTGTCGAGCTGTACTTGAAGAGCTTAATCGTCGCCTTGACGGGCATACACCCTTATACACACGACTTAGTTGAGTTACTTGATGCTATTAGAGCTGTAGGTATCGAGGTATCTAGTGAGGTATCACTAGCATGTGAGCTACTGACTCCACACTACACCCTCTCGAGATATCCTGGTAAGAGGGTATATAGCTACACATCCGAGAGGGGTAGACTATGCGTGGAGTATGCTGAGAAAGTCGTGGAGTGGGTGAGGAGGACTGCAGACCCATAAATTCTACTCCAATATGGCTAGGAAAGTAGAGTCGTATGAGAGGGGTTTTAAGGAGTTTACACAACTACTGTGTAATAGCGGACTCGTTGTGGAGGCTTACCTGGTTGGTTCTCGAGCAAGGGGAGACAATACCCCCTCCAGTGACTTCGACGTGGTAGTCGTAGTGGAGGATAACGTAGACATGCTAGACGTGGCTATTAAATTGAGGTTATTGAAGAAGACGAGTATACCACTAGACATAATAGTTCTCCATAGAAGCGACCTCGTTGACCCAGTATATAGGGAAATGCTTAAAGACGCGAAGGAGATATGTAGTAGTCTCCATTACTGAAATGGTTTCCAATGTATAGCACTATATCCTAGGAGTTCAGACAGAGTTATCCAGGTTTCTTATCTACTTGTAGCTAGCATTTACTCCTACTAACCTAAAGCAGAGAGTCTATCTGGGCACAGTTGATTCCAAGGTGGTATTATGCCTTTAAAGTAGTAGTGACGAGGTTATACAATAGAGAAACAATGGCGAGGTTGTTGATGCTTCTGAGACCCTTCGGGCTTATTTCAAACGGTAGTAAATCTATTATCATAGCTAATATTGTTGGTTGATGCAGAACACCTGGTGGAAGTAAATGCGAAGACACAATTGTGATGAATCCTCTCATCGAGGAGTCCAATGATACTGTGGTCACATAAATACTGGAACCAAAGTGTATGGAGTACTATCTGCACACTTCGTTGGTTTGTTATTTTAGCCTTCAATTCATAAATACTCATGGTGGAGATTTTTGTTGTACCGCAGGGTTTTGAAAGACCGGGGGCTCTTGGTAGCTATCCTCGTGATAGCTACTGGTGTAGTCCTATTTATTAGAGGCTCTATAATAACACCTACAAGCAATCCCTCTATAAACCCGCTCGAAGAGTATGTTAAGGCTCTTAAATACCTGAATGAATCCAGTATTGCTGTCGAGAAACTTCTACTCCTAGGTGTCACTCAGAGCCTAGACATTGAAGACGCCGCTAGGACTAGGAATAGGATAGTGGAGGTCTATTACAACTACTCAAGTACATATGGCTCCAGCGGTAACTACATGGTTAAGACAGCTGAGGGCTATTTACGAGTAGCTGAAGCGGGCTTGGATTCAGCTAGGGCTTATAGAGTTCTAGAGGGTGCTGCCAACGTATTGAGGAATTCTCTTAGATTGGTGTCAGTGTGTAGAATTAGAGAGGCTCTTGAAGCTTATTACTCTATTAGGCGAGACTTGTATAATGCTACGTCGTTATTGAGAGACGCTGTGTCGATGCTTGTAGGCGTTGACTACAACTATATTGCAGAGAACCATGTCTCCGTAGTTAAAGAGTCTCATCGTAGAATAGAGAGGACTCTATACTCACTAACCAATGCAACGAATCTACTTGAACTCGTTGACAAATACAGCGTTCTAATCGAGAAGATGTGCTCGGGGCAGTCATTGAGTCAAAGCGATATACCGCTACTAAATGAAATGGCTATTCAACTACAAGGAGTGGGTGCAACAGGTCCCCTCTACCAAGATATTGCGGACGCCAAGCAGGGTATAATCTCACTTGTAAACAAGTACATGAATCAGTCTAATAATCAAAGTGATACAGAGCCACCGAGTAGTAGCCAGAATAGTGGTCAATTACCAGGTGGTGGACAAGGCGGTAGTCAACAACCAAGCCAGGACTCGGGGCAGATTGGTAGTCAACCACCTGGTCAAGGCCAGCAAATACCCGGTATGGGAGCAGGCTATGTACCCCCAGGGTCAGATGATTAGTTTTGGACTAGAATACCCCTCTTACCTAGTTATTATACTAATCCTAGTACCAGTCCTCTGGGTGCTGTTTAATAAAAGTAGGACTAGAGACTCTAAGTTGTCTATGAGGCTGGGTAGGTCACCTAGATCTCGCCACTTGGTTTTACTGGTTGCTATAAAGTTCCTGGTTCCAGTTCTCTTCGTGGTTGCAATGGCTCAACCCTATATCGGGGTATCTATACGTACACCGGTAACAATGGATAATGTATTAGAGGTGAATGCTTCAGCGAAGATAATTGTCTTGCTAGATATATCTAATAGCATGAACTATACCGACACCTATCCCTCACGGTTAGAAAATGCCTTGGTTATCACTAGGAGAATAGCCGAGTACGCAGTCCCTAGGAATGACTCACTCGAGGTATACGGGTTTAGTAATACAACGAAGATCCTTTGCACAAACCTCACGAGTCTAGATGCTGTGGATTCGTGTATCGAGGGAATAAAGAGTATTGAGCTCGAAAAATACTCAGCAATAGGTGATGCACTCTACTACGGCTACTCCAAGTCGAAGACTTCTCCCCTACCACCCGTTATAGTGCTCATAACTGATGGTGGGTGGAATTATGGCTCACCCATAGAAGACGCGGTGAGGACTCTGGTTCACAGTAGTATACCACTAATTGTCGTAATCGTTGGTAGAGATTCGAGGGCTAGTCGACTAATAGATGCTTGTAGAGCACACAACGTTACCGTGGTAAAGGCGAGTATATCTAGTGGTGATGAAGATCTACTGAACTACCTATCTCAAAGTGTATATGTTAGTGCGAAGTACGAGGCTCTAAAGTCAGCTGGAGTGTTATACGTCTATGTATCTAGACGCGACTACTCTATTCAATTATATATATTGTTCGCCTCATTAGCAATATTTATTGCATCTCTGGTGGAGGGTGTGTGATCAAGATTGCGAATACATGGCTCTTCATAGTGCTATCTCTTGCATCGTTGATACAGGTCGTATTTCTTCACTATCAGTACCCACGAGTATATTCTAGAATATATAGATATAGACACACACTAGTATCGTACATCGCGCATAGGTTAGAGAGGAGAAGAGGGAATAGTAGGGCATTGAGTCTACTCTTAAAAATCCTCATAGCTACACTAATATCACTAGCTATTGCTCAACCATACGTAGTCGTGGAGAGAGAAGTATATATTGGATCAAAGGAGTTAGCAGAGGTAACTATGAACATCCACCCACCACTCGTCATAATACTCGACACATCTGGAAGCATGAGTGAGGGCAAGAATGGAGTGAGTAAGCTAGATATTGCTAAATCCACGTTAGTGCAACTAGTTAATACGCTGTCTCTCACGATAGATGTTGGTTTTATAGACTTCGCAGATATGGTTAAGCGCGCAGTGGGCCCAACGAGTAATAGAGTAGAGGTCGTAGAGGCTATCAAGGCGGCTAGTGCTGGTGGAGGGACTATGTATCAGTATCCATTAAGCACTGCCCTTAACTGGCTCAAGCCTTATCGTGATCTCAATGTAACTGCCTCGGTGGTGTTTGTATCTGATGGATTACCAAGCGATCTACATGAGTATAGGCGAAAACTCGTGGAGTTTAAAGAGGCTGGTATTCCAATATACACGGTATTCATAGGTTTAGAAAATGAGGGTATAGAGGAGATGGAGTATATTGCTAAGGAGACTGGTGGAAAAGCATATGTAGCCACTACAATAGATGAACTAGCAAGCGTATTAAATAAGGCAGTGAGTAGAGCGAGCGAGGTTATTCAGAGAGTCGAGGTGAGTGTGCAAGCTAAAAAGACTATTGAGGAAAACATACCGATTGGTAACATAGTGCTGGGGCTCACTGTTATACTATACCTAGCCTATAGGTTCACTGTCTATAGATCAACCGGCGTATCCTTCTAGAAAACCTCTTGAAGCCTCTTGACTCTTCTGGGTGTAGTCTATAGTATAGCATCAATAGCCCTATAGAGGATAGTAATAGCCCGGCTGATCGAGCTAAGTGAATCCACTCTACTTCTACGAATGAAACTAAACTATAGATGTACTCGGCGCTTAATTCGAAGTATAATATGGACGCGTAGTAGGAGATAGTGGAGTTTTGACTACCCGTCTGTGGAGACTTCAACACTTCATCTAGTAGACTATTCATACTCAGTAAATTACCGAATTGATCGGGTATTCTAGAGTCGCCACTAATACACACGATCGCTAAATGTGTAGCTTTCAATATAGAGCTCGAGAGACCACAGGCTACTCCAGCTTGATTGGGGGCTATAAACCTCCAGTATTGTACACTACTGTTGCAGTGCAACTTGTCTTTTGCAACAGACTCAACGTATCTCTCGAAATCAAGGAATTCATTAGAGTCAATCAATGGTAGGTACGGGGTGAGCGCATATCTCTGTCTATCTCTAGCCCTTCTCTCAATCTCGAAAGCCGTGATTTTATCCACTATGAAGTATACACGCGCTTCGACATTACCCTGGAGATCTAGGTATTTCCCCGTGGTCTCAACTACTATCGAGAGGTTTATATTGCTGATCTTCTGTTTAATGAGTCTTTCAAGCGTGTCTGTTGATGGAGGCTGTGTTGTTGGCATGTGTGCTTCGTACATGTAGAGGTAGCATATTCTACCATTGATGTTGCTCATCAACATTGGCTTTAAATTTCCGGCTGTGTTAGTAATATGTGGCCAAGACTCTACTGTTAGTAGTGGACTGAAGTACATAATTGTCATGGCGGTGAAGACTACGAGGCTTGATGCGAGGAACGAGAGTAGCAGACACCTGATCACGCTTATCCACCTCTAGCTTATACATCTCTCCTCTTAAACCACAATATAGTGGCTACTAGGACAAAAATTGAGGTAGTGAGGGAGATTATTGACATAGTGGTGGGTGATGGGAGAGTATAGAAATCGGGGTTTTGTGGTTGATAAGGGTATGGTGGATGAGCGTATAGGTTGTAGGCTACACTATATGTATAGGGCGCTAGAATACCAGTTATTAATGAGCCCAGATATCCAATAGTGAGGAGTATACCACTGCCATACGCGACCATAAAGATGGAGAGCAGCGTAATTAAGATAGATAGTAGAGCCATAACTACACCTATTATTACTAGTAGTGTATCACGACCCCGGCTGGCTACCAGCGTGTATATGGATGCGCATATTGTGAAATCTACGAGTAAGAGTGGAACTAGGCTTAAAGTTTCTCCTCTCAATAAGAGACTGGGCTCTATGACTCCTAGAAACGCGAGGTATGGTGCTAGCTGGGTAATTAATGGTAGTAGTCCTATTGCGATTAATGCGGTGGCAACATATTCGAGTCTACGTAGCGTGTGGGCTAGGTATAGCTGTATCTCGCTACTCTTAACCTCTCTCGCTATAGTGGTTGCATAGTTTAACATTAGTACTCTATACAAGCCAACTACGAAAACGAAAAATATGGATTCTTGACTGGTACCTGGGCTACTGAGTTTACTGAGTAGTATCATGTATATTAATCCAAGATTAAGGAGAGAGGCTACAACGAGGAATGCTAATAGCCTCTTACTAATCACTATATTTGAGAATACGTAGATCCTCTTAACCCCTGCCACGTGTGATCTTCTCATATAAGTCCCCTAGATTTGCAGATTTAAACTCGTAGTTTAAGACTAATTCTCCGAGCTCACTCACAGTTTTCTCAAATGTCTTATAGTTCTCTGGGTCTATTAAGACCTCTAGTTTACTCGGGGGGAGTTTCCTAATAGCGTTGACGAATGGTTTTTCAACCAACTGTTTCGCAACTCTGCCGGGGTCTAGGGTTTCAATTATGAATAATGGTTCTACTCTATACTTTCTCCACAAGTCCTCGAGGCTTCCATAGTCGAGTATTACCCCTCTGTCAATGAATACTGCGTAATCAGCGATCTCCTGTAACTCGGGTATTATGTGAGAGGATATAATCATCGAGACATTGAGCTCTTTGTATAGAGTCTTCAATAACTCTAATACCTCTCTACGTGCAGCTGGGTCTAGATTGGCGGTTGGCTCATCTAGAACTAGAAGCTCGGGTTCACCCAGTAGACTCTGTGCTATACCGAGTCTCTGTATGTAGCCCCTTGAGAGACTGCCAATCTTGCTCTCTCTATAATCCTCGAGTCCTGTTAGCTTTATAACTCGCTCTACCTCGGATTTACCGAGTCCCCTTAATTTTGCTAGGTGGAATAGTAGGTCTTCAACTACAGCGTCTAGTGGGTATATGGGTCTTTCTGGTAGATAACCGAGTCTTATTCTCAAGTCCTCGCATCTCCACGGCTCCACCCCCCAGACTAGGACTTTGCCTCTTGTTGGCTTAGAGAAGCCCATTATTAGCTTCATAGACGTGGTTTTACCAGCACCATTAGGACCGAGGAGGGCTGTTACAGACTTCCCCGGTATCTTAAAGGATGCGTTTCTCAATGCCTCTACTCTACCATATTTCTTTGTAACCTCGTAGAACTCAACTATCTCCAATTATATTCCACCTCTAGCTACATTCTTGGCTAATTCAACGCCTTCATTTATTACTGATAAACGTGCTTTGAAACTACCTCCCTTCTCCATTACACTCTCTAGGTTTGGTATAACTCTGTGGTTTATGACGTGGAATAACGCTTGATCTACATCCTCGACAGCCACGGTTTCAGACCCTCTCATCGCCGCAATCGCCTTTGAGAGCCTTATTAACGCTATCGTTGCCCGGGGGCTTGCACCTAGTTCAAAGTACTTTGATATAGGCTCGAAGACCTCAGGCCTAGTGGCTCTCACTATTGAGACTATGTAGTTTAATACACTTGGGTCTACGTGTATATTCTTCGCTATATACTCTTGTGCTTGAATCACCCAGGACGGCTCAATAACTCTCTCTACGTCTTCAACGGGCTCAACGAGTCTATCCATGTGTAACTCGGCTATTTTCCTCTCCTCATCCATAGTCTTCGGATACCCCATGAACAATCTAACCATGAAGCGGTCTAATTGGGCCTCTGGGAGGGGATACGTTCCCTCTTGTTCAACCGGGTTCTGAGTCGCCAAGACGAAGAAGAATTTTCCCTGACTACGGATTTCCAGTAGATATGTCTTACCGCCTATAGTCACTTCTCTCTCCTGCATTGCCTGGAGTAGCGCGGATTGGGTTCTCGGGACTGCTCTATTAATTTCATCCGCTAGCACTACATATGCGAAGAGGGGGCCGAAGCGGGTCTCAAACTCCCGTGTCGCCATATTGAATACTACTGCACCAGTTATATCGGATGGCATTAGGTCTGGAGTAAACTGTATCCTCGAGAAGCCCCTGTATGGTACGTCATTTATCAATACATTAGTCTTTTCCGATAAGCCGAATACCCGGGCAATAGCCTTTACGAGAGTCGTTTTAGCAATACCCGGCACACCCTCTAGTAGGACATGTCCATTTGCAAGGAGCGTTGCGAGAATGATCTTTTTCTCTACTTCATAACCTACTACGGCTCTATCCAGCATCTTCGTAATTTCACTAACAACGCCTCTTATAGTGTCAATGCCTAGATCCAATACCCTGAACACCCATTACTGGGTACATTTATTTTGATATACAAGTACTATATAATTAAGTCACTGGTTTAACTAAACGGCAACTACAGATAGCAGGGAATAGGTGCTCAAAATACTCACGTGCTCTCAGGTACTTGAGAGAAGTGTTGTTGACTTATACTCACTGCCATCTGGGTCAATAGATGAACCAGTAATCGCGCTCGTTTGCTGTAGAAGTGCTCCATGAGAGCCTAATTCCGCTAATGGTGAATCTCCCGCTGGCAAATTCGATCTTTTCGTGGAGGTATTAGCCAGGATCACCGGAGGCGAGGAATTAATGAATAGGCAGTAGAGACGATGCTAGACGCCCTATAAAAGAGTAGCTACTGTTTTAAATCGCGTGCCTATCTATTAACTCTGGGGTCTAGTTGACAAGGTTTTATGGTCTGGAGGAAATTCGAGACGCCATCGTCGTGGACTCGGAGGGCTTGAAGTATGGGCATGTAAAGGACTTCCAGGTAGTGGAAGATAACGTCTACTTAGTTGTTTACACGGCGACGCGTGTAAATGAGCTCACTATAGACGTAGATAAACTAGTAGTCTTACTTAGGGAGCGTGTCTCGCTTAGTGGTAGTGAGCCGCTTGAATTACTAGTCTCAATAGCACGTAGAGAAGGACTGGACATTCCCTACCGCATAGCGGAGAGGGAAGTAGAGTGGCTTAAGGGGCTTATACCAGCGAGTGAAGTAACGTTGATAGATGTGAAGAGGATAGTTGTCGACGACTACGACTCTCTAGTCAAAATAGTATTGTTGAATACTCCGAGAGAAGCCTTATTCCGTGGATTAAAGCCACAGCAGTCGAAGCCGGTGTATAGAGTTGACCAAGTCTTGGGTAAACTAGTGGTGAGTAAATCGGAGGGTATCCTAGGCATAGCTAGAGAAGTCGTAATAGCCCCCGGCTCAGTAGGTGTTAGAGTCTATAGTGTGAGGAGTATGAGAAAAGTGATTAATTGGATTGCATTTACATCACAATTGAAGAGACAGGGTTTTAGAGAGGCATATGAGAAGCTAGTTGAGTATAGGGATCCATATAAGCACAGTAAATTGGACTATTCGCTTCTACCAGAAATAGAGGGGGTTTTGAAGGATGTTAGGGGCCGCGATACAGTCCTAGAGTTGATTAGTAGGTTCATAGAGGTTGAAAAGACTGGAGTTGAGTATAGGGACGTCGCATTGGGGAGAGTACTTAGGATTGGTGATTTAGTTATTGTCGAGTAGTTTGTGTAGATTGGCTAGGGCATACGCTAGAATGGGGCAGACTATTGCCTCCTCGATGGAGCTCGGAGTGAGTAAGAGTAGATTACTGGGAATTGGATTAGAATACGCTGATTTTAGAGAATACCAGGAGGGAGATGATGCTAAGTACATTGACTGGGCTCTATCAGCTAGGAGTGTAGACGCTAATCGTGGAGACTATAAGTTGTATACTAAGGTGTTTCACGTTGAGCAATTGAAGAAAACAGTCTATATCATAGATTTATCCAATTCGATGCTCATAGAGGACAAATTGGCAGCAGAGGCTTACATAGCTTCTCTCACTCTCGAGTTAAGCCACAGGCTACTTGATAGAGTGGATCTAGTACTCGTGGGTGGTAAAGTAGAGGTTTACAGGGGACTTAGGGGTAGGGAGGCTATTAGAGTAATAGAGAATACCTTGTGTAGAGAGAGCGAAATAGGGGGTGTGCAGAGTATAACAGCATTGTCGAGTATACTGAGAGTTCTAATAGGTAAAAATACCCAGTTAGTATTAATCACGGATTACGCTCACGACCCAGAGGAGTACATAGTGCTTGGTAAACTACGTAGAGCCACTGGGACGCCTATACTGGTATACTTGGTAGTGTATAAGTGGGAGGTGGAGAAGCCTGTTGACAGAGCCTTCTTGGTTTTAGTAGACTCGGAGAATCCTTTATCCTATACTGGAGACCTAGACGAGTTGTATAGGGCTGTGAAGACCCACGTGGTCCACGTCAAGAGTATTCTAGCTAAGTCCCGCGTAAACCACTTAGAAGTCGTGGGTTTAATGGATGCTACTGCTAAGACTGTGAGAATAATTGATTTATACCTGAAAACACGAGAGCGGCAAGTAATTCAGACACCGGGGTTCTAAATTCAAAGCTAAATCGAATCAACCACGCGGATCACATGGAATGTTAGAGTCCATAACGAGCTGGATAAAGTGATACAAACTGCGAATATAGAAACAACTATTATTGTACAACAAGCAGTTTTGTCAATAAGAGACATGGCACTAGACCAATACCCAGCAAGCTATATGGACTCTACGCACTATTAACACCGTGGTGAAGCCCCTTCGGGATTTATATGAGTTAATAAGGTTTGTTGAGCCCCTATTGAGTAATAGCCTCGAAGTGTGGTTATGATGTAGAGACCTAAGAAAGGCTAATTTTGATTAGAAAGAGAGGGTGCGGGTTTCCCGAGTAATTGGAACCAGGTGATCTGAACCCCGGTGATAGTGATCCGAGGGTGTGAAGCCAAGGGAAGAGGAATTAACGCCAAGAAACACCAAGCCTGTTGGAACCCAAACCCCAGTATTGTAGCTTCTATGTATGTAGTTGTATAGCACCACGCTTTGTCTCCACTGTGAGGGTATATCAGTGTCTTCGATGAAGTAGAACCTAGTGCTGTCGAGATTTGAGATTTTAAAATAATACCCTATAGACGAGCTTAAATAGAAGCTTCAGATTATATCATAGAAGCGAAGAACCTACAAATAGGGAGTCGTTAAAGCTGTTTGTACTGAAGATAGATAAGTAACAACAATAAAACCTAGACGGACACGTAGAAATCAAGGAAATGCTTTTTACAGACCAATACAAATACCAACCTATAGGGCCCGTCGCCTAGCCAGGAGAGGGCGCCGGCCTTCGGAGCCGGAGGACCCGGGTTCAAATCCCGGCGGGCCCGCGAATATACGCAGTGATAATAGCTGAAGAACAATAAGCCATATAAACCAATATGAAACCCGAAACAGCTGTGAGAGGCTAAATTAATATAACTCAATATTGTTCTTTGTAATTGTTTGCTCCACCTGTGTTACTAAGCGTGCTTCAAATAGAAATAACCATGGTATTCCCCTCGACTCTATATTCCTCCATAAGGCATCCAATAGCCTTTCTCTCTCAAGTCCTCTTTTAGGGAGTTTTTAAGCACTACTGCGACGTCTATATCACTATCAATTTTGGGTCAATCCTGTATAAATGAGCAAAATAAGTAAACCTTGATTTACCCTCCAAAGGCTTCTATGGCAGGACCTACTAGTGCTTTAATGTATTTAAGCCACTTCAATAACTCCTTCAACTTCTAAGCTTGTACCTTTACATCTAGATCTAGTCTAGGAGAAGACATCTAGTTCAACACCCTCAATGAGTATAATTAACTCTCCAGTAGCTTCTATAGCTTTCTCCGCATCTTTTCTCTCATAAGTCTTAGCCAAGTATCTAGAGACAACATATGCTTCTTCAATAAGCCGCAATTGCCTCTCTATGCCCCTCAGTAAATGAGGATACTCGTAGAGATAGCTCCATTTTACCTAGTTCTCTAAGCGTCCTCGAGAAGACTCCGAGCAACTCTCTAACACCATGTCCGCGTGGAATAAAGCCAAGCATCCTTAATAAAATAGACTTTAAACACAGCTGTATAGCCTGCTCACACATGAATAGCGTAGTATCATAGTTGCGTCTCTCAAAAGCTTGTTGTGCATACTCATAGAATACTCTACAGCGCTTAAGAGCTTAGAGTGCTCTATAGACTCTACAGTCACCACTATGTATCGGATTCTCTAGATTTATCATAAAGCTATAAGTAAAGTACTAGTTCGCAGACATAGAGTTTGCATTTATAAATCACTTTATTTGCTTATTAGTTACAGGGGTGTAACTTAGTTACGGGGGTGCCATCGAGTTGCTTTTTGATCCTAGGCCGAAGGAGTCTCGTAGTGAGTTATTTGATAGAGAGAAAGAGCTAGAGTCTCTTAGCTATTTCGTAAAGTCTGGGTCTCCACTAGTTCTATGTATTGGCGTTAGGCGGATTGGTAAGACTTCTTTAATTAAGGTGTTTCTCAATGAGAATAATTATCCATACATATACATTAATGCACGGAGACTGGCAGAGTATCAATACAGTATTCGTGGATTATACACTCTACTTGCAGAGTCTATTGCTTCATCAAGGTTTTCTAACAAACTCCTAGAGTATTTGAAAGGGCTCAGAGGAGTAAAAGCTACTATTTTACATGAAGGTATTAGTATTGAATTCAACTGGAAGAGACGCGAGCCCTCAATAACCTCACTACTCGAAAAATTGAACAATTATGGAAGAGATAGAAACACATTTTTCCTCGTTGTAATAGATGAAGCCCAAGAGTTAAGGATTCTACGGGGCTATAATAGACTCGACTTCAGGCAAATAATAGCCTATAGCTATGATAACTTACACAATGTAAAGTTTATTTTAACAGGCTCCGAGGTTGGGTTAATTTATAATTTCTTAGAATTCAGCAAGTACGATAGTCCACTATATGGTAGAGTTAGAGATGAGGTCATATTGTCAAGGTTTTCAAGAGAGGAATCCATTAAGTTCCTCGAAGCAGGATTTAATGAAGCTGGATTAAGTGTACCGAGGAATATTATAGAAGAGGCGGTAGACGCGTTGGATGGTATTCCCGGCTGGTTGGCATTTTATGGATACAAAGTTATGCAGACGAAGAGATTTGATATACTGGGCGAGATATTAGAGGAAGCAGTGAAAGTAGCTTTGAGCGAACTAGAGAAGATAGTGAGGACTAGTAGATACTACGGTCTCATTATGAGAGCTGTTGCCATGGAATTTAACAACTGGACCTCAATTAAAAGAGCTATAGAGGCTTGGGTGGGTGGACCAATACATAATAAAACACTCTTCAACGGTCTCTGTAGACTAATGGACTTAAGTGTACTTGTCAAAGAAAATGAAAAATATGATTTCGCAGACCCTGTTTATAGAGAGGCTGCCAAAAGACTAAATATCTAGTAGTTCTTGATCTAGTCGATCACTATGATTAGGAGTGTTTTTGAGAATTCTAGAGGGCATTGTAGTAAAGTTTAAACCCGTTTTCAATTCTTTCTACTCTAGCTACTTTTATATATCCTACCTCTCTTGTGTTTATAACGTGTGTTCCCGTGCATGGTATAGCATTTATCCCCTCTATTTCAACTATTCTATAGCGATCTCTTGCCGGCAGCCTCTGGAGATTTGGCGCGTTATATGTACTCCTCGTTAGTTCCCATGGTTCAACCCAGTACGTCTTTACAGGCTTAGAGCTCTCGACAACGTCATTAGCATACTTCTCGATGATGGGCAAGTCGCGGCTTTCAGGTAGAAACCCAGCTTCATATACAACGTAAGACTCCGGCGGCCCGTGATTAGCGTCAAGGGTATTTAATACTCTTCCATAGGTCTTCATAACTGCGTAGTCTAATATGTGTCCAGCTGTGTGCAGCCTCATCGTGTGATATCTATGATTCCAGTTGATCAACTGCCTAGCAACCATATCTTTCTCAAGAGAGCCATTGATTAATCTACCATAGTGGACAATTACTTCTCCAAACTCCAATGCCTTTAAAACCTCGAATTCAAATCCCTCACCCACTACAAATTCAGTATCGCTTGGTTGACCACCACTCCTAGGGTGGAAAATAGTCTTATCGAATAACACGTAGTATTTATTGCCTCCTCGCAACTGTGTTGAGCTTCATGAAGGTTTATAAGGGTTGTCGTTGCTATATGTTCCATGAGATTCCCGGGGTTGCGGTAGCTCAAGATGTGGGGTCTCTGGGGTGGCCCTGAACGCCCCCAAGCCCGATGAAAACATGAGTGGGATGCGGGGGAATAGAGATGAGGCGATGATCATAAAACAATATGAATCAATATAAGAGCTGAACCCCTTTCTCGAGTACATAGTCTAATACTCTAGCATCTAATTCCTTAACATAAGAGTCTTCAAGGTAAACCCTGCTGGTTGAGGGTTTTCCTTTTACCCATGAGTAAAGATTAACCATAATTACCACGATTTATAATCGGCTTTCAGAGGTTACTCAAGGCATGGAGAATATTTAGAACAAGATAATAAAAATTAATTACAGGTAATTACCTCGGAGAGACTTTATTACTCTATTAAATCTCACCTAGTTGTTTCCTGTATACTTCTAGTAGTCTTAATCCCCAGTTGCCTTGGTCGATTAGAATCCCCTCGAAGAATCTTAAAACTGGCGGCTCATAGATCCAATTAAGACCCTTTATTATATCTCTATTTTCAAGCAACCACGTTAACCTGTCTACTAGGTAATCTAAGTGATCTTGTAGATAAGTTTTTCTAGGCATAGCTAATCTAACTAAGTCCAGTTGAACGGGTATTTCTCTCCACGTTTCTGGGTCTCTATCCATTGATAATTGACCTCTCTCCATACCTCTAATACCAGACACTAAGTATAGTGCACATACTAGAGCTCCTGCTGGGTAACCTCCCTCCTCACCACTGGGGATCAATTGTACATGCGGTAGAAATCTTCTAGCATCCACGTGTACTCCGAGACCACCAGGGGGCTTTACGACAGGTACCCTCCGCTCATCAAGTTTTTTAACAGTGTACTCTATTTGCTCTAATTCATAGAATGGGAGATCATCGTTGAAAGCCATTTTCAAGCCATCTATTAACATTGCAATTTCTTTCAGACTCATACCTCCATAACTCGTATGTCCTTCGAATACTACTTGCCAAGACCTAACCTCCTCATATAACCTCTCATCTCCCTTAATAGTTATAAATCCCCCGCGAACATAGAACCCTTTTCTAGCACTTGCATATGCTACATCAGTTAACTCCATGAGCTCATAAATGATTTCACTAGCGGATTTCCCCATAGCCATTGGATCACGCTTCTTCATTAGAGCTATTTGCCAGTCAGCCATACTTATGTCTGCGACTAATGGTAGTCCATACTTATCGCATATCTCCCTTGTCTCATAGTAGTTCTTCATACTGAATGGTTGCCCACCTAGGAGATTCGAAGCATACTCTATTCTAACAGCTGCTATGTTTTCAGGACCTAGTCTCTTTACTTCGTCTTCGAGTTTAGATGTGTCTATATTTCCTTTGAACTGACATTGGTTTTCTGGATCAAAGGCCTCTGGTACGGGTAGTTCAATCATTCTACCTCCATAAACTCTCTCAACAATAGCCCTCGTAGTTGTGAAATGTATGTTTGTTAATACGTATGGTTTTTTACCATTCTTCATCAATGCTTTAAAAACTAAGTTTTCAGCTGCTCTACCTTGATGAGCTAGAATAAGGTACTTGTGTGGAAAGAACTCCTTAAATGCATCGATCAATTTATAATATGCTCTATTTCCAGCGTATGCATCCTCTAACCCCAGTCCAAGCATATCGGATAATTGCTCTAAACTAATTGCATTGACTCCACTATCTGTTAACATATCTATATACACTTTTTCAACGGGTATTCTAAATGTATTCCAACCACTATCTTTTAACACAGCGTATCTCTCGCTGAGAGTTGGTAGTCTTAACTTCTGGAATACCCGAATTCTAAAATCAGAAACGTAAAATGAGTTTCCTTCACTATTCTTCAAGTATACCACGAGGAGATCGCCTCTTTAGCTCTCGTGATAGATCTTATATCTCTAAGGAATTCGTTGTTTCTATTTATAAATGATCGTGGTCTAAGATATTTTCTTATAAAGTCACGCGTTCTACATGTATGGATCAATATTGGTGCATCTATGTCACCTAAAAATTTCAAATAATTAGTGGGTTTAAAAATCTTATGTTCTTGTAGAGACCATGTACTAATATATACGTTGGTTGGCTATCCCCAAATAAATGAATTTATGTAAGGACATATATAAAATTATAGCTTACAAATGAAACCTAAGTCCATTTACACGCTCTCTACTTAAATCCTAGCGAACGCAAATCTCTCATTTAATCTGAATGGAAAGTCATAGATATTTAAACTTAGACACCATGAGTGAAAATATAATGCAGGAATTGCACCATATTATTTGAAGTTATTGGAGTGATTGCGTTAATTAATAATTAAGTCCTCTTGAACTTTCATGCGGTATTGCCTCTTCTTGTAGTTTCTTGGAGCTTCTAGATATGAGTTTTCGAGCTAGCTCTATGTGCTTAATCAATGTGTTAAATGCACGTAATAGATCTTTTTTCGAGACAACGATCACGGTGTCCGTGTAGGATGAGCCTATGTGAATTATGTTTACTTCATTTTGGGCCAGGACACCTGTAATGTAAGCTACTACGCCGGGAACCCACATGATCTCGCGAGGGCTCGTTGCGGTGATCGCCGCTAGATCTCTCTGAACCTCTATAATCTCATTATGATCGACTATTCTCAATATGTCGCTTGTTGCCTCTTCATCTAGTACTATTGTTATAGCAGGGCCGCTCTGAATCATTATTGCAAACCTAGCCTTCAGTGATATCTCGGGCATAGTATCTATGATGTCTTTGAGTTGAGTACTCCTAACTATGACTACAGCAACACCTGTTTTAGCCTCTACACGAGTGTTAGCAATAATACTTAATACATCTCTGCTAGCGAGTAGTGGCGTCTCCCTTATTTTAGACCTCAGTCTTATTAACGCCATTTTAATAGAGCTCTCCGAGACTTCAAACCCCGAAATAGTGGATAAGACAGGTTTGAATTTTCTCGCTAACTTGGAGTAATTCAATACACCTGCTTCAAGACATCGACACAGAGACGGCTCACTTAGTAAGATCTCGCGAACCATGCCAGCTACACTATTTTCTCCCATATATTCCATAATTAAACACCAATCTGCCGAGAACACGGGGAAGTGAATGGTTGAAAGCCTTAAATAATTTTGATACTCATGGAGCTATTACTATGAATGCACCTTAAGCAGTTTATTACCACACTCACTGAGATTTTTAATCAGCTTACTCAGAGTCTCTTCATCCTCTCTAATGAAGCCCTCATACTCACTCATAGCTTCTTTCAGTTTTACAGCTACTGGTTTCGCCAACGCTAGTTTTTTAACATCAATGTTTAACTCATTAACAACCCTGCCTTCCTTAATGAGTTCTCCAATCTCAAAGTATACTTGTCTAGTCGGCTTTTTCGACTCAATAGAAACGTACTCTACGAGCTCCGCACTCCAGCAGGTTATGTTAGTAACTAGAGAATCTAGGGTCTCTGGGCATATCTCTAAGCGTTTAATAAAATCTCCAACTATCCTCAATGTGTCAATAGACGTCTTTATAGTCTCCATGAACACCTTATTAAGCTCTTGAAGCTCTAAGTTATAACCATATGGGAGGGAACTATAAGTTGAGATCGCAGATGTTAAAAAGCCTAGAATCAAGTTTGCCTTGGCTCTTGCAACTTCAAGCGTGACTAAGTTTCGCTTGTGAGGCATTATACTACTAGTTGCCACATGCTCTATAGGCGGCTTAATGGCATCTCGTGCGTATAGATTTAACATGAACATATCCTCAGCTAATCTACTGATCTCAGATAAAAGTAGAACAATGTCAGAGAGTGCGTGGAGTAGGAATAACCTAGAACCAGTTGCATAGTATGGTGGGATTTGTGTCTCGTTAAAACATAGGTTTTCAGCGAGTAATTTAAAGTCGTGATCTACGAGAGTCCCAGCGGCAGGACCTGCTCCTAAAGGGTTCTCAGTAAGTAAGTCTAAATTACTTATTATTATTCTCCAAAGCTTTGTATAAGTGTGTAGATGGGATAGGAAGTATATTGAGGCATCACCACACTGAGCGATCTGTCTATGCGTGAAGTAGGGGATTATAATGCCGCTATACCTCGCTGCTCTCTCTAAGAGGGCTTTTCGAAGTTTGAGGAGTTCTACGAGTAGCTCTATTAATTTATCTCTTATGTAAAGCCTAAGTACTGCTGCAACGTGGTCGTTTCTACTCCTACCCAAAGCTAGATAGCCTGCCACGGCTCCTACTTTATGGTGTAAGTATGACTCTAAAGCTTCAAAAAAGTCTTCGTAGATCAAGTTTTCGTGTTTAACCCATTTGTAAACGTCCTCGCAATTGGATTGAATGAGTCCCACTAGTTCACTCTCTAATTTAACAGCGTCTTTATTGATCGGTATATAGCCTTTTGAAATAAGGCTCTTTAGGTGAGCCAAGTAGACCATTGAAATATACTTAGCTAGTTCTCTGTCGTCCTCCATGCTAGATATATAATCCTCAACATCGTGCTGGGAACCACCTATGAGAGACCTATATCTAAGAACCACGCCTACTTCTCACCGATTGAGCTGTGAGAGCGTATAATCCATGTATTGTTATAAAGCCACGTGCCTCGCAGTCGGATGGATACCAGCCTTTATCATAGTCTATTACGTGCTGAGAGTATAGAGAGTATGGACTATCTCTACCAACGACACGTAGACCCCCTTTATACACCTTTAATTTAACCACTCCTGTGACGTGCTTGTTCATGGAGTTTATAGCTACCTCTATATGCTCTCGTAGAGGGTCTATCCATAAGCCCTGATATACAAGATCTGCCCATAGCTCATCAAGATAGTTCTTAAGCCTCAGCTCTCTTGGTGTTAAAACCATTCTCTCAAGGTCTTTGTGTGACTCAATGAGGGCTAGTGCAGCGGGTGCTTCGTAGACCTCTCTACTTTTAAGTCCAACTACTCTACTTTCTATGAAGTCTATTCTACCGTAGCCTTGTAGACCAATTAACTTGTTTAGCTTCATAACTAGACTTGCAGGGCTTAATCTATCTCCATTTACGGCTACTGGTACACCCTCTTTAAACTCAACCTCTAGATATAGTGGTTTATCTGGAGCGCTCTCCGGAGAAGTAGTCCAAGAGAACGCCTCCTCTGTTGGTTCTATGAGTGGATTGTCCAATTCTCCGCCTTCTATACTTCTAGACCATAAGTTTTCATCAATGCTATAATTTTTATGCGCCCCACGTGGTTCAAACCCGTAGTGTTTAAGGATCTCTAGGCTCTTAGCCCGAGATAATCCAAGCTCTCTTATTGGTGCAATTACCTTAATATCCGGCTTTAGATATGCTCTTAGCGTTAAGTCAAATCTAACTTGGTCATTTCCTTTACTTGTACAGCCATGTGCGACAACATCGGCACCCTCCTTGATGGCTACTTCAGCTACTTTCTTCGCTATTAGAGGTCTAGCTAAAGCGCTTCCAAGCGGGTACTTTCCCTCATAGAGAGCATTGGCTTTTATAGCTCTAAATATATATTCCTCTGCAAACTCTTCTTTGGAGTCAATTAGGTAGTGTTTATTAGCTCCTAGTTTGTAAGCCCATTCTTCAACACCCAGTAGATCCTCCTCCTGGCCGACATCGACGGTTACAGTGATCACTTCGGCTTCATGCTTCTTCCTGAGCAATACAACTATAGTTGAAGTGTCGAGACCACCTGAAAACGCAACTACAGCCTTCAATACTAAACACCGTGTGCTAAATCATTACTTGGAACATGCTTATAACGAGCTGAAGATAAATCATAACGAATTTGGATATGGATAGTTACAAATAGCACACTATGTTCTATTAGAGAGCTCTCGAAGAACGCTCAAGTACATCCACGACGCAGGCAGCAAGTAATACTCGGTGCTATTAGATAAAGAACAACCCTGATCTCTAGAAAGCTTGATCGGAGATATTATGGATAACTATTTACTAATTACAAAGTAAACTCCCATCAAACCCCGATTTTAACGCGGGGGGATTTATAAATGAACAAGTCATTTTAGGTTTATTTATTAAGGATAGGTAGTTTAAAGGACAAGAGTGTGGTGTTAAGCGTGAAACTGTGTAGCGGTATAACTATATCCGTGATTGGAGCTGGTAGAATAGGGTCCGCTATTATAAGCTCGTTGAGGAATCACTGCGGAGATAGCATTAAGATCATTGCAACAGGGCGTAGAGAGGAGACATTAGAGAGAGCTGGGAAACTCGGCGCTCTAGCGATCAGGGATAATAAACAAGCAGTGGGAGAGGCAGACATGATTGTACTCAGCGTGAAGCCACATCACTTCCCCGACGTAGTGAAGCAAACTGGTAGAGATGTTTGGAGGGGTAAGTTAGTTGTGTCGGTAATGGCAGGGGTCAAAGTGAAAACT
>Ga0080004_1121902_pt1 | contig 21549 bp, 19 predicted proteins | sample WasSprMetagenome_FD_69207 | JGI IMG/M metagenome (GOLD analysis project Ga0080004, IMG submission 69207) | Sulfidic aquatic microbial communities from Washburn Spring, Yellowstone National Park, USA - WS (SPADES assembly) (version 2) | ecosystem: Environmental > Aquatic > Thermal springs > Hot...
GGAAAGGCCTGCGGGAGCTGGGTCTGGGTCGCCGCGTCCATTTGTTTTCCCCGCCAGAGCAACAACCGGGCGCAGGCGAACGGCTGCACGGCCGCCGCCAGCCTGCTGCCCGGGCGGCGGGCACCCCGGGCCACCGCCGCCAGCTTGCCTTCCTCCAGGGAGTAGGCGGTAACCAGCCGGTCGGCCTCGCCCAGGTCCCGGCTGCGCAGGATGATGGCCTCCACATGATACAGCGCCATTGCTCGCCCGAACCTGCGGGGAGCCCCGCCTACTTGAACCGGTAACCCAGCTGCTGCAGGGTGCTGGGGTCGTCCCGCCAGTCCCGCCTGACCTTGACCCACAGGTCCAGGTATATCCTCTTCCCGAAGTACTGCTCCAGCTCCTGCCGCGCCCTGGTCCCGGCGGTCTTGAGCACCCGGGCGTTCTGGCCCACCAGGATGCCGCGCTGGCCCGCCCGCTCGCAGAAGACGTACGCCCTGATGTACAGCATGCCGTTGGGGCGGCTCGTGATTTCCTCCACCACCACGGCCACGGCGTACGGCACCTCTTCCCTGACAAGCTCCAGTATTTTTTCGCGGACGATTTCCGCCACGTAGAAGTGGTCGGGCTGGTCGGTGACCATGCCCTCCGGATAATAGCGGGGCCCGGGGGGCAAACAGTCGTAGACCGCCTGGCGGAGCTCATCCAGGTTGGTGCCCAGGAGGGCGGAGACGGGGACGGTGCGCCGGAAAGCATACAGTTCCCCGTAACTCTCCAGCGCGCGGGCAGTCTCTGCCGGGCCCAGGAGGTCCACCTTGTTCACCGCCAGCACCGCGGCCACTCCCTTGCGAGGGAAGCTGGCCACCAGGGCCCTCTCCGCCGGACCGGGACGTTCCGTGCCGTCCACCACCAGCAAAACCACGTCCACGTCCGCCACCGTACCCCGGGCGATCTTGACCATGTACTGGTCCAGTTCGCAGCGGGGCTCGATCATGCCCGGAGTATCGAGGAAGACCATCTGGTAACCGGGCCCGTTGAGCACTCCCAGGATGCGGTTACGCGTGGTCTGGGGCTTCTCCGAGACGATGGCCACCTTGCGACCCACCAGGGCGTTCACCAGGGTGGACTTTCCCACGTTGGGGCGTCCCACCACCCCCACGAAGCCCGACCGGAACGTCTCCTCTGCCAGGGGCACAACCTCCTCCCGCCCGCCCTCCCCGAGAAGGCCCGCCCCGACCGGCGCGGGCCGCGGTGCTGCCCGCAAGAGTGCCCGCCCGGTCCGGTGGTGCTCCCCGGGGCCGCGAGAGCGGGCTTTACTTGACCTCGACCTTTGTGTTCAGGGGCACCACCAGGACCCAGGTGGGACCTGGCGCCATTTCGAGCGGGTTGCCGCGGTCGTCGCGGTACACCACGGGGGACTTGCGGCTCTCCTTGCGCCACGTCCCCTCGCGATACCTTCCCCCGCTGAAGACCAATACCTTTCCCCGCCCGGTCATCTTGGCTTCCATGTGCAGGAGCGGGTCACCGGGCACCTGGCGCATCTCGACGAACTGGATCACCACGTTACGCGCCCAGAGCACGGAGCCCTCCGCATCCCGATGCGGCTGCTCGCCCAGGTACCGCAGCCACCTGTCCGTATCCTTCTCGTAGGCGTATGTCACCCTGTACCCCTGCCAGCCCCCCGGGTACCGCACCGTCACCAGGACAGCCTCCTTGCCCTGCGGCTGGTCGCCCGGGCTGTGAAAGGAGAAGGGCGAAGGGGAGGGCCCCTCCTTCTCCAGGCCCCGCTTCTCCATCACGCTGCGAAAGAGCTCTCCCGAGGTGTAGGTGGCGTGAGGCGGTCTCCGCTCAGAGGGCGGTACCCGCCAGTAGGCCTCTCCTCCGCCGTGTATCTCATCGAGGTGGGGGACCCCCAGGGCCTTCAGGTCGGCGAAGCCCTGCTCGCTCGCCCCGGAATGCCCCAGCACGGCATCCAGCGGCAGCACCAGATCCAGGAAGTAGGGCCGGGTGCTCCTGATGGGGCCGACCCTGGCCGGCTCCCCGTGGAGGTAGAAGGCCAGAAAACGGGTGATCCCTCCCTCCGCCAGCACCTCGTACACCAGGCAGGCATCACCCAGCCCCGACTGGGGTCGGGCGGCCGGGGCGTTGTCGACCATGAGGGCAAAGGGACGCCGCTGGATCAGGTTCTCGGGGACGGGCTGGCCGCAGAGGGGGCAGGGCTTCCTGGGCACCTCGGGCCCGGATGCCACCGGAGCACCCGGCTGCCCGGGGAGGGGTCGTTGCCCCCCGGAGGACTCCTGCGGGGCTCCGCCGCGGGCGCAGCCGCAGGCCAGAGCCAGGACCAGCAACAGGGCCGTCACGTTCCGTATGTACCGCATGGGCTCTCCTCACTCCCTCCGGCGCCGCAGATCCGCCGCCCCGGCGGATATCACCAGGCGCATTCCCTCCTGCGGGGTGAGATCGAGAAAGACCACCCGCGAGCGCGGGACCACCGCCACCCAGCCCGAGGTGGGGTTGGGGGTGGTGGGGATGAACACGCACACGCTTTCCTCCCCGAACCGCACCGAGGCCTCCGGCAGACCGGCTCCGGTGACAAACCCCAGCGAGTAAACGCCCTCGCGGGGATACTCCACCAGAGCCACCCGGCCCAGGGCCATGTGCTGGCCGGAGAAGGCATCCACCACTGCCTTCACGGTGCCGTAGACCTCGCGCACCACGGGAACGCGCAGGAAGGCCGCCTCCAGGCGACGCAGAAGCCAGCGGCCCGCATAAGCCCGGGCCAGCCACCCCAGCAACAGGACGAGGAGCACCCCGAAGACGATCCCGAGCCCGGGTATGTACCTCTTGAAGAGTCCCACCACCAGGGGACGCAGGAGACCGTCCCCCCACTCGAAGAGCCACTTGAGCGCGAGTATGGTGAGGAGGACGGGTATCAACGCCGCCAGGCCACTCAAGAAAACATTGCGCAGGCGCGCGGCCAACCTGCTCACCGCCTTCCGCACCTCTGCAAGTCGCTCATGCCATCCCGGGTGACCGGCCCGCGCCGGGACGGGCGGGTGCCGCCAGACACTGCCCCACGACCTCCTGTGCAGCATCCATCATGCGCTGCCAGCCCGCGGGGGTGTCGTCTTCCCAGCCCAGCAGGTGGAGAGTCCCGTGCACGGCCAGAAGCAGCAATTCTTCCTTCAGGTCGCCGTTCCTTTCCTCGGCCTGACGCCGGGCGGTGTCAACCGAAATCACCACCTCGCCCCACGCCCCGGGGCCCTCCCCCAGGGGGAAGGCCATCACGTCGGTGGGCCGGTCCCGACCGAGGAAGCGGCGGTTGACCTCCTGGATTTGCTCGTCACTCACCAGGGCCACGCTCACCGTGCCCGGCCTGCCCGCCTTCTCCAGCGTGGTTTTCACCGCCTGGCGCAGGAGCCGGACGGTCCCCGGGGGCACCTTCACCGCCGGGTCGCGGCTCACCGCCACCCTGGTCCTCATCGCCATCGCCCCTCCCCTCGGGGTATTCGATACGCGGGTGGTATATCCCGCTCAGGACACGCACGAAGGCTGCCGCCACCCTGTCCAGGTCCCGCAGGGTGAGCGGAGCCTGATCGAGCTGGCGGTCCTGGAGGCGCTCCCTGATTATCCTGCGCACCACTCCCTCGACGGCAGCGGGGGTGGGTTCCGGGAGGGCCCGTACCGCCGCTTCCACCGCATCGGCCAGCATGACGATGGCGGTCTCGCGAGACTGGGGGCGAGGCCCCTGGTGGCGGAAGCCCTGTTCCTCGACCCGGCCGCCGTTCTCCGCAGCCCGGGCGTAAAAGTAGGAAACGAGAGAATCGCCGTGGTGCTCGGCGATGAACGCCGCCACGCTGGGCGGCAGGCGGTACTCGCGGGCCAGTTCGAGACCGTCCTTCACGTGGGCGGTGATGACCACGGCCGAGAGGGCAGGCGACATTTTGTCGTGGGGATTCTCCTGGCCCATCTGGTTTTCAATGAAGAAATAGGGGCGCTTGATCTTGCCCACGTCGTGGTAGTATGCCCCCACCCGGGCCAGCAGGCCGTCGGCCCCTATGGCCTCCGCCCCCGCATCCGCCAGGTTGGCCACCATGATGGAATGGTGGTAGGTGCCCGGCGCCTCTACCAGCAGCCGGCGCAGGAGGGGGTGATTGGGATTGGACAGTTCCAGGAGCTTGATAGGGGTGACCACCCCGAAGGCCGTCTCCAGGAAGGGGAGCAGCCCCACCGCCAGAATGCCGGCAATCGGTCCACTCAGGAAAGAAAAACCGTAGACCTGCCACAGGGAAAGGCTGTCCTGGGCCAGGCCTCCCACCAGGCTGAGGGCCACCGCGCCCCCGAGCTGGCCCAGCCCGGCCAGGAACCCCGCCCGCAGGAAGTCCGTGCGCTGGGTGATGCGGCCCACGGCATACGCGCCCGCCAGGGCACCCAGGAAGTTGGTCACCGCATACTCGGCCTGCAGCCCGCTGATGGCGGCGATCCCCAGGGCAAGGACCGGGGCTGCCACTACCGCCACTTCCTGCCTGACCAGCACCACCAGCAGCAGGGAAGCCGTGGCCACCGGGGTGAGGTGCCCAGATATCCCCCGCACCAGGTGGCCCAGCACCAGGGCCACCGAGGTAACCAGGCCGGTGAGCACCAGCAGGTGCTCGGCCTGCCACACTTCGGGGACGAAGGCACGCAGGTAGAGGGCAAGCGCAGACATGAGCAGCACAGCCAGCACCACCGCCCCGGCACCCAGCAGCCAGTTCCCGCCGCCCTGCATGAGGCCCAGATCCCGCAGGAGCACCAGGTGGGCGGAGGTGACGATCTCCCCTTTGCGCAGGACCACGTCACCCCGCTGCACGTATACCGGACGCACCTGTTCCCGCGCCTGCTGCCGCCTCGCCTCGGTGTCCTTGGCGTTGAACACGAGGTTGGGCCGCACCCGGGCCGCCGCCACCTCCGCGGCAAAGCTCTTGAGGTCCCGGGGCTGGCGCAGCGCCTCGATACGTTGCCGCACCTGCTGGCGGGCCGCTTCCAGGTTCTCCTCCCGCACCCCCACCTGCATGACCGCGGCCAGCGTGTCCCGGGTGAAAGCTTCCAGGGTATCCAGCTGGGCGGGGTCGGCGGTGAGGGCGGCCACCACCGCAGCCTGGTCGGACACCCCCAGTTCCCCCGCCAGGAGGCGCGCCTTTTCCTGGGGGTTACCAGGCTGGGCGGCCACTTCGCGGACGCGGGCAAAGGCGTCGGCCACCGCCCGTTCCGCCTCAGCCGTGGCCCGCGGGTCCAGGTCGAAGACGTCGGGGACAGCGGCAGCCGCCTCCTCGCGCAACTGTTCCGTCCGCACCCGGTCCACCACCTGCCGCGGTGCGCGAATGGTCTCGGGGGCCACCTGCCCCTCCTGGAGCCTGAGCGGCCGCGGTGCCAGGTCGACGTAGAAGACAGCCGCCCACAGCAGCAGGAAGAGCAGGCCCCAGCCCGCCCTGCGCCAGGAAGGCCCCGACACTTTCTGCCAGCGGGAGGTGGTCAACCCCTACCCTCCTTTTGCCCTGTCCCAGCGCTCGTATGCCCTGATTATCCTGGTGACCAGTTCGTGCCTCACCACGTCCTCTTCCGTCAGGTAGACGAAGGCGATACCCTCCACGTCCGCCAGGACCCGGCGGGCCTCTTCCAGACCGGACACCTGTCCCCGCGGCAGGTCCACCTGGGTGATGTCGCCGGTGATGACCGCGCGCGAGCCCAGGCCCAGCCTGGTGAGGAACATCTTCATCTGTTCGGGGGTCGTGTTCTGAGCCTCGTCCAGTATGATGAATGAGTCGTCAAGGGTGCGGCCCCGCATGTAAGCCAGGGGAGCCACCTCGATCACATTGCGACCCAGCAGCCGTTCGAAGGCCTCCACCCCGAGGATGTCGAAGAGGGCGTCGTACAGGGGCCTGAGGTAGGGATTCACCTTCTCCTCCAGGCCGCCCGGCAAGAATCCCAGCTTCTCCCCCGCCTCCACCGCCGGGCGGGTGAGGACGATGCGATTGTACTCCTTGGCCTTGAACGCCGCCACCGCCACCGCCACGGCCAGGTAGGTCTTGCCCGTTCCGGCGGGGCCGATCCCGAAGGTGATGCCGTGCTCCCTGATCGCTTCCACGTACTTCTTCTGGCCCGGTGACTTGGGACGGATGGGCTTGCCCCGGTAAGTAGTGATAATCGTGTCCGCACGCAGGGCAACCAGCGCCTCCTCATTGCCCTCCCGGGCCAGCCTGATGGCGTACGCCACGTCGTGGCTGTCCAGGCTCCCCTCCCGGGCCAGAGGCAGCAGACTGTGCAACAACCGGGATACACGCGCCACCTCCCGGTCGGGTCCGGTGACCACCACCTCGCTCCCCCGGCTATGCAACCTGACGTCAAACTGCTCCTCGATGGCCCGCAGGTGGGCATCGTTGTGGCCGAAAAGCAGGACCGCCTCCTGGGCGTCGTTGAGGCGCAGGCGCTCGCAAGCGACCCTGGACGTGTCCAATACCCGTGAACTCCCTCCCGATCACCGGGGCAGTACCCGGCCAATCTCCTCGATAGCCAGCACGGTCACATGAGCAGTGGCACCCTCTTCTCCGGCCTCCACCGCCGCCTCGATGGACTCCCGCTCCGCGGCGGCCGGCACCTGCGCCAGCACCAGGTCGAGGGCCCGTTCCCGTGCGGCCCGGACGGCTTCCTCGGGCGTGCGCACGAACGTCACCGGCTCCACCTCGCGGTAGGTTGTCCTGATAACTTCGACGGCGGGTTTTCCGTTCCTCCCCCACGCCACTGCCCGCGTACGAGAAGCCTCAAAGGCCTGGAAGGGTACTTTCCCCTTCCATACTATCTCCTTTCCGCCCACCAAGACAACCCACTGCTCCCACACCCGGCCGGTAGGACGGTTCACCACTTCGTGGCACGGCACCCACACGCTGGCCCGGTATGCCACCCGTGCCAGGCACACACCCCTGGCCGCCACCAGGCGGGCAGGACCGGCCTCCTTCTCACTCACCTGTCTTGCCGGGATGAGCCCGGAAATGAGCACCTGGCCTGCCGTCACCCTTTCGCCCACGCGCACCCGCGGCACGCCCATGAGCGGCAGGAAGTACACCAGTTCGCCGTCTTTTGCCGCCACCACGTCGGCAGGCCCGGTCAGAGGAGGAGGCGGGGGCGGTATCTCCCGCTCGCCCACCTCCAGACGGGCCAGCGTGCCCTGGAACGTGAGCCGCACCCAGGAAATGTAGGGAAGGGCCCGTGCCACCCGTTCTTCGAGGGCGGACCTGTCCAGGGCGGGACGCAGGACGCCGGGACGCAGCCCGGAGGAGTGGGCCAGGGCCAGGATCTCTTCCCGGTGGGCTGGCGACGCACCGCTCACCTCCACGAACAGGACCAGGGTGTTCACCAGCCCCAGCAGCAACAGGGCCAGCAGGGCGCCGGCCACCAGCCCCGGCCGGGCCGCCAGCTTCCGCCCGACAAAGGGCAACCCGGCCCGCGCCTCAATGCGCACGCGGCACCGCGATCGGCGGGCGAGCTTCCTGATCAGACGGAACTGCCCCGCCCTCATCAGTGCCCGGACGCACTCGCCGTTGTCGCGGAGATGCCACAGGGGGATACCCTGGCGCGCGGCCAGGTTCACGAAGCGTTCCGGCGCCGCTCCCCGGACGCTGATGCGCACGAACCCCGCCAGCCACAGCAGAAGCAGCGTCATGGCCCTGCCCCTGATCAGGAAAAACGCAGGCAACGGATGCGGCCGGTTACGGCCATCTCCTCACGGCCGATGCGCACGATGGTCAGGTCGTCGCCCTCGACCGCCACCTGACCGTCGCCCACCCCCACCACCAGCCGGCCCGGCCCGAACTCCACCACACCCCGGTGATTCTCGACGGTGAGGTGCAGATTCCCCACCAGCACCAGGCGGGGGGCGTGGAAAACCACCTCACGCGGCAGTTCGAGGACCTCCACCACCCGCTCTCCCAGCCGGCCCCGCCGTCGTTCCGGCAAAACTGCGCCCCCGCAACTAAGTCTATGCAAGCCCACGTCACCCCTGAGCAGGGCGGTAGCCGGGTATCCCGCGCGCCGGGCCGTAAGCGAAACGGCGCTTCCCACCCGCCCCCGGTCACGGCTGCCCTTCAAACTACAGGCCGGACCGTTCTCCCGGTCCGGCCGCCGCTTTCCCTGCCACAGGCCCCCAGGCCCAGCGTCGCTACCTCTCACAGCATCAGCACGTATTCAGCGATGCTTCCTGCGCTGGGCCGCCCGCGCCTTCTTCTTGCGCCTGACGCTGGGCTTTTCGTAATGCTCACGTCGCCTGATCTCGGCCAGAATGCCCGTCTTCTGACATTCACGCTTGAAACGACGCAAGGCGCTGTCGAGGGACTCGTCCTTCCCGACGCGTACTTCGGTCACGTCCATCCCCCCTCCCCGTGGAATTTCCCGCGGGGAGCAATCGCCACCCGCGCCGACAAAGCCATTGTATGGCACGGGCGAGGGCCTGTCAATCAGCGCACGGCCTGGCCGTCCTCGGGGACGTAGCTGGTGAGGCGCCGGCTCATGTCCCGGTGGCGCTCCCGGGCCAGTTCGATGAGCCGGTCCAGAAGGCGGGAGTACGGCAGGCCGCTGGCCTCCCACAGCTTGGGGTACATGCTGACCGCCGTGAACCCGGGGATGGTGTTGATCTCGTTGACCAGCACCTGCCCGGTATCCTGGTCCCAGAAGAAGTCGACCCGTGCCATGCCGGCGCAGTCGATGGCACAGAAGGCGCGGATGGCCAGGTCCTGCACCTGACGGGAAACCTCCTCGGGCACGGGGGCGGGGATGACCAGCCGGGTGCGCGGATCCAGGTACTTGGACGCGTAATCATAGAATTCGCGCGCCGGGACGATCTCCCCCACCACAGAAGCCACGGGCTCCTCGTTCCCCAGTACGCTGCACTCCAGTTCCCGACAGCGTACCGCCTTTTCCACCACCAGCTTGCGGTCGTAGCGGGCGGCGTCGTCCATGGCCCTGGACAACTCCTCCCGGTTGAGGCAGCGGGCAACCCCCACCGAGGAACCCAGGTTGGCGGGCTTGACGAAGCAGGGGTAGCCCAGCGCCTCTTCCAGTTCCGCGGCGACAGCCTCCCTGGCCCTTTCCCAGCGGCTCCTCAGCACCACCCGGAAAGGTGCTACGGGGAGCCCGTGCGCCGAGAACACCACCTTCATGAGGGCCTTGTCCATCCCCAGGGCGGAAGCCAGCACCCCTGCTCCCACGTAAGGGATGCCGGCCAGTTCCAGCAGTCCCTGCACCGTGCCGTCCTCGCCGTACGGCCCGTGCAGCACGGGGAACACCACGTCCATCTGCCGGGCCACCAGGTCCAGGCCCTCCGCCGCCACCCCGTCCCCCCGGTCCGGCACTCCCAGCAGGCAGGGCTGCTGGGGGTCACCTGCCAGCACCACCACCGGCGCCTTCTCCAGGGCCCGGGCCAGCATGACGGGGTTGACCTGTGCCGGCAGGGGGGGCAACAGGTGCCATCGACCCTGCCTGTCTATGCCCACCAGCACCAGATCATATTTCTCCCGGTCCAGGGCAGAAATGACCGACGCCGCTGACATCAGGGAAACCTCGTGCTCCCCGGACCTGCCCCCGAACAGGACACCCACGCGCAGCTTCTCCCCCACCATCCCCACCCCGCTCAGCCTATTCTCCCTCCCGCGCCTCCAGCACCCCCGGGGCAGGGCGGACCATCCGCCTCATCCCCTCCGGAGCCAGGCGGCCCACCGACCGCCACCACCCGGACCAGCTCTCCCCTGGCCCCGTCGGCCTCGGCGCCCGTAATGCGCACCTCCACCAGGCAACCTTCCAGGTCGGCCCCCCCGGGAAAGCGAACGCGCACGTAATTCCCGGTGAGACCGGACACCCAGCCGCCGTGCTCCCGCTCGGCCAGCACCTCTACCACCCGCCCCACCAGGCCCAGGACGAAAGACCGGGCCAGGCGCTCCCCAACCTCCCGCAGGATGCGGGCCCGCTCCTCCTTCACCCTGTCCGGCACCCGGTCGGGCATGCGGGCGGCCGCCGTGCCCGGACGGGGGGAATATGGGAACACGTGCAGCCGCATGAAGCCCACCCGCTCGACCACCCTCACCGTGGCCGCGAAGTCCTCGTCGGTCTCACCCGGGAACCCCACCAGCACGTCGGTGGAGAGGGCAAGTTCCGCCACCTTTTCCCGGGCCCGCTCCACCAGGGCCAGGTACTGGGCCGCCGAGTAAGGGCGCCCCATGGCCTCCAGCACCCGGTCCGATCCGCTTTGCAGGGGGAGGTGCAGGTGGGGGCAGACCACGGGCGACGCCGCCACCACATCGAGGAAACGGTCGCTGACGTCCACCGGCTCGAGGGAACTCACCCGCAGTCGCCACAGCCCCGGGGTCGCCGCCAGCTGCTCGACCAGCCAGGCCAGACCGTCGGCCATCCCCAGGTCGCGACCGTAAGCACCGAGCTGGATGCCGGTGAGGACGATCTCGCGGAACCCGGCCGCCACCAGGCGGCGGGCTTCCCGCAGGGCGGCCCCGGGATCGCGACTGCGCGCCGGGCCGCGGGCGAGGGGCACGATGCAGTAGGTACAGCCCATATCGCAGCCTTCCTGCACTTTGAGGACGGCCCGCGTCCGGCCCTGGGCTTCCACGGGTATCTCCTCGTACCCCTCTCCCGGCCGGTGTCCTGCGGCCCCGGCCTCTCCCGCTTCCCTCACTTCGCGGGGCGGGAGGTACGGCCCGACCTCCACCAACCGCCTTTCTCCCCGCAAGGCCCGCTCCACCAGAGAGACGATCTCGCCCCGCCCCCGCGTTCCCAGCACCACGTCGGCGCCGGTTGCCGTCAGGGCTTCTTCCCCGCTCACCTGGGGATAGCAGCCGCAGACCACCACCAGGGCACCGGGGTTGCGCCGCCGCGCCTGCCGCACGGCCTGGCGGGACTGGGCCTCACTGCGCGCCGTCACCGTGCAGGTGTTGACCACGTACACGTCGGCGGGCTGGCGGTAGTCGACCACCTCCCACCCCGCGCGCCGGAACAACCCGGCCATGGCTTCGGTGTCGTACTGGTTCACCTTGCAACCGAGCGTGTAAAAGGCTACCCTCCGGCCCCGTCCGGCCCGCGTCAAGGCGACGGACTCCCCTCATCCCCTGCAGGATCCCCGCCGGGCTCCGGGGCGCGACCGAGCTCCCCCCTGGACGCCTGCACCAGGGTGAGAGCCGCCAGGGCCGCCGTCTCCGAGCGCAGGATGCGGGTCCCCAGGCTGGCCGACCTGCCCCCCAGCGCCCGCACCCGCGCCACTTCCTCCCCGGTCAGTCCCCCTTCGGGCCCCAGCACCAGTATGATTTCCCGTTCCCGGCCCGCCAGCAAATCCCACAGCCCCACCCGGCGCTCCTCTTCCCACAGCACGATGAGCAGGGCCTGCGGCAGCAGACCCCGGACGTGCTCCAGGGCCACCTCCAGTTCCTGCGGGGGGAAGATAACGGGCACGCGCGTGCGCAGGGACTGCTCCGCCGCCTCGCGCGCGATTCTCTCCCACCGCCGCCACTTACCCGGCGACCCGGAAGCACGCACCACCGTGCGCGCGGTCACCACGGGGAAGATGTAGCTGGCCCCCAGCTCCGTGGCCTTCTGGACCACCAGGTCGGTGCGGTCCCCCTTGAGCAGGGCCTGGAGGACGGCGACAGTGACCGCGGGCTCGGTGAAGCGATCCACCGGCCCCATCACCCGCCCCCTGCTCCCACCGGGGCGCACTGCCTCCAGCCTGACGGCCAGCTCCTGGCCCTCCACCACCACCCCCACCACGTGGCCCGGTCCCAGCCTCAGCACGCGGGCCAGCTGGTGGCTGACGTCGGGCGGAAAGAGGACCTCGTCCCCGCGCAGGGCACCCGCGTCCAGGATGAAGCGCGACCGCGGGGTCGCCACCACCCGCCCCGGGCTCATGGACTCGGTCGCCCCGCCCGCACCGGCACGGACCCTCAACTGTTCCACGCCTCTTTCATCCGGCCCCAGAGGCCCTTGTCTTTGCCCTTCACGGCCTCGCCCCGGATGGCGGCGAGCTCACGCAACAGCTCTTTCTCGCGCGGGCTCAGCCCGGTGGGCGTGCGCACGTCCAGGTGCACGACCAGGTCGCCCCTGCCCGCCCCGCGCAGGCGGGGCATGCCCAGGCCCCGCAGGCGAATCACGGCCCCCGGCTGAGTCCCCTCCGGCACCCTGGCCTGCACGGAGCCGTCCAGAGTGGGCACGTCGAGAACGGTCCCCAGGGCCGCCTGGATGAAACTGATGGCCACCTCGCAGTGGAGGTCGTCACCCTCACGGCGGAAGAACCGGTGCGGCCGCACGTGGATGTCCACGTACAGGTCACCGGGCGGGCCGCCCCGCGTACCCGGCTCCCCCTCTTCGGGCAGGCGCAGGCGCAGGCCGCTGTCCGCCCCCGGGGGTACCTTCACCCTGATGCGGCGCACCCGCCTCACGCGCCCCAGACCGCCGCAATCGGGACAAGGATCGGTCACCACGGTCCCTTCTCCGCCGCAGGCCGGACAGGTGCGAATGGAAACGAAACGGCCGAACAGGCTGTCCGACACCGTCTCCACCTGCCCGCTGCCGCGGCAGCGGGAACAAATCACCGGAGGACTGCCCGGCCTCGCCCCGGTCCCGTCGCAGATGGGGCAGCGCTCCACGCGCGGCACTTCCAGTTCCTTTTCCACCCCGGCGAAGGCCTCTTCCAGGGTGATGTCCAGGTCCAGGCGCAGGTCAGCGCCCCGCTTGGGCTCCCGGGCCCGCGTCCCCCGGGGGCGACCGGTGCCGAAGAAAGCGTCGAAGAGGTCCTGGATACCCGCGAAGGGGCTGCCCGCGTCGACAGGCGCGCTGGCGTCACCGTAAGCATCGTAGCGGGCGCGCTTCTCGGGATCGGAAAGGACCGCGTATGCCTCGTTTATCTCCTTGAATTTCTCCTCGGCGGTGGGATCGCCGGGGTTGGCGTCCGGGTGATACTGACGGGCCAGCCGGCGGAAGGCCTTCTTGATCTCGTCCAGGCTGGCGTCCCGGCTCACGCCGAGGATCTCGTAGTAGTCCCGCTTCTCGGGCAACGGCTAGTCCTCCCCGGGTGTGTCCCCCATCATGAGTTCCAGAAACTGGCGCTGGGTAATTACCACATCCAGGTGAAGCGGCCCCTCGGTGCCCCTCACCAGGAAGGGGAGCGACACGTTGTAGGCGGTCGACCGGGCCAGCTGGCGACGCGCCTGCCTCGCCGCCCGCAGCACCTTCTCCCAGGCCACCGGGTCGTGACTGAGGTCCACCCCGGTGCGTTCCCGGAACACGGTGGTCAGGTAATGGGCCAGCTTGAGCACAAGGGGGTCGTCGCCGGCTTCCACACCCACCACTCCAGTTCAGAAGTCCATCTCACCCTCGGTCGACGTACCCGTCTCCTCACCGCCCTGCTGGGCGGGCCCTCCTTCATCCTTCTTCTTTATGATGGTATCGATGCGCAGGATGGCTTCCGCGATCTCTCCCGCCGCCCGCAGGGCGTAGGTCTTCACCGGGGTGGGGTCCACCACCCCCACCTCGAACATGTCCACCACTTCTCCGGTGTCGCAGTCGATGGCCAGGGAGTCGCTCCCCCGCTCCACCTGGGCGGCCATCACGTCGCCCACCTTCTCCAGGGGATTGAAGCCCGCGTTGGCGACGATCTGAGCGAGCGGCTTCTTGAGCGCCTCGACCACGCAGTCCACCCCGTAGGCAGCCATCCCCCGCACACTGGACCGCAACTTCTCAACCTCGCGGGACACCGCCAGTTCAATGGCGCCGCCCCCGGGAACCACCCCGCCCCGCACCGCCGCCTGCACGGCCGAGGTGGCGTCCTTGGCGATGCGCTCCCGCTCACCCACCACTTCCTGCGTCGCCGCGCCCACCAGAATGGTGGCCATGGGCTTACCCTTGCCACCCAGGATGCGCACGTGCTCCAGCTTCTCGTCCTCGAAAGCCCGGTCGGCCGCGCCCAGATATTTCTCCAGTTCGGCCGGCTCCTTGCGCAGGGCCGTGCGCTTTATGGCCCGGGCCCCGGTGTGTTCGGCCACCTGGCGCAGTTCCCGGGAGGACACCCGCTGCAGGACCATGACACCGGCGTCGGTGAACATTTCCTCGGCCGCCTCGTCCACGCCCCGGTCCACCACCACCAGGTTGACCCCCAGGGCGATCACCTTGCGCACGTTGGCCCGGAACTCTTCCTGGAGTTGCAGGTAACGACTGAAACCGGCCTCGGTGCCCAGGGCTTCCTCTTCGATCTCCTCCGGCTCGAGAGCGTCGTCCACCACGAGCACCCGGACGGGCGAAACCTCCCGGGGCATTTCCTTGTTGGTGCGCTGCTTGTCAACTATCACGCCCATGAAGACTTCGTTCTCGGCCCCGGCCTTGGCCACCACGGTGTCGGACAGTTTGAACGAGCGGTCGAGGAGCTTTTCCTTCCCCACCAGGGCCGCCGCCTTCACCGCCAGGTCGGCGATGTCCTCCTGCTCCCGCCCGGAGACGTACGCCACCCGGCGCAGGATGGGGTCGTCCACGCCGCTCACAGGCCGGGACCTGGCCTCCATCTCTTCGGTGGCCTTGCGGATGCCCAGCCTGATCCCCTCGATGATGCGGGTGACCGGCACCCCCCTGACCGCCTGGTTAACCCCTTCGGTGAGCAGGGCCCCGGCCATGATGGTGGCGGTGGTGGTCCCGTCGCCCACTTCCTGCTCCTGGGCACGGGCTACGTTGATCACCATCTTGGCCGCAGGGTGGTTCACGTCCATCTTGGTGAGAATGGTGACGCCGTCGTTGGTGATGGTGACGTCTCCGAAGCGGTCCACCAGCAGTGTGTTGAGACCCTTGGGGCCGATGGTGCCTTCTACCGCCGACGCGATTGCCCTTACCGCGTTGGCATTGGTCAGGAGAGCCGCAAGCTTCTCATCGATCTCGGCACCGGATGCCACCTGCTTGAGCGCCATCAAAAGACCTCCCTGCGCAAAAAAAATACCGAACCAGAAAGCCCGGCCCGCCGGGCCCCCTACACCAGGGCCCACCTGCCCAGCAGGTCACTGAGCAACTCCTCGAACTCCGCGACCGCACCCACCACCCGACCGTAATCCATGCGCTTGGGTCCGATCACCGCCAGGCGCCCCTGTGACGACCCGGCCCGGTACGGCGCGAAGACCAGGCTCAGGTCACGCACCCCGCCCAGCGGGTTCTCCTCCCCTATGCTGACCGTCACCCCCCAGTCCGTGCGTTCGCCGCCGGCCATGAGCAGGTGTTTGACCAGGACCCCCTGCTCCAGCACCGAGATCACCGCCCGCAGACGCTGGCGGTCGTGGAACTCGGGCTGGCTCAGCAACGCCCCCAGGCCCACCAGATACATGCGTTCTCCGGGGTAATCACTGGCCGAGGCCACCAGGATCTCCAGAACCTGCTCGAGGACCTGCCGGTACCGCCCCAGTTCGGCCTCCAGTTCGCGCAGGACACCCTGGGAAAGCGCCTGCACGGCCAGTCCGCGCAGCGTCCGCGTGAGCACCTGCGAAATGTAGGCCAGCTCCGCCCGGGTCAGGTCCACCGGCACCTCCACCATGCCGGACTCCAGGAGCCCCAGGTCGGCCACCGCTATCAGCAGCGCCCGCCCCGGGCCCACGGGAACCAGGTCCAGGCTCCGGAACACCATGTGACCGGCATGGGGTCCCATCAGGATGGCCAGGGAACTGGTCGCCTCACTGAGCAGACGGGCGACCTGGTGCAGCACCGCCTCCATGGCTCGGGTGCGGCCCTCGCACAGTTCCCGCACGCGCTGGACCACGGAGGCGGGCAGGGGCTTGACCTCCATCAACTCGTCAACATAATAACGGTATCCCCGGTCGGACGGAATGCGGCCCGCCGAAGCATGGGGCTGCTCCACATATCCCAGCTCTTCCAGGTCCGCCATCTCGTTGCGGATGGTGGCGGCGCTCACACCCAGGCCGTACTTGCGGGCGATGGTGCGCGAACCCACCGGCTCGGCCGTGGCTACGTAGTCCTCCACTATGGCCTGCAATATGCGCCGTTTACGCTCGTCCACCCTCTCACCTTAGCACTCCACTCGAGAGAGTGCTAAAACCCATCAAGACAATAGCATCCACCGGCCGCGGTTGTCAACGCTGGTGCTCCCGTCCGCTCCGCGCGGTCAGAGGGGGGTCAGCTGGATCTCCCCCCACGCCGCCAGGCGGCTGTCCCTCACCAGCACCGCCCCGGTGAGCCCGGGCAGACGCCGGGCCTCCTCCAGCGCGCGCAGCAGGTCGGCCGCGTCCCGCACCAGGTTTCCAAGCCGCGTGGCAGCCGCGTCCGCCAGAGCACCCGAGGGGGCTACCGCCACCGCCGCATCCGCCCGGCCCAGGCTGAGGGAATGCCCCCACCGCCCGGCCGAAGTACACACCGCTACCGGCGTGCCGTCACCCGGGACGAGCAGGCCCACCCTCAGGGAAAATGGCGACGTCCCGGCCAGGAGGCCCACCCGCCGCGGTTTCCGGGTGCACAGGAAGACGTCGCCCCCGTTCTCCACGATGACCTCGCGCACCTCGGGGAGCAGTCCCCGTGCCACCACCTCGGCCACGGCCCCGGCCACGGCGGCCATGGGCCCCACGCCCACGCGCGCGGCAGCCTCCGCCATCTCGCGGGCGATAGCGGGGGCGTCCGGCGCCACCGTCACCGGTTCCAGCGAAGTCAGAAACAAACTGTCCCTGGCGACGTACGATTCCAGTTCCCCCCGCACCCGGCGCACCAGGTCTCGTACCCTGTCCGGGAGGTGAGGGGACCAGCTCTCCCGATCAACCGCCACCCAGAGGTCGCTCTCGCCTTCCGTCACCTGGAAACTGGTGAGGTCGGGGCTGCCCATGACGTACCGGTAAAACCTCTCCTCCACCTGCACGGCGCTCACCCCCGCAGCGCCCCCACGGGGCAGGCGTCCAGGCACATCCCGCACCCGGTGCAGAGTTCGGGCCTCCAGCCCAACGCCCAGGTCTCACCGTCCAGGTACAGGGCGCCGGGCAGGCAAACGCCCGTACAGGCGCCGCACGCGACACATAGCTCCATCGCGGGCTCGGGCCTCGTGCTCCCACCCGCCCGGAAGGCAGGATCACCCCATCCCTCCACCGAGGTCCGAGGCACAGCCGTGTCCGCCCCTCCGCATGCCGCCACCTGTACCTCAGCCCGCTCCTCCTGCCCCGCCGCCGTCCCTTCCGCGGCACGCGGCTCCTGGCCGGGGGCCGACTCTGCCAGGGTGCGAAGCGAGTCGCGCCAGGGAAGAGGGGCCACGGGCTCGGTCAGCAGGAAGCGGCCCGAAGCCACCCACTCCTTGAGGACGGTGGCGATCTCACGCGCCCTGTGCAGGCTGGACAGGGGCGCGGTGCGCACCAGGCGACCGTTGATGGGAATCCAGCCCGAGCGCAACTGGGCGTAATTGACCTCCGCCACCACGGGACGGTCGCGGTGGGGATGCCCGTAGTCGAGCACCACGGTGTAGATGTCCTCGTCGCTGACCCCGACCTGGCGTGCCAGTTCCTCATCCAGGATGGGGATGGCGACCCCCACACCCACGAACAGGGTCACGCCGTAGCCGGTGAAGGTGGCGGCGCGGAGGAAGCGCGGGTCCATCCCCCGCAGGTCCCCGACCAGGGCCAGGGTGGCCGCCGGGCCCACCGGTATGTCGCCCCGGCGGCGCCGCGCCGGGAAATGCTGGGTCCCCTCCCAGGCCACGTATCCGATGCCCCCGCCCAGGAACACCCTGGTGCCGATCCCCACCGTGCGCAGGTCGGGGTCGTTCAGGAGGGGGCTGAGCTGGCCGGCGCTGCAATACGTCACGTTACCGAAGCGGGGCAGGAGCTTGCCCATATAGGTGTATATGATCCGGTCCGAACTGTTGGTGGCGGCGGCGTAGTTCTGGTAACAGTTGCGCGGGTTGAACAGGTAGGCCTGGTTGAGATCGCTCAGGCGGACGTACGTGCGGATGGACCGACGCGGATAGCAGTCGGTCCCGTAGCTTTCGGCCTCCAGCAGGACGGACCTGCCCGCCACCAGGTCCTCGATGACGTGGGCTCCCCCGTAAGCCATGCCCCGGCTGCGGCTCAGTTCCGTGGCCCCCAGGTAGGCGTCCACCGCCGCGACCCCCGCGTGGGCGGGGACATCGTTGAGGCGCACCGACTGCATCTTGATGGGGGGCTCGCTGTGACCGAAGTTCAGGAAGACCCCCGACGAGCACATGGGTGCGAAGGTGGCCGTGGTCACCACGTCCACCTCCTGGGCCACGCGCCGCGGCCCCTTCTCCCGCACCAGGGGGATGACCTCCTCCGCGGTGACCACCACCGCCTTCCCCTCCCGGATGCGCTCGTTGATCTCGGCGAACGTCTTGGGCAAGCCGCGTACCTCCCCCCGGACGGGGGACTCCCGGGAGTCCCGGAGAACGAAAAACGCCTCTCCGAGAGGAAGAGGCGTCCAGTGCCGGACCTCTCATCTCTCGGAACCCTGGGGTTCCGCAGGAGTTGGCACCGCCATCACGCTACCAGGCGTCGGCCGTTGCCGGCTTCAGCCCCGTGACCGGTTGCCGGGCTTCATCGGGCCAGTCCCTCCGCCACTCTGGATAAGAGTCCCCCGACCGAAATATTCTGTTTGGCGCTCACTATAACACGCACGCCCGCTGCCTGTCAATGCACCGGCGGCCGGGGCCCCCCCAGCAGGGTCTCTTTCACCCAGGCATTGTGGGGAGGACATCCCCGCACCCAGGTCTCCGCGCCAGCATACCCGGCCGCGCAGTTCCCCACCAGCACCACCCCCCGGCCGCGGTGGTCCGGTCCGAGGGGCGGCAGCGCGCCATCCGGCAGCCGTCCCGCCACCACGGTCGTGCACCTCAGCGCGTCGGCACGGCCCTCCGCCCTTATCTCCTCCACCACCGACAGGACCGTGTTACGGCAGCCGGTGCAGGTGCGGGGCGCAAAAAGCACCCGGAAATCGGGGATGTCCGGGGCGGCGTCCTCCTCCGCCCGCAGGAAGCGGCGGCGGAGCGGGGCCGGGTCTTCCCCGGCCACCCGGATGGAGGACAGGTCCCCGCAACCCAGGCCGCGCTCGCCCGCCCGGCTGGCAAGGGGCAGCTCGCCGGGCTCGAAACCCATGATCCAGCCGGCCACGGTATCGACGGCCACGGGGTCAGCCCCCGCCAGCACCACCCCCAGGGGGACGGGCCGCCCGAACACCGGGCCCAGTCCCTCCTGGCCCACGGTGCCGTCCACCACCGCATACACGGGCGGCAACACAGTGAGGAGGTCGCAGATCCCCTCCACCACGCCCAGCGCGTGCAGGCGCTTCTTGTCCCGGTCGGCAAGGAGTCCCTTGAGGTTCTTGAGGGCCAGACTGGCGCCCAGCTGGTCGTGGGTCTTGAGGACCGGCACGCTCACGATCAGGTCGGCCTCCAGGACCGGGCGATACGTGGCCAGGCGCGACACGGCCAGGCCACCGGGCACCACCACCTCCACCTCTTCGCATGCCTTCAGGTCCAGCACCCGGTAGCCGGCGTCCCGCAGGGCATGGTAGCCGCAGACTGCCATCACGTCCTCGGTGTCCGCCCCCACCGCGGCCGAGTCGCCTATGACCGGGTCCCCTCCCAGCTCCCGGACCAAGTCGGCCACGGCCCGGGTCACCTCGACCCAGGTCACCGCCCCGTTCCGCGGATGGGGGGGTACCGCCACCAGGTTGGGCTTCACCAGCACGCGGGCACCCGGCTTCACCAGATGCCCCAGGCCGCCGGCGGCCTCCACCGCCCGCACCACGCCGATGTCCTCTTCCCTCACCCGCGCCAGGCCCACGCGCGCACGAACAGGAAGTCCACCACCCACTGGAGGCCCTCCGTCCAGGCCCTCCGGTCCCGACCCTCTCGCATCAGCCCGCACGCTCGGGCGCAGGCGCCCAACTAAGAGGTGTCCGCGGGCGTCCACCACCCGGTAGCCGGCGTCGCGGATGGCCTCCACCGCCTCGCGGGCGCGCTCACCGGCCAGGCGCATGATGATCTCGGCCTCGCCATCGTGGGGCGGGAAGGAAGCCACGCTCAGGATGTTGACCCCGTGATCGCGGCAGATGGCGGTCACGGCCGCGAGCATGCCCACCCGGTCGGGCAGAATCAGGGTAACGCGCAGGCCCGGTCGCCTCAACCCCATCAGGTCCAGGAAGGCGTCGAAGATGTCGGTCTCCGTGATGATGCCCACCGGTCGGCCGTCCTCCACCACCGGCAGCCCACCCACCCGGTGCTGTCGCATGAGGAGGGCCGCCTCTTCCAGGGTGGCATCGGGGGACACCGTGATGACCTTACGGGTCATGGCCTCTTCCACCGGCAGGCGCGCGATCAGGTAGTTGAGCTCCCAGATGCTCAGGCTGGTGGCCGGCGAGGGCGAAACGCGGAACAGGTCAAGCAGGGTTACTATACCCACCAGCTTCCCGTCCTTGACCACGGGCAGGCGCCGGATACGGCGCTGTTCCATCATGCGCAGGGCTTCCGGAACCGGAGTGGAAGGCGACACCGTCACCAGATCCTTCGACATGCGGTCACGCACGAGCACGGCTCAACCCCCCTGTTTCGGCCTGCTCAGGCTCATGGCGTCGCGGGAATGCTTCGCCGTGTCTCCGGTCGTTACCTTCAATCAATTCCAGACTGTGCGGCCCCCGGCCGCCCTGCGTCAGGCACAACCCGATCGGGCGGCGGCAGACGGGAACACTAGGGACGATGTTCGTCCATCTGCACGTTCACAGCCACTTCAGCTTCTTCGACTCACCCACCCCGCCCGGACTTCTCGCCAGGCGGGCGGCGGCGCTGGGGATGCCCGCCCTCGCCCTCACCGACCGGGGCGTGCTGCACGGCGTACCTTCGTTCGTTACCGCGTGCCGGCGCCACGGCATACGGCCGCTGGTGGGAGTCCAGCTTGCCTTCTGCGTCGGGGAGGCAGGTCCAGCAGCACCCGCTACCGCGCCAGGCGGCGCGCGCGAAGCAACCTTCGAACTCGTACTGATCTGCCGGGACCGGGCGGGGTACCAGAACCTGTGCCTGCTCAGCAGCGCGGCCCAGGGCATGCGGGAGCCCGGCGGCGCTGGTTGGGGACCCGACGTCCTTCCGCTGGCGGAGCTGCAGGAGCATGCAGAGGGGCTGGTATGTCTCTTGAGCGGTTCTCACACGCTGCTGAAGCCGGAAGCGGCGCGGGAGCCAAAGCAGGCGGCCCAACTGGCCGGCCTGCTGCGGGACCTGTTTGGCGGGCGATTTTTCGTGGAACTCCCGGCCACGGCCGCCGTACCGCAACCGCTGCTCGCCGCCCTGGTCGACCTGGCCGGCGAGGCGGGAATCCCCTTTGCGGCCACGGCCGATGTGCACTACGCGGAACCGCGCGAGGCGGCTTTGCGCTGGCTCCTCCTGGCCAGCCGGAAGCCGGCCCCGTCCGGCCGGCCAGACGGCGGAAAGCCCCGGAGTACGCCCGAGCCGGTCCGCCGGGAAACCGGCGACCTCTGGCTCTGCCCGGAAAGGGAAATCCGCCGCAGCCTGGATTTCCTGCC
>Ga0080004_1125147_pt1 | contig 21547 bp, 25 predicted proteins | sample WasSprMetagenome_FD_69207 | JGI IMG/M metagenome (GOLD analysis project Ga0080004, IMG submission 69207) | Sulfidic aquatic microbial communities from Washburn Spring, Yellowstone National Park, USA - WS (SPADES assembly) (version 2) | ecosystem: Environmental > Aquatic > Thermal springs > Hot...
AAATCGGAAGAACTAAAATGCTAATTAGAGACCTTTTAAAACTCAATCAAGGCTCCATTATTGAGCTTGAAAAATTTGCAGGTGAACCTGTTGAAATTTATGTTAATGGAAAGCTTATGGCCAAGGGAGAAGTGGTTGTTGTTAGTGATAAATTCGGAGTAAGAATTACAGAAATTATCAGTGCTCAGGAAAGAGTTAAAAAGTTAGGATCCTAAAAGTATGGAATGGATTAATTATTTACAAAGCCTGGGAATCCTTCTTTTGGTATTAAGTTTTTTACCTTTAGGAGCTCATTTCTATAAAAAGTTAAATGTCAAAAAATTTACATCTGATTATATAAAAGTTCTTGAGATAAAGCCTATTAACTATAAGGCACAGATTTTATTAATTGAAGTTAAAAACAAAAAGATATTATTAGGATATTCAGAAAAAGGATTTACCTATTTAGGAGAAATTAAAGATGATGCTTAGTTTTTATGCAGTTATGCTTCCTACTGTTAAGATAGGGTTTGAAAATGTTCAATCTCCGGAGCAGTTTTCTACTATTTTACAGATTTTAATTCTTTTTACCATCCTTTCTATAGCCCCAACACTTTTATTGATGCTTACTTCCTTTACCAGATTGGTTGTAGTCTTCTCTATTCTTAGACATGCCATTGGAACAGCACAAACACCTCCCAATCAGGTTTTAATTTCTTTGGCACTCTTTTTGACTATGTTTATTATGGCTCCCACTTTTCAGAAAGCCTATGAATCCGCTTTAGTACCTTATTTAAATAAAAAGATAGATGAAAAGGAGATGTTTAAAAGAGCATCTCAACCTTTTAAAGAATTTATGTTTAAAAATACAAGAGAAAAGGATCTGGCTTTATTTATAAAATTGAGAAATGAAGAACGTCCAAGAACACCTGAGGATGTTTCCATTTTTACCCTTATTCCAGCATTTATGATAAGTGAGCTTAAAACAGCCTTTCAAATAGGCTTTTTACTTTATATACCTTTCTTGGTTATAGATGTAGTTGTCTCAAGTGTTCTTATATCTATGGGAATTTTAATGTTACCTCCTATGATGATATCTCTTCCTATAAAATTGCTTCTTTTTGTCCTTGTTGATGGTTGGAATTTGCTGGTTGGATCCTTAGTTAAAAGCTTTTATTAAAAGGAGCCTAAAATGACTGATACTACAGTTTTAAATTTAGCTAAAGAAGCAGTTATCCTTTCCCTAATTCTCTCAGGACCTCTTCTTCTTACTGCTTTGGTAGTTGGTTTAATTATAAGTATTTTGCAAGCTGTAACTCAGATTCAGGAAATGACCCTTACTTTTGTTCCCAAAATACTTGCTATGGTTTTAGTATTTATCTTAACTTTGCCCTGGACCTTAAAAAAACTGATTACCTTTACAGAAAATTTAATTTTAAATATACCTAACTTTGTTAAATAGCTATGGAGATACTACAGCTTTTAGAAAAAAATATTTATACTTTCTTTTTTATATTTTATAGAACCTTTCTTCTTTTTCTTCTTTTTCCTCTTTTTGGTGTTACCTTTTTTCCTACTAAGTTAAAAATTATTATTTCTTTAGTTTTTGCCCTAATTTTAGCTCCAGTTTTAACCTTTAAACTCCCTCCTCTTACTAATTTAAATGTAGTAAGAATTTTGGTTTCAGATTTTATTTTTATTTTCCTTATTTCTTTAATTTTCAGAATTATTTTAGCAGGGATCCAGTTAGGGGGAGAGCTTGTAGGAATACAAATGGGATTTGGTATCTCCCAAACTATAGATCCTATATCTGGATTTAGCATGCCTGTTATTTCTCAATTTGTCTATATTATCTTTTTGTTACTCTTTTTTAGTTTTAATTTTCACCATCAATTAATATACTTTCTTTATGAAAGCTTTGAAAAGATACCTCCTGGGAGTTTTCTTTTGAGAGAGGAAATTGGTATTTTTATTCTCCAAAAAAGTAAGCTCATCTTTGAGCTTAGTATTAAATTTTTAGCACCCCTTTTAGTTTTTATGATGCTTATTTATGTAAGTTTAGCTGTTATTGGAAGATTGATACCTCAAATAAACATTATTTTTGTAGCCTTCCCTTTGATAACAGGACTTGGAATTTTATTTTTTGGTCTTATGCTTGCTATTCTTCCAAGGATTATATACCCCTGTTTTAATGATTATTTTAGATCTATATTTTTCTTTTTGAGGTAAAAAATGCCTGAGGAACTTCTTCAGGAAAGAACAGAAGAACCCACGCCGCGAAGGCGTGAGGAAGCAAGGAAAAGAGGACAGGTTGTTAAAAGTAGAGAACTGTCCTCAGTAGCTATCTTAAGTGTGGGATTTTTTTCCTTTATACTCCTTAGTTATGTGTTTTTCCGTCAATTTTATTTAGTTTTTTATAAATCCATTAATAGCTATTATTTTGATTTAAATTTATCTACATTTTTAAGTTTAAATAAAACAATTTACCTTTTTGTTTTGAAGATCCTTCTACCCTATTTTTTACTTATCTCTTTAGTTGCTATCATAGTCTATCTTATTCAAACAGGAGGTGGGGTTTGGGCAGAAGAGGTGATTGGTTTTAAATTTGAAAGAATTAATCCTGTGGAGGGATTTAAAAGGCTCATTTCCTTAACAGCTCTTTTTGAATTAATAAAGGCTTTATTGAAAATTTTGATTATTGCAGGAGTTACCTACTGGATTATTAGCAAATATATGCCAAATATTTTAAAACTTTTTGGAGTAGATGTTCCCTATTTGGCATACAATTTTAAAGTTTTATTGAAAGACTTTTTTTCAAAGCTTCTTGTTATTCTTGCTATTCTTGGGATTTTAGATTGGGTTTATAACTGGTGGGATGTGGAAAGAAGAATTAAACTTACCCGTCATGAATTGAAAGAAGAGTTGAAACAAACTGAAGGAGATCCTTGGGTTAAAGCAAGAATCAGGCAAAAACAAAGAGAAATTGCACGCAGAAGAATGCTTGCAGAGGTTCCTAAAGCAGATGTGGTAATTACAAACCCTACCCATTATGCTGTAGCACTGAAATATGAATTAGGTAAAATGGTCTCTCCACAAGTAATAGCTAAAGGTAAAAATTTTCTTGCTCAAAAAATTAGAGAAATTGCAGAAATGCACAAAGTTCCCATATACCATGATCCTCCACTTGCTCAGCTACTTTATGAAAAAGTTGAAATAGGAGAGTATATACCTGAAGAATTATATCAAGCTGTAGCTAAGGTTCTTGCTTATGTTTATATGCTTAAGAAAAAAATAGGAAAAATTAAAGAGCCAATTTTTAAAGAAAATATGTAAAATTGAGTAAAAGGGTATGGAAAGAGATATTACTTTAAAGAGATTTTTCGATTTTTATAATGTTTCCGCTATAGTAGGGATTGTTATTTTACTTTCTATTATCCTTTTTCCTTTGCCTCCATATCTTATAGATCTTGCTTTAGCTCTTAATTTTTCAATATCTATCCTTATCCTTATTATGACCATGCAAGTTATGAAGACACTTGATTTTGCAGGGTTCCCTGCTTTACTTCTGATAACTACTCTATATAGACTTTCCATGAACATAGCTACTACAAGAGTAATTCTCTTAAGAGGACATGAAGGAACCCATGCAGCAGGACATATTATAAAAAGCTTTGGTGAATTTGTAGTAGGAGGAAACTATGTTGTAGGCTTTATAGTCTTTCTAATTCTGGTTTTGATTAATTTTATAGTTATTACCAGAGGAGCTCAAAGAATTGCTGAGGTAGCAGCAAGATTTACCTTAGATGCTATGCCAGGGAAACAGATGGCTATAGATGCAGATTTAAATGCAGGATTAATTGATGAAAATGAAGCTAAAAGAAGAAGGGAAGAAATATCAAAAGAGGCAGATTTTTACGGAGCTATGGATGGTGCTTCTAAATTTATCAGAGGAGAGGCAATTGCAGGACTTATTATTGTCTGCATTAATATAATTGGTGGTATTTTAATAGGAACTCTGCAAAGAGGTTTAGATTTGGCAACCTCAGCTAAAACTTATACTATTTTAACCATAGGAGATGGATTAGTCTCTCAAATTCCTGCTCTCATTGTTTCAACCTCTGCTGGAATTTTGATAAGTAGAGCTGCAGCAGAAGCAGGAATGGGAAGAGATATAGCAACTCAATTTGCTGGGCGTCCAGAAGTTTTAATGCTTGCAGGAGGGGTTGTTTTTATCCTTTCTTTAATTCCAGGATTACCCTTTTTACCTTTCTTTCTTTTAAGCGCTTTACTTTTTGCCTTAGGATATTTTTCCTATTCAGCTCAAAAAGCAAAAGAGGAAGCAATCTTAGAAGAAAAAGCCCCTCCACCTCCTCCTGAAATAGAAGAAATAAGACCAGTAGAACCCTTAGCTATTGAATTGGGATACGGGTTAATTTATCTTGCAGATGAGACAAAAGGAGGGGATCTTCTTGCAAGGATTAAAAACTTGAGAAAACATTTAGCCCAAGAGCTTGGTATAATGATACCACCTGTTCATATAAGAGATAATTTGGCTTTAAAGCCTGGAGAATATTCTATTTTAATTAAAGGTGTTGAGGTGGCAAAAGGGGAACTTATGCCTAATTACCTAATAGCTTTACCTTCAAGTTCCGATCTTGTTCCTCCTAAAGGTGCAATACCTACTAAAGAGCCTACTTTTGGAATGGATGCCTATTTTATAAGCGAACAACTTAGAGAAGAAGCAGAAATAGCAGGTTTTACTGTAGTTAATTTATCTACCGTAATTACCACTCATCTTTCTGAAATAATAAAGAAATACGCAGACGAATTATTAACTAAACAAGAGGTTCAGAGAATTATAGATACTTTAAGCAAGTATTATCCAAAAATAGTAGAAGAATGCCTTAACAATGTTAACTTAACTATTATTCAGAAGGTGCTTCAGAATTTAATAAAAGAGGGTATTCCTCTCAGAGATTTAATAACCATTTTTGAAACAATTAGTGATTATGGAGCAACCATTAAGGATCCAGAGATTTTAACAGAATATGTAAGACAAAAAATGTCAAGATACATAATAAAGTCAGCTCTAAGAGATCATACGTTACCTGTAATTTTAGCAGGAGATGACATAGAGGAAACCATTAAAAAGTCTCTTCAAAGAACTGAACAAGGAACATTTCTTATGATTGATCCTAAGATAGGAAGTAAAATAGTAACTGCATTTACTCAGGCTGTAGAAAGGGCAGGTCAAAAAAATATTATACCTGCAATTTTATGCAGTCCTATAATAAGAAGGCATTTAAGAAAACTTATAGAAAGATCTTTGGCTTATGTTCCGGTTATTTCTCAGGCAGAAATTCCCGTAGAGATAAAAATAGAAGTTTTAGAAGTTGTTAGATTGGTAAGGGAATAAGAAATGAGAATTAAAAAATTTAGAGGAAAAACTATATTAGAAGCTTTAAATAAAGTAAAGGCAGAATTTGGAGAACAAGCAGTTATTCTTGCTTCAGAACAGATAAAAACTGAAGAAGGAGTGCTCTTTGAAATAACTGCAGCAATTGAAGAGGAAGAAATTAAAATAAAAGACAATCATCAAGTTTTTAAGACACAAGCAGAAGAAAACTATGGTGAGTTAAAGGAGTATTTGAAAAAAGAGATTTATGAAATAAAGAAAATGCTTAGTCAAATTTTAAATCCTCAGCCTGAAAGCACAAATTATTTAGATTTAATTGAAAAAGGGGTACCTCCTTTTATAGCTAAAGAACTGAGTAAAGCAAATCCTGATTTAGAGGAATTTATTTCTAAAGCCTTAAAAGAAAAAGGAACTGTTCCCAATTCCAAATATCAAATATTTATAGGAGATTCAGGAACTGGAAAGACTACCAATGTTTTTAAATTGGCAGTTTGGTATAAATATAAATATGAGGCTAAGGTTTTGGTAATAAGCCTTGATAATTACAAAATAGGTAATCATTTTCAGACCAAAAGATTGGCAGAACTTTTAGAGGTTGATTTTGAAATTTTAGATCTTGAAGAACTTAAAGAAATAGTGGTAGTTTTTCCTAAATATAACTATATTTTAATAGATACTCCCAGTTTGGAAAAAAGACTACTTATAAGTGATTTAGAGGAACTAATTTTAAAGATGCCCTTTTTAAGATTTCAGTGGGTTGTAAGAGCAACTGAACATTATGAATACATTTTTAAACAATGGGAAAGAATTGAAAAATTTCCAGTGGAAGGTATAGTTCTTACCTTTGTGGATAAAGTCTATAACAGTTTACCTCTTCTATGGATTCTTGATAGTAGAATACCCCCAGTTACTTTTATTTCCAATGGAGATAGATTGCCAGAAGACATTTTGAAAGCGGAAGAAGAAACCATTAAGAAAATACTTTTTAAAAATATTTTAAATTTTAACCAAAAGGAGGTTTTATGAGAAGTATTTCTATAGCCAGTGGAAAGGGTGGAGTAGGTAAAACAAGTTTTGTTATAAACTTAGCTTTAGCTCTTTCTCAATATTCTCAGAAAGTCCTTATTTTTGATGCTGACCTTGGGCTTGCAAATATAGATGTAATGCTGGGAATATCTCCTAAATATGATATAAAATACGTAATTAATGGAGATTTAAGTTTAAAAGATATTGTTTATCCCACAGAATATAATTTTGATCTTATTCCTGCAAGTTCAGGAGTAGTGGAATTAACAAACTTAAATTCTAATCAAAAACTTATTTTAAAAGATCAAATGGAGGAAGTATTTAAAAAATATGATTATTTACTTTTTGACAGTTCTGCAGGGATTTCAGAAAATGTACTATTTTTTATGTATCTGGCTGAAGAAAGAATTATAATTTGTACCCCTGAACCAACTTCCATAGCTGATGCCTATGCTCTTATGAAAGTTGGGTATAAACATTACAGAATAAAAGACTATTACTTAGTAGTAAATATAATTAAAGATGAGATAGAAGGTAAAAGAATTTATCAACAACTTTTGTATGTAATTGAAAGGTTTTTACCTGAGGTTAAACTTTCTTATTTAGGAGGACTTCCTTTTGATGAATGTGTTAAAGCCTCTGTGAAATCCCAAATTCCATATTTAAAACTTTGTCCTGAAAATAATATTAGTAAAAAAATAACACAAATTGCTTTAAAATTAATTAAATTTAATCCGCAAGAAACAAAAGGACTTGAACAATTTTTAGAAAAATTGACAGCAGGTTAATGGAAAAAAAATTAATAAATCAAATTTTTTTAGAAAAACCTCCTTTAGAGAAATTAATAGAAGAATTTTTGCCTATAATAAATTACTGGGCAAATAGATACGCTTACTATGGAATTCCAGTAATTAGTAAAGAAGACCTTGTTTCTGCTGGACTTATAGGACTTATAGAAGCTTATCACAGATATGATCCTTCTAAAAATGTAAAATTTAGAACTTATGCTGAATTTAGAATTAAAGGAGCTATGCTTGATGAAATAAGAAAATTAGATATAATACCAAGAAGTGTAAAAAGTAAAATAAATGACTTTGAAGAAAGATTAAGAAAACTTTATCAAGAATTGGGTAGAATGCCAGAGGATGAAGAAATTGCAGAATCTATGTCTCTTAGTTTAGAAGATTATTATAAATTTTTAGAAAGTATAAAAGGAATTACTTTTATTGATATAGAAAGTTTAAAACAAAAATTTCCAAAGTTAGAAGAAGAAAGCATATTTGACCTTATAGCAGGAGATCAAAGAGAAGATCCCTTTGAAAAATACGCTTTAAAGGAATTACAAGAAAAATTGGAAAAAGCTTTGGAATGTCTTTCAGAAAAAGAAAGATTAATATTGGCTTTATATTATTATGAAGGTTTAACTATGAAAGAAATTGCTAAAATACTTGATTACACAGAAAGCAGAATTTCTCAAATACATAATGAAGCAATTTTAAAACTTAGAAGCATTTTGAATAAATAATTTTAGAGAGGTATAAAAATGGCGCTTAATACAAATATTAAAATTTTAATAGTAGATGATTTTGCAACTATGAGAAAAATTATAAAAAACATTCTTCTTCAACTTGGATTTAAAGACATATTAGAGGCAGATGATGGGACAACGGCACTTGAGCTTCTTAAGAAACAAAAAGTGGATTTAATAATTTCTGACTGGAACATGCCTAAAATGTCCGGTATTGAACTTCTTAAAGCTATCCGTAATAACGAAGATTTAAAGGATATAAAGTTTATTATGGTTACAGCGGAAGCACAAAAAGAAAGTGTAGTAGAGGCTATTAAACAAGGAGTTAATCAATATGTAATAAAACCCTTTACCCCGGAAACTTTAAAAGAAAAATTAGAAAAAGTCTTTGGAGAATAAAATGGAAGAAGATATCAAAAAAGAGCTAAAAGAGATTAAAGAAGAAGTAGAAGCAAAAGAAACTACTTTAGAGGAGGAACCTAAGAAGGAAAAGCCTGAAGAAAAAATAGACATAACTCCTGAAAGGGCTGAAAGTTTAGTAGAAAAATTAATCAAACCTGAAGAAGAAGTACCGGAAGAAAAACCTAAAAAAATAAAACCTAAAGATGCATTTTTTATACTTGGAAGTACCTTTATTGTAATACTTATTATTCTTGGAATATGGATAGGTTTTAAATTAATAAAAGGAGGATTTAAAAAAGAAAAGAATTTGAAACCCCTCTCCGGATCTTATATCTCAATTTCAGAAGATGAAGCAGTTAAAAAATTTTCTAAAATAGTAATTTCAAAAGAGGAAAAAGAGGTTGAATATCCTTATAAATTGGAACTTAAAAATTTTTTAATTCCTCTTGGTTTAAAAGAGTTTTTAAGTTTAAATATAATTCTTTATTTTGATAATAACACTTCAGCAAAAGAATTAACAGGTGCAGAACTTAATTTTAGGGAAAAACTCTATAGTTATTTAAAGAATGTATCACCAGATATATGGAAAGATGCTAAAGAAGTTGAGGTTTTGGAAGAAAAAATAAAAAAAGAACTGGAAAAAGAAAATATTAAACCCCTTCCTCAGAAAATAAAATTAGAAGGGGTAATATTAAAAGGTTAGAGGTAAAAACATGCAAGCCCTCTTAATCCTTCTTTTAATAATAGATATTATTATGATAGGAGCTTTTGTTTTCTTTTACATAAAATTTAAAAAGGTTTTTGAATTGCCTTGGGAAGATATTAAAGAAAGTATTGAAAAGGCTCAAGAATTAGTTGAAGAGCTTAAAAAATTAAGATCACTCCCAGATAAAGGATCTGAAATAGATTTAAAAAGAGAAATTCATTTGTTAGCTCAGCAAGGATATTCTTTTAAAGAAATTGCTAAAAAATTAGGTATTTCTGAGGCAGAGGTGGAATTGGTTTTATCATCAAAGAAAAAATTTTAAAAAATAAAAAATTATGCAGATTACAGCTCCAGCACCTATTATTTATCTTCCTGAAAATTTATGGTCCTTTTTTACACGACCTGGGCGAGAATTATTAATAAGAGTGCTTAATATTGAGGGGAAAACTCTTTACTTGGAGTTAGGAGGGGAAAAATTTCAAGCAAGAATTGGAGGCACTCTTACTTCAGAAAATTTTACTGTAGGAGAAGTTTTAAAGGTAAGAGTAGCTAAAACAGGTAATCCTATTATTCTTCAAATTATTTCCCCAGAAAAAGAGGCAGAAGAACTAAAATTTTTATATTTAATAAATGCAAAACTTGCTGAAAAATCTATTAATAAAGAAGTTTTTCAAAAAGATTTCAACCTTTTAGCTACATTTATTAAAGATTTAGTTAAAGCAACAAATCAAGAAAAAAAAGAAACTATTGATAAGGAATTAAAAGAATTGTTTGGAGAGAGGGTAAAATCTTTAAATATTTTTTATAAAGATGAAAAAGTGGTAATCCCCTTTGTGTTTAGTGATGAAAGATCTTGGGGGTTTTTAGAATTGGGAGAGCCTAAGGAAGAACAGGGGAAAATCAAGCTCTTTTATTTTAAGATGTTTTTTGAATACTTAGGGTTAATAGAATGTTTTCTAAGCTATATGGAAAATGAAATATTTATAGATCTTTATTTTGCTAATAAGGAATCTTTTGAGTTAGCAAAAGAAGAAATTAAAAATTTAGAAAATCTGCATTTATTATATAAAATTCCTACCAAAATTAGTATAAATATGGGAGAAATTTTACCTGGACAGCTTTTAAAGAAAGAGGGATAGTATGTATAAAGTTTTGGTAGTGGATGATTCAAAAGCAATAAGAGAAATAGAAAGAAAATATTTAGAAGAATTAGGCTTTGAAGTTTTAGAAGCAGAAGATGGAGAAAAAGCTTTAAAAATTTTGGAAGAAAATCCAGATATAAAACTGATTTTACTTGACTGGCATATGCCATTTATGAATGGATATGAGTTTCTATTAACTCTTCGTTCTAATCCTAAGTGGTCAGGTATTAAAGTTATGATGGTAACTACAGAAAACCAGCAAAGAAGTGTAATTGAAGCTATTAGGGCTGGGGCAAATGAATATCTCATGAAACCTTTTGATAAAGAAATGTTAAAAGTAAAAATTAAACATCTTTTAGAGACTCTTTAGAAATGGATAAAAAAATAAGGGTCCTTGTAGTTGAAGATTCAACCATAATGAGAAAATTAATTACAGATCTTTTAAAAAACGATCCAGAAATAGAGGTAATAGATACTGCAAAAACTGGTAAAGAAGCTGTAGAAAAAGCAAGAATTTTGAAACCAGATGTGATCACTCTTGATATAGAAATGCCTGAAATGGATGGAATTACTGCCTTAAAAATATTAAGAAAAGAAGTGCCTCAAACTAAAATTATTATGTTTTCTTCACTTACTCAAATTGGTGCCAAAACCACTATTGAATGTTTAACCTTAGGAGCTTATGATTTTGTTCCCAAACCCTCAAGTAAGTCTTTTTGGGAAAGTATTAAAAAAATAGAACAAGATCTTATACCTAAAATAAAAAGTGTAACCGCCTTAGAAAAGATAAAGTTAATCTATAGACCTTCTTATATTCCTTCCAAAATACAAAAGGGAATTTATAAAGCATGTGGAATAGGAGTTTCAACAGGAGGACCCCAAACTCTCCTTAAAATAATTCCTGAACTTTCACCTAATTTCCCAGCTCCTATTTTAATTGTTCAACATATGCCTCCTCTTTTTACTAAACAGTTAGCAGAAAGACTTGATTCAATTTCAAGAGTAAAGGTAAAGGAAGCAGAAGAAGGTGAGATTGTAAGAGACGGAATAGTTTATATTGCTCCTGGTGATTATCATATGAGAGTTAAGAAAGACAATGCTTTTGTTAAAATAAAATTACATCAAGGACCTCCTCGCAATTTTTGTAGACCCTCTGTAGATGAACTTTTTGAATCTTTAGCAGAAGTTTATAATGGCAAAACTTTGGTTTTAATTCTAACAGGTATGGGAAGTGATGGAAAGGAGGGAGCAAAAAAAATAAAAGAAAAAGGAGGAGTAGTTTTAGCACAAGACGCAGAAAGCTCAGTTGTGTTTGGTATGCCTAAAGCAGTAATTGAAGAAGGTTTAGCAGATGAGGTTATTAATCTTTTTAAGATTTCTGAAAGATTAAAGGAGCTTTTTGGAGTTTAATTAAAAATGGATGAAAAAATTTTTGAGTTCTTTACAGCCCTTTTAGAAAGATTCTCGGGAATCTCATATACCAAAGGAAAAGAATATCTAATTGAGAGTAGATTAAATGAACTTGCTCTTTCTTTGGGGTATAAAGATGTAAATGAGCTTTATCAGTACCTACTAAAAAAGGGAGATAATTTAAAATTATTAAATGAAATTATAGATGCTCTAACTACTAATGAAACCTATTTTTTTAGAGATTATCATCCCTTTGAAGCACTTAGAACACATATTTTCCCAGAACTATTTAAAAAAAGAGAAACTGAGAAAAGAATTAATATCTGGTCAGCAGCTTGCTCTACCGGACAAGAACCCTATAGTATAGCAATGATTTTGCTTGAATATTTTCCACAGGTTTTACAGGCTTATAAAATTTCTATATTAGCAACTGATATATCTCAAAAATGTTTGGAAAAAGCTGAAAAAGGAGTTTACAATCAGATTGAAATAAACAGAGGGTTGCCTGTTGCTTATTTGGTAAAATATTTTAAACAAGATGGATCATACTGGTATATTGATGAAAAAGTAAAAAAGCTGGTAAAGTTTCAAAGACTTAATTTATTAGAAAGTTCAATGAAATTATCTGATAGATTTGATCTTATTTTGTGTCGTTATGTGTTAATTTATTTTTCTGAAGAGGTTAAAAAGAAAGTTTTAATAGACCAATGGAAGTTGCTTAATCCCGGAGGTTATTTACTTCTTGGTGCGACAGAAATACCAACTGTAATTTTCCCAGATATAGAAAAAAAACTTATAGGAAAAACAATTTTTTATAAGAAAAAAGGTTAAAAGGATGTTCCAAGTAAATTTAAATTTTTCCTCTTTTGAAGAAATTAAACAGTATTTTAGAGAACAAGCAAAAAAACTACATCCTGATAAGGGAGGGAATAAAGAAGAATTTTTAGTTTTATTAAATTGGTATCAGAGGATTTTAGAAAAATTTAAAGAAAAATACAAAATAGAAGTAGTTAATAAATGCCCCTTAATAGGAAATTATTTCTTTTCAGTGCTTGAATTAACAGTAGAAGAAATAGCTTTAGGAGGAAAAAAGAAAATAAAAATCCCTACTTATCTTAATTGTCCTCACTGTAATGGACAGGGAACTTTGTTCACAGAAAGTTGTGAAAATTGCAAAGGAAAAGGGAAATTGAGAATCCAAAAAGAGGTTTATATAGATATTCCCTTAGGTTTGAAAGAAGGAGATATTATATTTATTCCAAAAGAAAGAATAGATTCATTTTATGATTTATATTTGGAGGTATCAGTTATACCTCATCCCTATTTTTCTTTAAAAAATAATAATTTAATATACAAATGCAAAATTCCTTTCTGGGAAGTAATATTAAAAAAGGAAATAACTATCTATACTTTGGAAGGAAAGGAAAGTATTTCTTCAAAACTTTTCACCAATAGTTCACCTATAATAATAAAAGGTAGAGGACCTTTCCTTAATGATGGAAAAAGAGGAGATCTATTAATAGATTTTCAGATCTATATTCCAGAAAAAATTCCTTTTAAAGCAAAAAAATTGATCTTTGAAGCTGTTAATATCATTAAATCTCAAGAGGGATTTTAAAGGGATAATATTTTATGTTTATTCAAAAAATCCTGCAAAATCTAAAAAAACTTTCCAAACTTCCTTTTTATGTTTAGGGAATTCTTCTAAAATGAGAGCTTGCCATTTAGGAGGCTTAGGATACTTAAGAAGTTTTAAGCCTGCTTCTTCAGGTGTTCTATCTCCTTTTTTTAAATTACATTTTTTACAACAAAGAACCACGTTAGTCCATACTGTTTTTCCACCTCTACTTTTAGGAATTATATGATCTATAGTCCTCTCCTTAGGATTTTTGAGGTATTTTCCGCAATACTGACAGGTGTATTTATCTCTCAATAATAAATTCTGTCTGGAAAAAACTATATCTATTTTAGGAAGACTTTCATAATAGGGTAAATAAATAGCCTCGGGGACTAAAATAGAAATAGAGGGGCTTCTTATTATTTTACCCTCTCCATTTTCATGAAATTTGGTTATTTTTATCCAGTCCTCTAAATCATGAATACTCCATTGAGTAGTAATTACTTTAGCAGTACCTTTTACTAAATGGCAAACAGCTTTTTGTACCGTAGTAATTTGTATTGCCTGATAATACTTATTTAAAACTAAAACCTTTTCTTGAAGAATATTTTGGCTCATTTTATTCTACCACCGGACAGGTCATAGTATGATTAATAGCAGAGATATTTTGTATCTGGTTAAGAAGAATATAAGAAAGATCTTCATATGTAGGAACCTCAACTTCTACTATTATGTCATAAGGTCCCATAATTATATCAATCTTTTTTACTTCAGGTAATTTTTTTAATTCTTCCACCACTTTTTGGGTTTGTCCAATCTGGGTATTAATCAAAATATAAGCACGGGTAGCCACATTTCTATCCTTTTATTATAAAATTTTTAAAATTTTTTAAAAGTTCAAGAGCTTTAATAGATAAAGATTCAGAAAGGCTACCAAGACCACAAGAAGGAGTAAAAAGACATTTTCTTAAAACTTCATCTTGAGAAATATTTAAAGTGGAACAAAAATCACTTAATTGGAATTTAAATTTATGAATAATATCTTCTAAACTAATGTTTTCTAATATTTCACTGTTTGTGGGAATCACCCCCCATGCTAAATATCTGTTTTCATCTTTTAAAAAATTTTTTAAAAAATTTTTATAGATAATTAATTTATCGTAAAAATTAAAACTGTCAAAACTTATAATATTGACTTTTGATTCTAAAATTATATCCCAAGAAGTGTTTGCACAAATATGGATTCCAGTAATTATTTCAAAACTTGCTAAAATTTCTATCATCTCATTTAAAATAGAAAGAACTAAATCTTTAGAAATAGTAATAAAAGAGGAAGATCCGAAACCTGATAAACCAGGTTCATCAAGAAAAATGATAACCATAGGAGAAAATTTTTTTAATTCTAAGCCTTGAGAAAGGGCTTTTAAGGTTAAAAATTTTGTTATTAAATCTTTCAAATCTTCTCTGAAAATTAAAATTTCTTTATTTTCTGTTTTTAATGAAGTAGCCAAGGTAAAAGGTCCTGTAATCTGTCCTTTTACTGCAGGAAAATTTAAATTTTGGATTCTTTTTAAAAAGGTTTTAAATCCTTTAGCATAATCTTCTGAAAGAGAAAAATTTTTAAGTAAATCAAGGTTTTTTCTTTCTATTATTTCAAAATAAAATTCATAAAACCTTATTAATTCTTCTTCGAAATTAGAAGAAGTAGTATTGATTATTTCTTTTTCTCTTTCAAATCCAGGAAGCCCCTCATTAAATTGTATAAGCATGCTTTCATTTTTTAATTTAGATAATTGGGGCCAAGCAGGAATATCAATAAAATCTAAAATAAGATCAATTGTTTTTTCAGGATCTTCAAAAGGAAAGCTTCCAATATGGGTGGTTTTTAAAGAAAGGGGAGGGTAATCCATAGATTTTTGACCTTTAAGAAGTATTTTGTTTCAAGTTTCTTTTCTGTTAAAGTATTTTAAAATTATATAAAATTGTAAATATAAAATTGTACTTTAAGAATAGAATATAGACAAGATTAAAATTTTATAGCCTGTTGCCTCATATAAAAATCTAATTGAATTTATATACATTGCCTCATTTAAAATTCTAAACCAAATTTTCTTCTTTCCCAATTTTTTACCTCCCTCTTTTATTCCTTTTTCCCCTGCACTCTCAAATAATTTATCTCTATACATTTGACCTGTGGTTAAAAATAATTTGTCTCATATCTTAAGTATCCAACAGTCCTCCTTACAACTGACCAGTTTTTTGCTTAACATAACAACTATCGTTCTTTTTATATGGTCTTGATTTTGTAAAGGTTATTTTTCGCTTTTCACAAAATTTAACAAGATGATGATTTATAAACTCACTCCTATTATCTGAATCTATACCAAATATCGGGAATGGAAGTAAATATATCTGTAGCATTAAGTGTCTGAGCAAATATACCTCTACTACCTTTTCTCTAATGCTTTAATGGTTTCATCCATAAAAGGTGCTAATCTCTTGCCACAGGGAAAATCTAATATTTATTATCTTTCTCACTTTTATGTCTAACTCCTTTTTCATTTTCTCACCCCTTTTTATCTTTTTTGAAGAAGGTGAGAAAAATTTCAATTAGATTTTTATGTGAGGCAACGATATATTTTCATTTAGATTTTTAATGAGGCAATTCGCAAGATAGATTTTAGAAAAGATGGTTGTAAAATAATAAGAAAAGATTATAATTATAAAGAATACGGGGCGTAGCGCAGCCTGGAAGCGCACCTGCCTTGGGAGCAGGGGGTCGGAGGTTCAAATCCTCTCGCCCCGATTGTATTTTCAAGGGTTTAGAAAAATAAATACTTCTTTACCTTAATGGACAGACAGGAATAATTTAATCTTTCATCAAGAATTGTAGCTAAAAAGTTTCGCTTTAATAAATAATAATAGAGGCAATAGTGGTATCTCTGTTAAAATACTGTTGGACATGTGGGAGCAGAGCCTGTTGGTGGTGTAGGTCCTTTTGGTGAAGCAGGGCCTGTTGATGGAGTAGGACCTGTTGGTGAAGCAGGACCTGTTGTGAGAGTAGGACCAGTTGGTGAAGTAGGACCCTTTGGTGAAGCAGGTCCTGTTGATAAAGTAGGACCAGTTGGTGAAGTAGGACCCTTTGGTGAAGCAGGACCCATTGATGGAGTGGGGCCTTTTGATGAAACAGGTCCAGTTGTTGAGGTAGGACCCCTTGATGGCATTACACATGTTGGTGAAAGAGTATTTGTTGATGTTGAGGGGGTAAGATCTGTTGATGTTTTCGAACTTGTTGGAGGAGAAGTACTTGTTGATGTTGATGGACTTGTTGACAAAGCTGGACTTGTTGAGGGAGTAGAATCTGTTGATGTTGAGGGAGTAGAGCTTGCTGATGGAGCAAGATCTGTTGATGAAGTAAGATCTGTTGAGGGTGTAGGACTTGTTGGTAATGTTAAATATGTTTGTACTTCTTTTGGCACTCTTTCTTTGCTGATAATAACCTCTTTCTCTTCCTTCTCTATCTCTTTAGGTGTAACTTTTCTTGGAGGTGAAGGCGGTGCTCCTTCTTTTATCACTGTCATCTGTTTAGCAGTTACCTCTATAACTCTTTCTGGAAACTGAAGATTGTAACAATAAACTTTTCCTTTAAGTACTATAATAGTGGAATAGTTAAAATAATGGGCAACTATATAATCTGTTCCTCTTACTCCCCCAACTGCTATTGGTGTTTTTATTTCAAACCTATTTACCTTTGGTGCCTTCTTTATTTTTTCTGTACTCTCTTCTGAAACATAAGCAGCTACCTTCCCTTTTGGAAGATCAATCGTTGCTCTTAGTGTCTCAGCATCTGTAAAATATTCACTTATGTCAACTCTACTACGAGGAGCTATCCTTATCACTGTGCCGTCTTTAAAAGTTATCTCAGCCTTTGAGTCAGTTTTTGTTCTTATTACGTCTTTTAAATAAACTGGGAGATTGATTTTTGCTTCAATTACTGGAGCTTTTCCTGCTCTCAAAATATCAACTTTACCTTTAAAAGCTGTAATTTTACCAACTTCCTGTGCTAAAACATAGCCTGACACAAAAATAACAAGAAAAATTATAAAAATTAAGCCAAAAATCCCTTCTTTTATTTTCATTTTAAACCTCCCGCAATTTTTATGGTAGCTTGCCTCCTAAAGATATTATAAAAGTTTTTTTAAAAAAAAGTCAAGAGTAATTTTTATGTGTATTGGGTACTATTTCAAAAATTTTAATAAAAAAGTTTTATGCTTTTCTTGAATTATAACTACTTAACAGAAACTTCAAAAATTTTAACAGGCTTTTCTTTACCTTTTACTGAAACATATCCTAATTCTTTTATATGGGCTAAATTAAAATAACCAACATTAATTTTTTCTTTCAATTTTTCAAATGTAAATTCAGATATAATTATTTCTGAATTAAACTCTTTATTTAAACCTTCAAGTCTTGAGGCTAAATTAACACTGTCACCAATTACCGTATAATCCATCTTTTTACCTTCTGCACCGATGTTACCAACAAGAACTTCCCCTGTATTTATACCAATTCCAATTTTTAATTGAGGTTTTCCTTCTTCAATCCATTTATTACATAAATTTCTTAGCTTGTATATCATTTCTATAGCACAATTTAATGCCTTCTCTGCATGATCATTTTGCGGAAGTGGGGCACCCCAGAAAACCATTATTGCATCACCTATAAATTTATCAAGTGTTCCCTCCCATTTAAAAATAATTTCTGTCATTACTGAAAAATATTCATTAAGAAGTTCAACTACTTTCTCAGGAGGGAATTTTTCAGACAAGGCAGTAAATCCTCTGATATCAGAAAATAATACTGTTATTTCTCTTCTTTCTCCTCCAAGCTTTACCATTGATGGATTTTTCACAAGTTCATTAACTACTCTTTCTGTAACATAGTTTGAGAAAATTTTTCTAATTCGCTTTGCTTCCATTTCAGAATGAGCATATCTAAATGTAACTATAGTTATAAACTGGGTTAATAAACATGCTGAAATATAAATAACCGAAAGCCAAAATCCCTTAATAAATAAATAAAAAGAACTCATAAAGCTTGAAGTAATTAAAACTATTAAAATAATCAAAGAATATCCTGCTTTTAATTTCTGGTATAAAAAGGTGGATAAAAATCCCAAAATCAAAATTAATAACCAAACAATATATTTATTTACCGGAAGAATGGTTTTACCGTCTATAAGTGAAGCAATAACATTAGCATGTCTTTCAACTCCAGGAAGAGCTGAACTCATGGGAGTAACTCTTAAGTCATAAATTCCAACAGCAGTAGCACCAATAAGAACAATTTTTTCTTCCAATTCTTCTTTTTTAACTTTATTTTCTAAAATATCAGCAATAGAGATATATTTAAAAATTTCATTCCCTCCATAATAAGGAATTAAAAACCTTCCCCATGGGTCAGTAGGGATATATTTTTTGCCAAGATAAATTCCCTTTGTTGCATCAATAAGCAACCTTTCTTTAGGAATTCCGAGATACATTGCTGCTGTTTTAAGAGCAAGTGAGGGTATCATATATCCATAATAATTAATAAATAAAACTTCCCATCTTATTGTTCCATCAGGATCAGGAAAAAGGTTTATATGTCCAAAATCTGCTGCTTCCTGAGAAAGAATATTTGTAGGTATAAGAATACTTTTTGAGGAAATAGGTGGATAATTTTTAAATCTTTCAGGATTTAAAATAGAAAAAGCAGAGGAAATTATTTCAGTGTTTTTAGGCAATATGCTCCTCTCAAAAAGAAAAACAACAGGTAAAATAACATTTCCGGCTTTAGATATACTTTTGGCTAACAAAGGGTCATTTTTTTCAGGTTCGCTAAAAAGAATATCTAAAGCAATAATAGCAGCTCCATATTCTGAGAGTTTATCTATAAGTTTTGCAATTTTATCTCTACTCCAGGGCCACCTTCCAAATTTTTTAAGAGAAGCCTCATCTATGGCAGCAATAACTATATTTTGTGGCGGTGTTTTTTTGCCACGAAGATAAAAAAATAAATCATATATTTTCATATCCACAATTTCTAAAGGGTAAGGTTTTATATAAAAAAGAAAAGAAAAAATAAAGATAAGGAAAATACTTATTATGATTTCTCTATTTTTCATTAAATCTTTATCACTTCTCCACCAGAAAGAATCTCTATTTTGTAATCTTCTGAATATTTTTTCAATTCTCTTTCAATTTGTTTTCTGAAAAAAGGTTTTATATGGGTGATAAAAATTTTTTTGGGTTTGTTATTAAGAGACTTTAAATCTTCAAAAAGAAGTTCAGCAGTTAGATGTCCAGTTTCAATTGCAATCTCCTTCATTTTATTTGGTAAGGACACTTCAACAATTAATACATTTAATATTTTTGGGGAAAGTTTTTTCCATAAAATCTTTGCAGGTCCTGTATCTCCTGTATAAAAAAAACTTTTATTATCCTTTTCAACAAGATAACCCACTGCAGGCACTACATGATTCATTCTATAAGCAGTTATTTTATATTTATTATTTATAATAACTGGTTTATTTTCTATAACAGGATTAAGCTTTAAGATTGAATTCTCAATATCAGGAATAACTGTAAAATCAGGCCAAAGTCTATGGTTAAGTAAATGTGTTTTTATATCATTAAGAACTTCTTTTATAGAGTAAACTTTTACTATTTTTTTCTTACCACATATAATTAAATTATCAGCAAGAAAGGGTAAATCCTTTATATGATCAAGATGAGCATGGGTGATAAATATATGTTCTATTTTTTGCTGAGCTTCGAAACTTAAAGAATTTGTGACACTTCCTGCATCAAAAAGTATCTTTTTATCCAAAAGAAAAGAGGAAAAATGATATCCTGGAATATCAGAACCAGAAGCCCCAAGAACTTTTACTATCATAACTCAAGTATTTTATTAAGTGCTTTATAAAATGCTTCAACAACCTTAGGGTCAAACTGAGTTCCTGCTTTATTTTTTAATTCCTTTAATGCAATCTCAACTGTCAACCCTTTTCTGTAAGGTCTATCCGTTGTCATTGCATCAAAGGCATCTGCCACTGCAATAATCCTTGCGATTAAGGGAATATCTTCTCCTTTTAGTCCTTCAGGATATCCAGAACCATCAAATTTTTCATGATGATACTTTACACTAAGAACAATATCTTTAAGCTGCCTTATGTGGGCAATAATCTCTGCACCATAAATTGTGTGATTTTGTATAACTTTGTATTCTTCGTCAGAAAGCTTTTCCTCTTTAAGCAAAATCACATCTCTTATTCCAATTTTTCCTATATCATGAAGAATAGCTGCAAGTTTTAATTTTTCAATTTCCTCTTTACTTAATCCCATTTCAATCCCTATAGCCACACTATAATCCATAACTCTTTTTGTATGTCCTCCAGTATAAGGGTCTCTTTTCTCAATCGTATCTGCTAAAGCAAAAACAACCTCATAAAAAATTTCTTTAAGTTCTTCATATAATCTTGCATTTTCTATTGCTACAGCAACTTGGCTACTAAGTGCTTTAATTAGTTCAAGATCATATTCATTAAATAGACCATTTTTTTTATTTATCGCTTGAATCACTCCAAGCAATTTCTCTTTAAACATTACAGGTAAACAAAGCATAGTTTTGGTTATAAATCCTGATTTTTCATCTCCTCCTCTGAAAAATCTTGGATCATTCTGAACATCATTTACTATAACTGCCTGTTTTTTTTCTGCGACCCAACCAGCAATACCCTGTCCTAATTTAAGTCTTATGGTTTTTATTTCATGAGATTTTTCTCCTAAAGCCACATCAAAATAAAGTTCTCCTTTTTCTTCGTCAAAAAGAAGAAGACTTGCTGCTTCACAATTGACAAGATTCATTACTGCTAAGCCCGCTCTTTTCTTTATCTCTTCAATCTCAAGAGACGAGTTAATTATTGCAGAAAACTCAAGAAGTGCATTTAAATGTTCTAAAAGAATTTCTTTTTTCATTGCTTTTTAATATTTTAATTTTTAAAAATAATACTAATTTTCAAAAAAATATCAACCACTTTTCTTAATTTTTAACCTTATCTTAATATAATTTTACATAGATAATCGGGTTAATACACCGTGAAGTTTGGTTGGAGGAAGGTCAAGGAACTTAACAAAGTGAGGGCTTATTTGTTTTATAAAAGCATAAATTTTCCAAAGAGGACTTGAAGTTTGAATCTCTTCTAAACCGTAAAAAATAACTCTTTCCTCTATTCCATTTTCTCTAAGAATTTCTTCAACTCTTAGAATTTCCATATAAC
>Ga0080004_1123979_pt1 | contig 21540 bp, 14 predicted proteins | sample WasSprMetagenome_FD_69207 | JGI IMG/M metagenome (GOLD analysis project Ga0080004, IMG submission 69207) | Sulfidic aquatic microbial communities from Washburn Spring, Yellowstone National Park, USA - WS (SPADES assembly) (version 2) | ecosystem: Environmental > Aquatic > Thermal springs > Hot...
AACCCTCAATAATGGCTGAATGCAATTCAGGCGAACTTTTTCGGTTATCGTGCCCAACGACGACTTGAGAAATGCCATTGCGGCGACAAAGAGTCCCGTATGCGAGCCCAATCAAACGAGCGACCTCAGGGGTTATATCTTCGCCAACTACTCCTCGGATGTCATACTGGCGGAAGATCAAAGGGTTCACGACTGCCATATCCAACCCTCCTTTCCAGAGTTCTTTCGTCTCGGAGGTGTCCGAAAATCAACCTGCCCCAGAGAGTTTCGCTTACAGCAGACAAATAGCACACGAAGACGGCAAGACGGGAAACGACGGCGGGCGTTGTTAATTTTAGCCGAGGGATGAGAGTTCGTCAAGAGGTTCACCTAACTTGTTCTCCGCACTAAAAATTGCTGTCGGTCGGAAGATGCAACCTGTCAGGCGGGTTGGTTGTATCCTTACTCGGAGGGCGAAAAGGGATGGACGATGCTGCGCTCGTGCGGCGCTGTCTGGAAGGTGACAAAAGGGCGTTTGACGAACTGGTTCAGCGATACCGTGACCGCATTTACGGGATGGCTCTGCATTTGCTGGGTGACAAGGACTTGGCTGAGGACATAGCACAAGAAGCGTTTTTGCGGGCTTTCCAACGATTGACCTTGTTTGACCCGAACAAAGGTTCGTTCTCAACTTGGCTCACGACTTTGACGATAAGGTTGTGCTTGAACGCTTTGAAGAGGCGAGGCGTGGAGCAACAGTGGATTGTGGAACAGGAGGATGAAACCCTTGAACTCACCGAGTTGGGCGAAGACGCTCTATCACCCGAAGAAGAATGGTGGGCAGCGGAAAGGAGGTTGGTCATCCGCAAACTCTTGTCAACCTTGCACCCGATGCAGCGAGCAGTCCTGTTGCTCCGCTACGGCGAGGAGATGAGCATCCAAGAAATTGCCCAAGTTCTCCAAGTTCCCGTCGGAAGCGTCAAAGCGTGGCTCTTTCGCGGTCGCGAAGTTTTGCGGCGAAAGTTGAAGGAGGTCGGTCTGTTGTGAACGACGAGTGCACCAAGTTTCTCCCGAAAATTCACGAATGGCTTGAAGGTTGCGCCGATGAAGAGACATCTCTTCTGGCTCAATTGCATTTGAGAAGTTGCCACCGCTGCCGTGAAATCGTCAAGGAGTGGCAAATCATTGCCCGAGAAATCAAGTTGTCCATCCATATTCCCGCGCCGGAAGGGTTTGAAGAAAGATTGAAGCGATACCTTGACAACCATCAATTGCTCTCGTGGCGCGAGTTGGCGGTCTCTTGGTCCCTGACAGCCTTCAGCGTCGCTGCATCAGCCCTCTGGTTTGGCATCTCGTTGGCAGATGTCGTTCGTGCATTCCCTCAATGGATTGTCGGTGCGATAAGTTGGTCAACTTTGCCGGTTCAATGGCTGCAACGGTTTTGGGACTTAATAAGCCACTGGGCATAAAGGAGGTAGCGAAGATGAGGGCAAAAATGCTCGGCTTGACCACTTTGTTGGCAGTTTCCGTCGCTTTGAGCCAGCCTAAAGAGCCAATCCAACAAATTGCTCAATCGGTGGGAGCAATTGCCGCCTTCTGGTTCATTCTCACAACCTACCTCGTTGGCGCTGCATGGATAAGCGTCATCTCGGCGCTGCTGCCAGAGTGGGTGAACAGGAAGGCTCAAACAGTTCAAACTCAAAGTGCCCGCTCCTTCCTGTTCGGGCTAATCGTGGTCTTTGTGCTTGGCATCCTCATCATCGTTCTGGGCGAAGTCGGGAAAACTGCACCACCAGCAGGCGTGTTGGCAGTGTTGCTTCTCTTGGTCTTGCTCACAGGTTATTCACTCGGATGGGTGCCAGTCACTTGGGTCATCGGTCGTCGAATCCTCGCCATCACAAATTGTGAGCGAAACGACTTAATTGTTGCCCTTGTCGGAGGGCTATCCCTTCACCTGCTGCTTTTCCTCCCCATCGTTGGCTGGGCTGTTTTGTTCTATTGGGCAGTCGTTGCAGTGGGCATATGGATTGTCAAATCGTGAGGAGGTGCGTGGACGATGAAGGCAAAGGCTTTTGTGGCTTTGTCCCTTGCACTTACGATTGGCTTTGTCGGCGGGTTCGTTGCCGCTCGCCAAAGTTCTCAACCGCAAACTCCTTCAGTTGAAGAAATTGTCAAGAAGGTTCAGGACGAAATTGATGCGAGTGGGCGTCAAGTCGTCGCGGAAGTTTGGGCTGCGTTGCAGTTGCTCAAAGACGCAGTAAAGGATGCTCCAGTTCCACCAGCGCCGATGCCCGAACTGGAGCGAAAGTTCGCTGCCGTCCAAGAGCGTTTAAGTGTGGCTGTGGAAACCCTGTTGATTCAAACTTTTATCGGCGCAATTGAAAAGACCACTGCCGTTATGCCGGAACTCAACTTCCTTGTCTTTGAGCGCGTCGTCCAATTCTTCAACGCTGACCGCAACGAAGTTCAAAACCTGCGCGAAAAAGGACTCACTTGGTCAAGCATCATCGTCGGCTACGGGCTGGCTAAAGCATCGGGCAAACCAGCAAAAGAAGTGTTCGCCGCCCACGCAAAAGAAAAGGCATGGTCAAAAGTGGCTTTAGATTTGGGCATCAAACCACAAGCCCTCAGCAAGTCTCTGGACGGCTTGTTCCCAAAGTGAGTTGACACAAGCGAAATCTTCACATTAGCGTCGGATACGCCCTATCTCTCCGTTTCACCGCTTCTCCGCTTCACCGTTTCCCGTCTCCCTATTTGTGCTTTTTGCGTCTCGTTTGATACCACAACCCGTCATTGGAAAGCCTATCCGTCTCTGCCAATCCGATGCCAAAATCCTTCACAACAGCGTCAAGCGGAGTGATGAAGGATGGGCGAGTGGCAACAGTGCGGCAATAACGCTGTTTGGAAGGGCGACGGCATTCAGGTTGAATTGTGGGGTGAAGGCGTTCGATTCGTCAGCGATGACTTGAAAAAGGTAGGCATTGCCGATATCGTCGTCCCCGAATGGCGTGAACTTTGGGTGCAGGTAGAACCTAAAGCCCAAAGCATTTGGTTTGGCGAAGAGGAAGCAAGCGAAAAGCCTAACGGCTGGTGGGCGTTCACCTTCCGAAACTATCTCGGCAAAAGCGTCATCCGCATCCAGTTCGCTGACGGCAGAATAGTGACGACCGACCCGATTGAAGTCGTTTCGCCCAAAACGCCGTTGGGATTGGACAAGCAAGACGACCCGCTCTTTTACCCCAAGTTTTTGCGCGCCTTGATAGACGACCTAATCCGCTACCTTGTCTCCATGCCTTTTGATTGGGGTGCGCCAACCGAATTTGCGACCGAAGAGCGAGTGCAACCGCCATCGCCGATTTTCGTCCTGCATGTTCTGGCGCAAAATGCCCAACGCATTTGCCACGCCCTTCAAACGATTTGGCGCAACCCTCACCGTCGCTTGGTCACCGAAGAGCGATGGGTTCTGCTCAGCGAGGCAAGCAGCGTTGACGCCGACACCATCTTGATGATGCTCCAACATCCCGAACACTTGCGTCCCTATCGTGGCGGTTCATTGAGCACATTGGCACAACGGCTCAAGGGCAAAGTGCCAGAACGGGTCTTTGAGCGCCGTGTCACCGAGACACTGGACACTCCCGAAAACCGCTTCATCAAGCGCTTCATGGACATCGTGCTTTATTGGTGTGACGAGTTGCAACGGCTCAACTATTGGCAAAAGGCGCAGTCGCACCAACCAGAGTTGCAAAAGTTGCAAACCCTGCGGGAGTTCGTCCGCTTCCTTCGTGCCGACCCGCTTTTTTCTGATGTGGGCGAACTTGAGATTTTCCCCGCTTCATCTCAGGTGCTTTTGAGGCGCGACGGTTATCGTGAGTGCCTTCAGGTTTACCGCCTGCTTCACATCGCCCATGCACCGATTTTTGACCGCCTCCAAGATGCCATTGACAACCGACGCATTGACCAACTCTACGAGTTTTGGTGCTTCTTCAAGTTGGCTGAGATGCTGGCAGAAATTCTCGGCAACGGACAGCGACCGCACTTCAACATTTTAGAAAGCGATGAAGGCGGATTGCGACCCGACTCATCAGCGGAGTTGGGCAACGGCTATCAACTTGTTTACAACCACACTTTCAAGCATGGTGAGGGAAGTTACTCCGTTTCACTGCGTCCCGACTTCTCACTGATGAAAGGAAAGCAATTGTGCTTGGTCTTTGACGCTAAGTTTCGCTTTGACGATGATGACATCAGCCAACTGAGCAAACCGAAACCGTTGGAAGAGGAGATGGACGAATCTGCGCAAGAGGGCGACATAGAGCGCCTTGCCAAGCACGCTGACATCTGCAAGATGCACACTTACCGAGACGCTCTCAAGTGTCGTGCTGCCGTCGTCGTTTTTCCCGGCACTCAACGCCTTTTCTTCCGCACCAACGGCAAGAGAGAAGACAATTTCAACCTTTCTGACATCGCGCAAAATCAATGTTGGGAGGGCGTTGGCGCTCTCCCGTTAGTGCCTGAGAGCAAGACACAAAGTAGGAGGTGAACAGCGATGGCAAAACATGAGCCAAAAATCTGGCGCGTGGCACCTGGCGAAGGAGGCGAATGGTGGAACGAATGCAGAGAGAATGGCTGTATTGTGATTGGGTGGAGTGAGGCAGCAAAGAAAGCACGAGACAAAGACAAGGACTTCCGTCAGTTGAGCAAGGACAAGTTAAAGGACCTGTTCAAGCAGGTCTACGGAGGAAAGCGTGGATCAGGCGGTTGGTCAGAGGTTTGGAATTTCGTCCGTAAAATCCAGCCGGGCGACATCATCGTCGCAAAAAGTGGGACAAAGGAAATTCTTGGGATTGGCATCGTGACCAGTGATTGCATTCCGCCTGGACATCCCGAACATCCGTTAGGCAACAAGCATGAGTTTCGGCATGCCCGCAAGGTTGATTGGCGCATCACTGAAAGCGTCCAAGTTAACTTCGATCTCGGTCGTCAGACTGTGGTGAGGGAAAGACGCTGGAATGACATCGTGAAGGCATATTGGGAGGCGAAAGGCATTGATGTTCCCAAGCGCTTGTGGGGCAGCGGCAACTCGTCATCTTCTAACACCGTTTCTAACACCGATCCACCGCTCGTTTGCTACTTTAAGGCAAAAGGCTTTCAATTTACGGAAGAGCAGGTGGTGGCGTTTTATGCGGCGTTGAAGACGAAGGGGTTCGTGATTTTGTCAGGGCTTTCAGGGACAGGGAAGACGAAACTGGCTCAACTGTTCGCCGAGTTGCTGTGCTCATGCGAAAAGTGCCACAAAAGCGAAGGGGAAGTCAAAGGTGAGATGCAAACTGAAAGCCAAGAGCAAACCAAAGGCGAGTGCGAGACTTGCACCCATCTTTTCCTTTCCGTCCGACCCGATTGGCGCGACAGCAAGGCGCTGCTCGGCTACTACAACCCGCTAACCGAACGCTACGAAAGCACGCCTTTGCTTGAGTTCCTACTGCGAGCAGCAATAAACTACGAGCCGAACAATCCCGACATTCAACGGCTTTCTCAAGTGCTAAAGTTAAGAGACCACAAACAGGACGAAGGCAACGCCCAACCCTACTTTGTCATCTTGGACGAGATGAACCTTGCCCATGTGGAATACTACTTCGCCGACTTTCTGAGTGTGCTGGAGTCGGGACGGGATGAGAAGGGTTGGACGAAGGAGAGCCTTCGGTTGGAAAGGATCGGCAATTTGCCGTTGCCGCCCAACCTTTACATCATCGGGACGGTAAACATAGACGAGACGACCTACATGTTCAGCCCCAAAGTCCTTGACCGAGCGTTCACTTTGGAGTTTCGGGAAGTGAACTTCAGCAACTATCCACCCGAGGGAACGGACAAAAGTTGGACGCCAGAGCAAACTGAGAAACTTCGCCAAAACATCCTTGAAGACTTGCGCAATGGCGGAAAGTTCTGCGCTGAGGTGGCGGACAAAGATGAGGTCAAAAAAGCCCTGCAAGACTTGGGCGGCAAAAAGGCAAAACTTAAAGAACTCAACGACACCCTTCAGCCTTACGACCTGCATTTTGGTTATCGTGTGATGGATGAGATTGCGTTGTTCGTCCAGAATGCGACGCAAGCGCTTGATGGTGTCGGCAAATTGGATGAAAATGAAGAGATGGCGAAGGATAAGGCACTGGACTATGCGGTGCTGATGAAGGTTCTGCCCAAGTTTCACGGACCGAGGCAGAAGTTGGAGACACCTTTGAGAGAAGTCCTGAGGTGGGCTGCTAAGGGCAACGCTCCAAAGTGGGTAAAGGACACGAGCAAGCCAATCACCTTAGAGCAAATCACGGAGGCGCTACAGAAATGGGAGCGTCCTGAAGCGACGCAACAACAAACACAGCAAGAGGCAAAGCAAGAGGCGGATAGGCAGGCAGAGCAACCCGCTAACGCTCAGCAAGAACAGGGCAATCAAACTGAAGCGACTACTACTCAGGCAGCGCAAGGAGAGGCAAAAGGGCAAAGTGAGGCAAGCACAGCGCAATCGTTTAAGGAGCATTTTCGTTATCCCAACACTGCCAAGAAGGTTTTGCAGATGCTCAGGCAACTTTACGAGACTGGGTTTGCAAGTTTCGCTCAGTAGCGGACGGAACTTGAAAGTGATGGGATGAGGTAGAAATTGCAAAATGAAGCCTGTCATGGCATTTGTCACACTCACTTGTTTGATATCAAGCATGGCATTCGCTCAGTTGGTTGAGCATCGTGGCATTTGGCTTCACCCGCCTCAATTCAAGACGCCAGAACTGTGTGATCAGTTTGTCAAAAGAATGGTCTCTGCGAGGATAAATGTGGCTTACCCACTCGTTTGGTATTGGGGAGGAAGGGCTTATTACCGCTCCGAAATTTCTCCAATGGCTGAAGAAGTTCCCGAAGGCTTTGACCCTTTGGGCTACTTGATTGAGCAGTGCCACAAAAATGGCATCCAAGTTCATGCATGGTTCGTTAATGGCGAATACGGGAGGAGCGACCTAAGTCATGTGTTCTCAAAGCATCCCGATTGGCGTCTGATGCCACAGCCTGGCGAATATGCTTGGTGGTATGACATCGGAAAGCCAGAAGTGCGTGAGTTTGAAGCAAGTGTCATGCTTGAGGTTTTGAAGCGTTACGATGTTGATGGGCTTCACTTCGATTACATCCGCTATCCGGGGCGTTTCTTTTGCTTCTGCGAGCATTGCACAAACGAATTCAAGCAACTTTACGGATACGACATACGAAGGCTCAGCGGCGAAAAGTTTCCACTTAGTTTAGCCATGTCAGCCAATCCCCTTGACAAGCCAACTACAGCAAGGGTTCTCGTTCGTGTTGCTGACGGACCTCCAGCAGTCGCCATAAACGAGTTAGGGAAAGGGCAAGTTCTCTTGCTCAATTGGCATGCTGAGAACAATCGCCCACCTGCAGTGAACATCCTTTTGAAACGCTTCTTGGAGGTGAGAGGCGTAAGTTTTGGTTCACGAATTTTTCTTTTCACGCCCGAACTTACAATCGCAAAATATGGCAGAGAGAGTCTCGCCCGCACTTCGGATTGGCTTCGTGCCCTTGGCTACAAACCTGAGGTGATTGACGAGAAACGCCTCACCAACTTAAAACCAAGTCAGGTCGTTTTCTTGGTCACTGGCTACATGACGCCTGACGATGTGGCGGAGCAGTTGGTGAAGTTTGTGGAAGCTGGTGGCAGTGTCGTTGTCATTGACGGACCTGTTTTCAGCATCGGGAAACCGTCTCTTCAGAAACTTATTGGCTTCTCATCGACTGCGCCATACTTCAGTGGCATTCGTGCCCTCATCCCTATCGCTGAAAGCGATCTCATACCTGTGGGTGGTGAGGCAATTTCGGCGGAAGAATTGGAGCGCATAAATTTGGCTTGGGAAAAGTATCGGAAGGACGGAGTAAGTGAGCTTGTGAAAATGCTCTATGAGCGGGCTAAAGCGATCAAGCCAAATGTAGCGATAAGTGCTGCAGTCTTCTATCGGCTCGCTTCTGCTGATGCAGTCTTTCAGGACTGGTCAAGGTGGCTTCGTGAAGGGTTCATTGATTATGTCCTGCCAATGGCTTATGTGATGGATGAAAGGGCGCTTTCGGATGCGCTTGAAGAATACAAGTCAATTGACCCAAAACTTGAGCAAATAATTCCCGGCTTGAGCCTTTACATGCGTGATGAAAAGGGAGTTCGGGTTCGCCCACCCGAACTCGTTTTGAGGCAGGTGGAGATTTGCAAAAGTGCAGGCGCAAAAGGGGTGAACTTTTTCGCTCTAACCTACCTTAGCGATGAAATAATCCTCGCCCTCTCTGAAGGTCCATTTCGTGAACCAGCTAAGCCATATATCCCATTGACAAAGGGAGGTGGCGCAAAATGATGTGGAATATCTTGTGTGCGGTGTCGGTGGTGTGCATGACAGTGATGGCGGTTTCCGCAGTTGAGTTGGTTCGTGACGGTGAGCCAAAAGCCACCATTGTTGCACCAACAGAAGGTCCTCCAGCGTATGCAGGGGAAGTCCTGCAACGATACATTGAACGGATGAGCGGAGCTAAACTGCCAATCGCTTCAGACGCTCAAAAAGTGAAAGGTGCAAGGGTCGTTATCAGTGTCCAAAAAGGTGTGGCAAAATTTGACGGTTTTCGTTTGAGGAGCAGTAAGGATGAGGTGACCATTGAGGCTTCAATCCCGAGGGGTTGCGTTTATGGCGCATATGCGTTGCTGGAAGAACTTGGCTGTCGATTCTACGGACCTGAACCTTTAGGTGTTGTCATTCCAAAGAAAAAGGACATTTCCGTCCGAGTTGGTCTTGATATCTTGATGGAGCCTGCCTTTGAGAACCGTTTACCTTCTTTTGGTGGTCCTGAACTTCACGCCTGTTGGGGCTTCAACTTCACTAACTACACGAAAGACCCGAAGAGGCAAGAACTTATCAAGCGAATTGGGCTCAAGACATGGCAATGGGGGCACATTTGGCCTCGGCTAATTGAGTCCCAGTTTTTTGCCGATGGGCGACCGCCCGTGAAGATGGACTATTCGGACAAAAAAGACTGGTTGCCCGCCGATGAAAAAGGTGTCCGCCGCCCAAATCCGTCTTGGGATGCACCTGTTGGACAAAGCCTTTGTTTCTCCAATCCTGACGCTTTCAAATGGTTCGTTGAGAACGCCGTCAACTGGGTCTTCACAAACTGCCCCGATGCCGATTATATCAGCATATGGTCAGCTGATACGGCGGATTTGTCACTTTGCCAGTGTGAGAAATGTAAGGCAAGAGGATGGACGCCAACAGACTGGTATATCCATATCCACAACGAAATCTGGCGATTGTTGAAGGATCGTGGGTTCAAAGGCGTTTTCGGTTGGATTGCCTATCATGGGAGCGAAGAACCGCCACAGCAAGTGAAGTTGCTTGACATGGGTAGGGAGATGGATTTGCTCTATGCTCCGAGACCGAGGGGCGCTTCAATGCATGGTCCGATAACCAACGACCATTCTGTCAATGTGGCTTACAGGGAGAACATCCAGAGGTGGCAAAGATACCTCGGCGATTTTAAGGGAAATAGAACTGTTTTTGAGTATTACTTTGACCTTGTGTTGCTTGGGCACATACCCGCTGGAAGAGCGTTCCTAATACCCAAGCCAGAGGACATGAAAGAGGAGATGCGCTTCTATCTTGCACAAGGTTTTAACGGCTTCTTCGACTGTGATCCACCTTCTGGGGCTTTCTTCCCTGATCCGCTTCGAAAATGGCTCTACCGCAAGTTGCTCTGGAATATCAACTTGAACATTGAGTCGGCAAAGCGAGATTTCTTTGAAAATTACTACGGACCTGCAGGGAAAATCGTCCAAGAAGTGAGAGAGGAAGCCGAACGGCTCATGTTCGAGGAAATGCGCTGGCCGATGTGGTCGCCTGCACATTATGCCGATAGACCAATCAAAAGGCTGAGGGAACTCGAAACGAAACTGGATGAAGCCATAGCGAAAGTCAGCAACGATGAGATTTTGAAACAGCGTGTTGAAGTTATGAAGCTATGGCTTCGCTACTGCGCCTTGGCGAAGGAAAGCGAGTATCATGTGAAAATAACGAGGGACAGAGGGAAAGGGCGAGAGGTTGAATTGAGCATCCGAAAGTTATTTGAGGAAAACAAGGATTTCCTTGTAAAAACTGGACTGCTGACCGAAGGCGATGTCCGCTTCCTTGCCGAGCAAGTTACCAACTACAACTTGACAGTTTACTTTGGTGGCAAGTAGCCAAAAATACCATCGCAGTTCGCTTGGCTAAAGCGCTACCTATGAGAAAACTTGCCTTAAGAGGCTGAAATGGCTTCCTTTCTAACGAGATTGAGAAAGGGGATGATTTCTCATGATTTGCTGTGTGGCAGCAAGCCAAGACATATCCGCAACAAAAGCAAAGCCATCGGGCAAAGAAAAGCGACAATTCAATGGATGGCATCTCCTTCTCCTTTCTTGCCTCTATCTCTTTGCCGGCGGGGAGGAGCAGAAGCTTAAAATCTCTGTTAATCCCAAAATTGTTGGGTGCTACGAGAGAGTGGACATCGAAATACATTCGGACATCCCATGCTTCAATCCTTTTGACCCTGACGAAATAGACCTCTCGGTGGAGTTAAAAACTCCTAAAGGCAAAACGATTATTCTTCCTGCCTTTTACATGCAGCCTTATGAGCGCAAGGTGTTGGAGCAAGGTGGTCGTAAAGTTGACTGGATATATCCTGCAGGGTTACCGGGTTGGAAAGCTCGTTTCACTCCGAGAGAAGTTGGAAAATATCAATGCACTGCAGTTTTAAGGTCAAGAAATATTATGCTCCGCTCAAACACTGAGGGTTTTCTCGTTAAACCGAGGAAAAATCACGGTTTCGTCACTATATCCTCAAAAGACCCTCGCTTTTTCTCCTTTGAAGATGGGACTCCATTCTTCCCAATAGGACAAAATCTTGCCTTCATTGGTCCTATGCAATATGTCAATTTAGCAAAATCTGAAGAAATATTCAAGAAGTTAGCCGATAATGGTGCGAATTATCTTCGCATCTGGGTCTGTTGCGATGACTGGGCGATTGCCATTGAATCGCCGAAAAGCGCCTTTGGACGCTCTTGGGGTCCTAAGCCTCCGATAGTGCCTATGCCCGGAGATGAGAGGAGGCTTTGTGTGTGCGTTGAAGACAAGGCAATTCTCTCTGTTGAGCCTTCACATCCTGTCGCCCTTCGACCGAATGCCAACTATGTCCTTTCTGGACGCCTGCGTTCAGAAAACCCAGCAAAAGTTTTGATAGAGAGAAACGGAATGCCCTTAGGAGAGCCAATCATCCTCGAGGAGCAGGGGAAATGGGTCTCCTTTAGAAGGGAATTTGCCACTTCTCAAAACGAGTGGTGGCTGGGGAGCATCCGCCTAAGAAAGGAAGGAAAAGGGAAAATTTGGCTCGCAGATTTATCCCTCAAAGAAAAAGGCAAAGATATTGAACTTCTCTGGGAGGCGGATGTAAATCGTCCCATCATGGGATTTTACAACCAAGTGGACTGTTTTATGGTGGACGAGATTGTGTCTTCGGCGGAAAGGAATGGAATTTTCCTTCAATTATGCCTGCTTACGAGGAACTTATACATGAGCAAACTGAAGGATGAGAAAAGTTCGGAATATGACGAGGCGATTCGCTATGCCAAGAAACTCTTGCACTATGCAGTTGCGAGGTGGGGGTATTCAACGAGTATTGTTAGTTGGGAATATTGGAATGAGCAAGACCCTAACCTGCCCACAGAGCGTTTTTACAACGAGGTGGGAAGTTACCTTGAACAAATAGACCCCTACAGGCATCTCAGGGCAACAAGTGCTTGGGCTCCTGCACCAAAGGATTGGGCAAATAAGAAATTGGATGTCGCCGACCTTCATTGGTATCTGCGTCCCAATTGGGATGAACTTTGGAAAGATGCTGTTGGCGCTGTCCAAGACCGTGCCCAACTTTTGAGGAAATATGCTACCAGCAAGCCAGCTTTGCTGAGCGAGTTCGGATTAGCTGATGAGCGATGGCGTCTTAGCCCTTATATGGAGCAGGATAAAGAACTCCTCCACTTCCACGATGCTCTATGGGCGTCCGCCCTCAGCGGGCTTTCTGGAACTGCAATGTTCTGGTGGTGGGAAAAGCTCGACACAATGGATGCTTACCGCCATTATAAGCCTTTATCCGTGTTTATTTCCGACATTCCGTTTGATTCCGGGCTTCAACCACTGAAAGCTCAAACCTCTGATAAAGCGATAAGAGCACTTGGATTGCAAGGTAAAGACCGAGCTTACATCTTCCTCTCGGACAAAGAAGCAACTTGGTATTCTGTGGTGGTGGAAAAACTGAAGCCCAAGAAAAGGGAAGGTATTTCCGTCTTTATAAGCGGACTTTCTCCAGGTCGCTACAAAGTCCAATGGTTTGACACTTACCAAGGAAAAGTGTTAGAAGAGAAAACCGCTGTGGCAAATGGAGAAACTTTGCAGTTATTGGCGCCTACCTTCACTCGTGATATAGCCTGCAAGATAACGCATTTAGCGAAGTAGTGAAAATGCATTCAATCCCTTATTGTCAAAGGAGGTAGGTTTTTATGATTAAGCGAGTGCTTAAATTAGTCACAATTTGCCTTCTTTTGCTCGATACTGCTTTTGCATTGCAACAGAGGATTTACCCCACTAAGCAAATGGTCGCTTTCTTAGAATTTCTGGGTCATATTCCGAAAGATGTTTCAGTGGGAGGGATGGGCTATTCAGTTCAATTGAACGGACGAACCGTTATGTTTCCGCAAGGTTGGGATAAGGGTTACATACCGCATTTCATTCCGCTTAAAAAAGAAGGGGAATTATACAAAATCCTGCTCACTGTCCCTCTCGAACTCAAAGGAAGAAGCGATGAATTGATCCTCAATTCTCACAATGGAGCCGTGAAAATGATAAAGCTCAGAGAGAAAATAGATGCTGTCGTCACAAAGAAAGTCGAGCCCAGTGGGACAAACTTTATCTTTTATCCTGATGAAGCCCCCAAGATTGCCTTTTCCTTAACTTCGGACAAAGATCTTTCCCTTGATGCTGATCTGATGTTTTACGCCGTCTCGCTCGCTGACAATAAGGGAGGAGATGACTGGCAACCGGGATTGAGATTTGTCCCTGTGCAAATTCTTGAGCAAAGGAAATTAAAGATTAAGCTGTCGAAAGGGGAAAACAAATTTGAGTTTCTTGCCCCAACTAAGCAATATGGGACTATTTCCGCCTTCCTTGTCCTTTATCAAGGCGAAAAGATTTTCCCGCTCCACATCCTCAACTACGCTGTTGTGCCAAAGAGGGGCAGGGGATTCTATGAGGAAGGTTTGCTCATGGCAAGTTGTGGAGAGGCGAGGTTCATCCCCGCCTTGAAGAAAATTGGCATAGACTGGGTGAGATACGAGGTCGGTTGGGATAGTTTTGAACCTGAAAAGGGGAAATTCAAATGGGATAGGCATGATAAGTTTATGGGCGAGTGTAGGAGAGAAGGGATTTGCGTTATGACGCTGACAGAGGGTGCTCCTGAATGGGCGAAGCCAAAGGGTGATTTCGTTGATATTCCCTACAAAAACTTCACGATAAAACTGGACTGGTCGCCGGGAAGAGAGCATTATGAAGACTGGAAAAATGCTTGGATCGAATTCCTGAAAAGGTATAGAGATGTGGTTAGGGCTTTGAATGTCTGGAACGAACCTTGGGAAGGTGGGGGAATAAGTGGTTGGAAATCAACAGGCGAGCATTACCGAGAGTTGTTGCGGAGGGTGAGGGAGGCAAGGGATTGTGTTGACCCATCCATCAAAATTGTCGCTGCCGACTCATCCCACAATACCGATTGGAAAATCTTCGCTGCTGGAATGGAAAAGGACATAGATGTGATCTCCATTCACTACGAATTTCCCGTTCAATCATCCTATTCCTTCGCTATGGCGAAATTCTACGGAAAAGAGGTCTGGGATACTGAAACTTGGCTCACTTGGATGGGCGATGCTTCTTGTCTAAGAGGTATGCTTCACGAAATTATCTTGGGAGCGAAGAAAATTTCCCCTTTCGTGACAAATCTCATATTTGATGAGAATGGCTTCCCAAACACATCTGTTGGGTGGGCTTCCGCTCTGGCGAGGTTTTTAAACGGGAAGAAGTTTGCGGGATTAGCACACCCAGAAAGACCACCTTTCGTCTTCCTGTTTCAGGGGAAGGGAGAAAATGTGGCAGTGGCTACCACAACACTATGGACTCATTACCAATATCGCCACAATTACCCATGGGGACAGTTCTCTGATTGCTCAGTCATCATACAACTTCCTGCAAAAGCAAAGGTGAGGGTTTACGATATCTATGGTAACGAGGTCCACTTCAGGGCATCGGGTGGAAAAATAGAGATTCCCGTTGATAGTAGCCCAAAATACATAACAAGCGATATGAAATTCGAAGTGTTCAAAGAATTGCTTTCAAAAGCCATCTATCGCAATCTTCCGCCAGTGGAGATAAGAATCCATCAAATAGGAAGACCTTTGGAACAAAAACCTCAACTTAGGGTGGATTTGCTGAATGTCCATCCTTTCGCCATAAAAGGGGAAATGGAAGTCATAGCGGAAGGTTTGGAGTTTGAAAAGAGCAAAATAAGATTTGAACTGTCCTCGCTTGAAAAACGCCCATTTTACCTACGAATAACGGGAAAGAGGAGGGAAATGGTTAGTTACCCCTGCAAAGTCATTGTTAGGACGAAGGAGGGGACTTCCGTCTGGGAGGAAGGATTGGTCGTTGCAGTTGTCAAGAGGGGCAAGATAACAGTTGATGGAGACTTATCTGATTGGGAAAAGATAGGAGCTATCCCGATCATCCTTTCAAAGGTCTCTGGTGCCGTTGAGGCGCTGAAAGCATGGTTTCCTTGGAAGGAATTCTCGCAAAAGGTGGGGGATTTCGCTGGTGAGGTAGCCTTCGCCTACAATGAGGAGAATCTCTATGTCATGGGGAGGATTAAGGATGGAACGAGGGATTTATTGCCATCTTTGTTGAGTGGCAGAAATCTCCACAAGTTCCAGAACCCGCCGGGCGATTATGTTTACTACGAAGCAGGTCCGTTTCCCGGCGGTTCAGGGGATGTGTTCAAGCTTTCCCTTTCTCCGCTGAGTGAGAATTATGATGAAAAATACGATGTATTTCCCCCAAATTTGCCTCTTCGGCGCTTGGGGCATTACATTTCGGCAGTTTACCAGTATCTTCTTTACCCAATAAAAGAAGGTGGCGGAGAGATAATGAGGGTGCGCACTCCAGATTTCTTCTACCTTCATCCCCTCCCGATAAATTATGAGTTTTTGGCAAAAGCATGCAGAGTTAATGGAAGCAAAATAGAAGTGAGGTTGCTTGATGAAGGTTACATTTTTGAGGCTCAGGTGCCTTGGAGCGAGTTAAGGGAAATCAAGCCTGAGGTGGGCAAAAGAATCAAGATGAGCTTTGTGATACAGAATGGCAATATGGGAAATACCTTGGAGTTCTCACGAGGCAAAAGTTTATGCGGGATCAACACCTTGGACTTTGAACCCGGTTGGGGTGCAAAGTATACGGCTGAAACTGAGTTCGAGTTTGTGGAGTGAACAAGACAAGCGATGATGTGGTGTTATCAAATTACAATTCTTCACACCAAAAACGAAGGCATTTGGCACGACGAGAGGATTAGCTTTGGAAGTTGAGCAATCACAAGGTATGACAATCATGGATATGCGAAAAAACACTCAAGCTTGTTGCGCTTTTGCGAGTTCACCCGTTGCCTCAGTTTACAACGAAACTTTCTGCGTTATCATGGGTTTGATGAAACAGGAGTTCGCAACCAACCAAACTGTGAGGAGGGGTTGAAGATGGGGATAGAGAAGTTTGTCTTGCCAGAGGGACCTTTTGAGCCGACTTGGGAATCCCTCAGGAATTATCAAGTCCCCCAATGGTATCTCGATGCCAAGTTCGGCATCTTCATCCACTGGGGTCTATACTCGGTGCCTGCCTTTGGAAGCGAATGGTATCCACGCCACATGTATGTCAAGGACAGACCCGAATATGCTTACCACCTCCAAACTTATGGTCCTCACTCGAAGTTCGGCTACAAGGATTTCATCCCTCTCTTCAAAGGTGAAAAGTAGGATCCTTACGCTTGGGTTGAGTTGTTTAAGAAAGCGGGGGCAAAATACATTGTCCCAGTTGTTCAATTTCATGATGGTTTTGCCATGTATGATTGTCCATTCACTCGTTGGAACTCTGTCCGAATGGGTCCGAAAAGGGATGTGGCGGGCGAGCTGGCAAAGGCAGCGAGAGAAAATGGGCTTCGCTTTGGCGTTTCCTATCATTTTGCCGAACACTGGTTCTTCTACCCTGGGAAGTTAATAGATTCCGATGTCAATGACCCTGAATATGCTGATTTCTACGGTCCAGCGCAACCTGATGACTCCTCTCCTGACGAAGCCTTTCTTGACCACTGGCTTGAGCGTCTTCTTCACCTCGTCGACACATACAAGCCTTCGCTTGTTTGGTTTGACTGGTGGATTGCTGAAAGGAAGTCAGTTTTTGAGCCTTACCTTCGGTTTTTCGCTGCTTATTATTACAACCGAGGACACCAGTGGGGCGAGGGAGTCGTAATCACTTACAAGTATGACGCCTTCCCTGAAGGGACAGCGGTTCTGGATGTGGAAAGAGGACAACTTGGAGAAATTCGCCCGCTATTCTGGCAGACTGACACATCAATCTGTCGAAGATCTTGGTGCAATATCAAAAACCATGATTATAAGTCGCCAGAGCATATCATTCGCCAACTTGCTGACATAGTTAGCAAGAACGGTTGTTTGCTCCTCAATGTTGCCCCTCGCGCTGATGGCACAATCCCTGAGGAACAGCAGGAAATTTTGATGAAAATAGGGGATTGGCTTTCTCGTTATGGGGAAGCCATTTATGGAACTCGTCCTTGGGTTACTTACAAGGAAGGACCGACGGATTTTCCCGCAGGTTCTTTTGTGGATGGTCAGGAAATTGAGTTCACTCCACAAGATATCCGCTTTACTCAAAAGGGCGATTACCTTTATGCCATATTCATGAACAGCCCCGAAGGAAATCAACTCGTGATAGAGTCTCTCGGGGCTGATAAGCCGTATTCTCAAGACATTAAAGAGGTGGAATTGCTTCCTCAAGGTGAGAAACTCAACTGGCGAAAAGAAAAGGAAGGACTGTTCATCGAACTGAAGAGGAAGCCCGAGGACAAAATCTTCGCTATAAGGCTGAAAATAAAGTAAAAAGGAGGATTGCATGCTTTCCCTCGCTGAGACAAAGTGAATGAAAACATAAAAGGAGATGGGAGCTATGAAGGCGCAACATCTCGTTTGTGGTATCTTGCTGGGGATTTGTTTCGCATTTGGAGTTGGTTGCGCTTTAGCGGCGCCGAAGGTCGAACAAACTCCCTTGACACAAGTTGATGAGAAATTGCTGGCGCGGTATGATGCTATGCTGACGGCGTTGAGGGCAGAAATAGTTAAATTGCTACCGAAACTGGATGAGGGAAAAATCAAGGCGCTACAGAAAGCCCGTGACGCTGTGAAGGAAGCAGAGGCGAACTTAAAGGCGGTGCAAAAATCTCTGGACAAAATCCAAGAGGCAAAAGCCTTGGTAGAACATGCCAAAAACAAGTGGATTGCTGAGGCTGAGAGGGGCATCGCGCAAGCAGAGGAAGCGCTCAAGAAGGCTACCACAGAGGCTGAGCGCGAGGCAGCGAGAAAGGAATTGGAAAAGTGGCAGAAAAACAAAGAAGAAGGGCTCAAAGCTTTGAAGGAACGGCAGGAGGCGTATGACAAGCTTAAGGCTGACGAGCCGAAGTTGCTCAAGGCATATCAGGAGGCACAAAAAGCATTGGAACAGGCAAAAGCAAATGAGCTTCTTGCAGCAAAGGCAATACTTAGCGAAATCGAGCCTTTCTTAGCAAGTGATAAAATTGATGAGAAACTTGTCGAGGCAGCAGTGTTGGCTCATGCGACGCCGCGAGGGTTGGCAGAATTCGCCCAGCAGGGCAAGGAACAGGAAGAGTTGATAGAGAAGTTGCTTTCCGACACTGCGTTGATGAAGCAGATGCTTGAGGCTGGTGGTGCAAAGTTTGGGAAATATGGCAAGGCAATGGAGATTTACACAGCGATTCAGAAGGCGAGCCCGAGAGCGAGGGAAGAAGGCATGTTCCAGCGTTTGGCGTTGGCAGTTGCTCTTGAACATGCTGTTCCCATTGAGCAAAGAAACGCCGAAATCGAAACTAATGCACCAACTTTTGTTGACCCAGTGAAGCGATACTTACATTATGAGAAAGCCTACCTTGACGGGGAACTTGACCCTGCATTCAAGGATTTTTCCGTCTGGGAATATCGAATGGTCGTCAACAGCGAGGCTCCAGATCATATCCTCGCATGGGCACGGCAGATGCTTCGGAATTATCGACCAGATTTTGTTTACAACCCAGATTATGTCTGGCGCTATGTGATGATTGTCAGAACCGATGTCCGATACGGCTCGCAAGATGTGAAGTATGACTTTCCTGTGCTCAATTTCTTCCAAAACATCCCTAAGGATGGAGGGGTATGTGGCAGGCGTGCCTTCTTCGGGCGGTTTGTCCTGAAAGCCTTTGGCATACCAACTTGGGGTGTTACCCAGCCTGCCCATGCTGCATTGAGCCATTGGACTCCGAAAGGTTGGGTGATCAACCTCGGTGCAGGATGGGAAAGGAGTTGGTGGGATAAGGACGAAGCTCCACGCAGTGGGACGGATTTCCTACTGGAGACACAGGCGCGGAAGCATTCAAAGGATTACTTGAAGGTCTTGCGGGCACAATGGGTTAGCCGTATCCTTGGCGAAGAAGCCTACAATGACCGCAAGGGCGTTGAAGGCGGAATTTGGAGCAGGCTCGCCCATTACTTGACGGTCATACTTGCATCCAAGGAAGTTGCGTTAGGTCCAGCGGGTCAAGAATTTGCGGAAGCGAATGAGCCTGAGGGGAAACACGAAGTTCAGCAAGTCAACTTACCAGAAACTGAGGAGAAGCCCTTCATCAACAGTTTTGGGACAATCGTGGTTCCAGCAGCTATTTTCAGCAATGCATCAGGACCTTGCATAGTTATGAAGAGCTTTCTTGGTGGTAAGCAAATACACTGCAGTGGTGGTTTTAGTGCCGAATATGTGGTTGAAGTGCCGCGTGCTGGAAAGTATGCGTTTTATGCACGAGTTGTAACACTTCAGGAGGGACAGAAATTCCTAATCTCGGTAAATGACGACAAAACGGCTATGGAAGTCCCAGTGCCCTACACCGTCGGTATGTGGCAACTGACGCTACCGGTGCAACTGTCTCTCAAGCAGGGGAAGAACCTCATTCGCCTTACACTCAAGGAAGGAAGTCGTGGAGTAAGCATGAAAGATTTCATGCTTGTGCCAACAGAATAACCTCTACAAACGCCGTTGATGGGGTTGCGGTTGAACGCAGGGGAAAGTCAGAAGGTTAGCACCGAGATAGAAGGGATTTGGAGGCGTCCGAAAAAAATTAGGCGTCAAATATGCATCACTTTAGGCAAAGGGGGGATGAAGATGAGGGGGATGCTCAAGAAGTTGGTGGCGGTTCTAATCTTCTCTTTGCTCATCGGCATGGGAGTGAGGCTCATGGGGGAAGGAGGGAGAGAGTATGTCTTTGGCTACTTGATCCTTCCTGTTGAAGGCGGTGTTGACAGAAGTTACGGGTATGGATTCTCCATGTATGTTCCTGCTTGGCCACTCCTCATGCATTACCCTGGGCATAACTTCCAATCAGGACTGCCCGGCACTTGGATGTTCGCCCAAGATTCTCCCGTTTATTCCGACATTGAAGGGGGACTTGGATGGTGGAGGGACACGAGGTTTCCTATGGAGACGCCGAAGTTCATAATGGGAGGCGTTGGACCAAAATTTTCCGAAGTAGCCAACGCCCCCGGTCGTGGATGGGGAACTTGGGAAGAGCCAAGAGGTCTGTATGGAATTGCCCAGCTCAGCAATTGTCTTCTTTTCCCTCTGGATGGTCTGCGAATAAAGGATGGAGCAAAGGGGGAATTGCTTGGCTATGGCTACCTCAACCTTCCCCTCGCTGATCCAAAGAGTAAAACTGATGGCAAGGATATTCCCACAGGAGGGAATTGCTGGACTCTCTTCATAAACGCAAACAATTTCAAGGGACCTGTCACCTTTTTCCTCCCTTATTTCTGGTCTAAGCACGGGCTTAAAAACCCAGAGTGGGCTGGTCGCCTCCTTGACAGCAAGCCTGCCGACCCTAACAGGGCTGTCCAGATGGAAACCCAATGGATTCCTTGCAGAGTAGCAAAAGACAGCAAAGGCAACTTCTATGCACGCATAGCTGAGGTTCTTTTCCCAGTCAATCATGACGGAGTTACTGTCCTTCTTCACAGGGATACGGTTTATAACGAAAAAGCGCTGTGGGAATCAACTAAGGCTTGGTTTTCTGGTGGTCCACAAAGCACTGGTGAGATAGACCCAAAGGGAGCATATGTTCGCAAGATAAAAGGCAGAGGCTATAGCACTTGGGAGATTAGGATTCCCGTAGAGAAAGGGAAGGAAATGAGGGTTCGCTTGGATTGGGATTCCTTTGCCACCCCCATAATCGTTGACGAATACACCTACGGATACGAATGGAATCCTAAATTCGTGAGGAAATACGGTGATTTTGTCGTCCTTCCCGAATATTACCGCTTGGAGAACGCAGATGACCCGAAGAAGGCAAGATGGGTTCCGATATTGCCAGAGGAAGTTCCTCCTGAGACGCATCTCAAGGAGTTAAAGTTCACTCGCCCTGTTGAGCCAAAGCCAGAACCATTTACTACCCCGATAGATGACCCGAAAAGTTGCTGGAGAAACCCCGGACCAGTGGCAGGACCATTCAAGGCATATCTTGGAGACGGAAGCGTTGTCACCTACTACTGGTATAGGTTTGCGGACCAGCCAGCGCTTTTGAATGCCGACTTAACGAAAGAGGAGAGGGAGGAAATGCAAAGGAGGGTCGAGCTAATACACAAATTCTGGAACAAAAACCGTAACTATCTTCCCTCGCCGACTGTGGGCAAGTTGGTTGACCTTGATCCAGCTCAGCTGGTGAAGCCACCTAAGGGATTAGAGGTTGGATATGTCCCAATTGTCGTCCGCCAAGAGTTAGCAGAAGAAAAGCAATGAGAGGTTGAGGCGAGAACGCATTTGGCTAACCAAGTGCAAGTGAGTTTAAAATGTTTGTGAAAGGAGGTTGATGAGCCGTGAATGAAAGGATTGCTCTTTCGCTTTCTGGGCTCGTTATTTTCGGTTTGGCTCTTCCAGCGAGTGCGGAGTTGACCATCGCCAAGAATGGCAAGGCATTGCTTCCGATAATCATTCAACCTGGCGCTACGATAACGGAACGATATGCAGGTGAAGAGCTCGCTTCCCATTTGGAGAAGATAACAGGGGCTAAGTTTGAGCTCAAGGAAATATCGCCGGGGGAAGTCCCAAAGGC
>Ga0080004_1128242_pt1 | contig 21538 bp, 21 predicted proteins | sample WasSprMetagenome_FD_69207 | JGI IMG/M metagenome (GOLD analysis project Ga0080004, IMG submission 69207) | Sulfidic aquatic microbial communities from Washburn Spring, Yellowstone National Park, USA - WS (SPADES assembly) (version 2) | ecosystem: Environmental > Aquatic > Thermal springs > Hot...
GCGCCGCCGGTGTACGTCAGAGGCGGCGGGGGGGACCCGGGCGACGACGAGGCGGAAGACGGCAGGGAGGAGGGCGGCAGCACCTTCAGATGCCACGCCTTCTCCCGCAAGACACGACCGTCCGAAGCGTAAGAGCGTGCGCGCACGGTGTACTCGCCGGGGCGGTCGAAGGTATGGGTCACCGTGACCCTGGTGTGAGCGGGATCGTCATCCGTGAAGGTCTCGCCATCACCGAAATCCCACTCCCAGCGCAGGTGACGCGTGCGCTGCTCCTTCTTGTGGGTGGTCAGCTTCGTCCTCAGTGTTGCGCGGATGACCGGGACCTCCTGCGGGTGGATCGGGCGACCGCTCCGCGCCCCTTCGGTCGCCTCCGCCCGGCTCCTCGCGTCCTCTCCGGGCGGGCTGGCTGCCGGCGCCTCACCGGCACGGTCCGCCGCCGCCACGTCAGGGGCGGGGTCCCCTCCCCGCGCGCCGGCGTTGAAAGCGGACAAAGGCGCGGGCAGGAAGGTGGCGCGGCAGGTCAGGTCGCCCGTGGCGGGCCTGCGGTACGCGGGCACGAGCCCCCGCGCCGCCGCCACGGGAAGGCGGCCGCCCACCATCACCGTGTTCACCTCCCGGCCGAACGCGGGCACGCTGATTACACCCCGGTTACCGTTCCAGTCAACCTCGCGTCGCTCCCAGGTGCCGTCGTTCATCTCCACCCACGCCCAGGCCACGGGGAGCCCCGCGTGCGTCGCGGCTTCCGGCTCGATTTCCACGGTGAGTTCCCCCTGACGGTTCAGGTAGCGGCTGTCGATCCTGAGGTAGCCAGGGCACCAGGGGGAAAGGGGCACCCGGGCGGTACCGGACCAGGAGACCGCCTTACTGGGGTGAGCCGCACGCGGATAGAGGACGCGCGGGGTGGCAAAGCGAAGTTCCTGGAGCACCAGTTCCCGCACCCGACGGTTCCGCGGCAGGTTCCCGTGACTCGCAGACAGGCCCCCGTCCTCCACCAGCAGGAAGCGATCGTCCGGTCCGAGCGGGAGGAAGCAGGACTCCACCTCCACCCAGAAGTCGTTTTCTCCCACCTCCTTCCACCCCAGCCGCCAGAGATTGGGAACCCGGCCGGCAACCACCACATAGCGCGATCCCTCCCCTCGGCGGGCCTCGTCGTTCCACCGCTTGAGGAACCAGTTGCCCAGCAAGCGCTCGAACTGCGGGCGCCCGTCCGGTCCCGGGCCGAGGGGAAGCGAAAAGAACTCGCGCAAGACGCGGGCCGTGCCCTCCGCATAGGGGTCCACCCCCAGGAGCACAGGGGTCTGGTCGAGCAACAGCTTCTGGCCCTGGCGGGTTAACCATTCGGCCACCTGGCGCCCCAGCCAGCGTGCGACCTTCTCCCCGTAATGGCGCGCCATTTCCTTCCAGTCAGCAGTCACCAGGGGGTCGGCGACGAGGGACTCCATCAGGCCGGGGCCCCTTACCGCCGCGCGCAGTTCCTCCGCCCGGGCCACGTTGAGCGCCGCCGCGTGGGCGTAAGCCTCCGTAACCGCAGCGCCCGGCAGAGGCCTTTGTGCCCCGCGGAACTCCCGGGTGAAGAGGTCGGGCTCCTCGCTGGCCAGCCACCCCTCGAAGGGGAGACGCCCCAGCAGGCGCCTCACCCCCTCCAGCACGTCCGCCGGGGGAACGCCCAGCCGGTACTCACGCACGTAACGCCGGTACAGGGGCCGGTAGACGGACCCCGCCTTCTCCCAGACGTAGGTCCACAGTCCCCCCGTGCCCGCCACCGCCGGGCCGGTCGCGCCCGGGCTGCCCGCGGTGCCGGCGTTGCCCATCGCGCGCACCGTCGCGGCGGCACCCGGTGCGCCCGTCGCCGAGGCCCTCACCAGGCCGGCGTCGCGGGCGGAAAGCGCGGCGGCCAGGTGCAGGAGGTTCAGAGCGAAGGACCCGTGGTTGGGGGGCCCCAGCATGACCAGGGTCCCCACCCTGCCCGCGCCGTCCGACTCCGCCCAGTAACGGGCGGCCAGCGCCCCCAGCCCGTGGGCCACTATGTGCAGGCGCCCGGCTCCGCAAGAAGACAGGACCTGCTCGGCGGTGGGCCCCACCACCAGGCGGGCCAGCCGCTCCGGGTCAGGGTCGACCTCCCGGGAGAGGTCGGCGACCCACACCCGGTACCCCGCCTCCTCCAGCGCCGCGCGCAGGCCTCCGCTCCCGCCCCACACCTTCTCGGGGTCTGCCCCCGGCGATGCCACCAGCAAGACGGGCTGCCCCGCACCCGGGCTGCCCCACGAAGGAGGCCACGTTTCCGCAGGGCCATCGCGGGCCGGCCCGGCGGGAACGGCATAGGCTGCCGTACCGCCCAGCGTGAAGAGGCACAGGGCAACCGCCAGCCCCCGCGCCAACCGTCTCATGATCCCCACCACCCCAGTTGCCGGTCCGGCGCCACCTTCCCCTGCGGCGTGACCCCCGAACGGGGCCACCTGCCGTGATAGGTGATGACCAGCCTGGTCACGGGATAGCCCCGGGCCAGGGCCTCGTCCAGGGCTGCCTGCCAGGCCGTCCTGTCGGCGGGGGAGAACAGTCGCTCGCCTTCGGGCCTCCTGACCCGCAGCTGGGCCCAGCTCTGGCCCGGCGACAGGTCGATGTGCTCCCCTCCGTAACGCAGGTGCAGGTGCCCGTCCGGTCCCACCCCGAGGACCTCCAGGGGCCCGGCGAGGACCCGGGCGGCCGCTTCCAGCCCGGGCACGGGAGCGTCCAGGGCCACGCGGGCGGGGAACCGCACACCGGTGAGCAGGCGGGAAGCCACCCGCACCCCGGCCGCATCCACCTCGTGCAGAACCACCACCCGGTGCCACGGTCTCACCGCACCCCGGGAGACGTGCAGCTTTCCTTCGCCGTCGTGCCATGCGGCCGAGCCAGCCTCGCTTCCCGCCCAGCCGGATGGAGGCAGCCCGTTGGCCTCGTCCACCGCCAGGAACAGGTACTCCCCGCACGGCCGGTACCCGACCGCAGCCGCGCCAGCCAGGGCCACCAGGCCCAGTAGTGCCACTGCCACTGCCCAAACTCCCAACCGTAGCCGCGACCCGCCCATAACAAAAGCCCCCCTCGTGGGGAGCTGCCGGCGCCTGGCTTTTCCCATATTATGTCAGCATCACCGCAACATGTCAATACCGCCCGCCCGATTCTCCGCCGCGAGATGGGGAAGGTCGAGCCCGCATTCCAAAAATCGAGGGTCTGCGTCCTTCAAAAACCGTCAGACTCTCCCCCGCGAACCAGACCTACCCGTGGACCCAGGATATCTGGTAGCCCAAACCACCACCAGGCGAGGAGCTGGGTCTATTGCTGTCTGATACTTATGGCACCAACTGCTGCCACGGGGTCCTACGGACCACACTAACCGGGGGATACAGCCGGAGCACTACAAAAACTGAGGAACGGCGTCCCCCAAAAAATGACGAACCCCCGGTCCAGCGCGTGCCAGCGAAGCCTACTGGCGCGCATGGGGGAAGGAACCCGGGGGCGGGCCCCCTTCCTCGAGGGTGGCGGCCACCCGCTCGAGGGCAGACGCAGCGCGCTCGAGAGCCCGCGTTGCCCTCTCGGCCAGCAGCACCCAGTACACGGTGAGAGCGATGGCTGCCACTCCGGCCACGACCATTACCCCTGCCATTGTCCCCACCTCCCGCCTAGCCCTGCAACCGGGCCTGGGTGACGCGGGCCAGGGCCTTTTCCAGCACGGGTCTGGTGTCTTCGTACCCGCACTTCTCCACCGCCTGCCCGGCGGGCATCCAGCGGGCGTCGGCAATTTCCTCCAACTGGGGGCTCAGCGCGCCGCCGGTCGCCTCCATCAGGTAGTAATACACGGTCTTGTACACCAGTTCCCCGCTGGCGTCGCGGTAAAAATAGTGGACGCGGTCCAGGTCACCCGCCAGGGCCACCTCCACGCCCGTCTCCTCCGTCACTTCCCGCAGGGCGGCCTGGGCGGGCTTTTCCCCCTTCTCGATGAGGCCTTTGGGAAGCGTCCACCGCCCCCACGCGTCCTGGATGAGCAGGAACTCGGGGTCCTTTGCGTCCCTGAACCTGTACACCACGCCGCCCGCGGAAAACTCTCTGCGCATCGTCCTCCCCCTCTCGAGCCGCACCGGGCGACGGCCGACGGCACGAGAGCACACCCCGGCACGCCGGCACTCGACCCGGTGCGGGTGCGCTCACGGCTCAAGCGGCAGGCAGCGGGCCAGTGCGCCGCCCACCCGGAGGAGCCGCCCGAGCCGCTCCCCCGCCCTTTCCAGGAGTTCGCCCGCCCGCGCCATGCTCTCCTCCAGGGACATGGGGCCCTCCGCGATGCTCAGGGCGGCCGCGATCCCCATTTCCGCCAGTTCACCGGGCGAGGCAGCCAGGGACCCGCACACCGCCACCACGGGGACGCCCGCACGCCGGGCCGCGGCCGCCACGGCCGCCGGAGCTTTGCCCCGCCTGGTCTGGAAGTCGACGCGGCCTTCCCCCGTGACCACCAGATCGGCCTGCCGCAGGTGTTCCTCCAGCCCGCTGTATTGTATCACCAGCTGGGCCCCGGAAAGCAGCGGCGCCCCCAGTGCCGCCGCCAGCGCCGCCCCGGCGCCCCCGGCTGCGCCCGCCCCGGGGAGGGAAGCCACCTCCACGCCCCAGTCGCGCTTCCAGACGTCTGCCAGGCGGGCGAGGCCGCGGTCCAGCTCCTCCACCACGTCGGGGGTGGCTCCCTTCTGAGGCCCGTACACCCGCGCGGCGCCGTGTTCCCCCACCAGCGGGTTGTCCACGTCGCAGGCGGCCACGAACTCCACACCACCCCACCAGGCCGGCGTCCCGTCCGGGCGCCGGGCGGTGGCCACCCGGGCCAGCCCCCGCCCGCCCCGGGGGACAGGCCGCCCCGACGCGTCCAGGTGGCGGAACCCCAGGGCCTCCAGCATGCCCAGCCCGCCGTCCACGGTGGCACTGCCGCCCAGGGCCACCACCACCCGCCGGCAACCCTCCTCGATGGCCGCCGCGATCAGCTCGCCCGTGCCGTAACTGGTGGTGACCATGGGGTCGCGCCGGCCCGGGGGAACCAGGGGAAGGCCCGAGGCGGCGGCGATTTCCACCACCGCCGTCTCCCCATCCCCGAGAGTGGCGAAGGTGGCCTCCACCGGCTCACCCAGCGGGCCGGTCACCCGCCTCGTCACCATGCGCCCGCCCGTGTTGAGGCACAGCACCTCGGCCGTACCCTCGCCCCCGTCGGCCACGGGGCAGGCCCGCACCTCGGCACCGGGCAACGCCCGGGCCAGGCCGCGCCCCAGTGCCTGAGCCACCCCGGCCGCACTCAGGCTGCCCTTGAAGGAATCCGGTGCCACCACGATGCGCATCGTGAGACCCCCCTGGGTCCGGAGCCACGCTGCGCCCGGCCCGCCCCCGCACGGCGCGGCACGGGCACGCCTAGCCGTGGGCCGCCCGGACCACCGCCGCCCGGCCCCCCGCCACCCTGGCCACCAGGATACTCACCTCGTACAGCGCCAGCAGGGGGCCGGCCATCAGCAACTGGGAAAAGACGTCCGGCCCCGGGGTGAGGGCGGCGGCGACGACGAATACGATCACGATCACGGGCCGGCGGTTCCTGGCCAGCCAGGAGCTGCTCACCAGTCCCCACCGGGCCAGGAAGTACACCACCACGGGCAATTCAAAGGCGAGGCCAAAGGGGATGAGGAAGGAGATCAGGAACGACACGTAGTGCCCGACGGAAATCATGGGCTTCAGGCCCGGACCCGCCACCGTGATGAGAAAGCGGGCGGCGAAACGGAAGACGGTGAAGTAGGCGAAGGCGGCACCCGCGAAAAACATGAGCAGGGAAACCAGCGCCGTGACCCCGACCACGCGCCTTTCCTCGGGCCTCAGCGCCGGGACGACGAAACCCCACACCTGCCACAGCACCACCGGCAGAGCCAGGACGAACCCGGCCGCCAGGGCGAGCTTGACCTGGGTCACGAAGGCCTCGCCCAGACCGATGAAGATGAGAGGGGCCCCGTACTGGCGCAGGGGAAAGGTGACCAGATCGTAGAGCTGCTGCCGGAAGAAGCCGTACACCAGGCCGGTGGACACGCCGACCGCCACCGTGCAGACCACCAGGACACGGCGCAGTTCCTCCAGGTGCTCCATCAGGCTCATTTCGCCTTTCTTGGGCCCCGACGAGCGCACCCTCACTTCTCCCCGCTGCCTTCCGTGCGGTCCCTGCCCCGGTCCTGCGGCCGGCCGGCATCACCGGTCCCAGCGTCCAGCCCCAGTTCCTCCATGAGGCCCCGGGAGGCACGGCGAAACTCCCGGACCATGGTGCCCAGGGCGCGACCGATGCGCGGGAGTTCCTTCGGTCCCAGGACCACCAGGGCCACCAGCAGGATGATGAGCAGTTCGCCCCCGTTGATGTTCACTCCCTGGCCTCCCGACCGGGCTCCTCGGTTGCGGGTTTGCCGGAGTCGCTCTTCCCCTGGGCAGCCTCCCGGAACTCACGAATGCTCTGCCCCAAAGCCTTCCCCACTCCGGGAAGCTTGCCCGCCCCGAAAACAAGCAAACAGATGAACAGGATGACCAAAAGCTCGGGCAATCCGATGCTGAACGGCATGGTCTCACTCCCTGCGCGCCCTCAGGCGGTCAAAAAGCCCAAGGCAAGCGATTTGGCGGGAGCAGGTGGGAATCGAACCCACCACGGGCGCTCACGGCACCCGACGACGGCTTTGAAGGCCGCGAGAGACACCAGTCCCCATCTGCCCCCGCGCTTTCTCATTGTAACACCGCCCATCCGGCACCTCAACCTGACTCATGCCTCCGGAGGCGAGCGCTCTCCGGACGGGGCGTCCCCCGCACCGGGTGACCCAGCCCCCGGCGCCGCCGGCAGGTGGTCCCGCAGCCAGCCCATCTCGCGCTCGAGGGCGCGCTGGCGGCCCGAGATGTACAGGAAGTAAATGAACAGCAGCGTCCACACCACCGTGTATCCCAGGAAGAGATAGGTCATGCGCGGATACCTCCCCCTTCCCCGCGCCAGGCGCGTTTGTACTCCGCCAGCTCCTGCTCGAGGCGCGCCAGGCGGACCCGCTCGACGGTGAGGAGGACGTAAAGCAGGGTGAAAGCGAGCACCGCCACCACCATGGCCAGCACCATGGGGGGCTCAAGGTCCAGTCCGGCAGCCGAAACCACCACGGGATGATATGAACGCCACCAGCGCACCGACATGAACACGATCGGTACGTCGGCAAAGGCGATGATGCCGAAGACGGCCGCGTAGCGCGCACGGCGCCCGGGTTCCTCCACCAGGTTCCGCACCAGCAGGGTGGCCGCGTACATGAGCCAGAGCACGAAAGCGCTGGTGAGACGCGGTTCCCACTCCCACCAGGTACCCCACGCGAAGCGGGCCCAGATGGACCCGGTGACCACCGCCATGGTGATGAACAGCAGGCCCACCTCGGTAGAGGCCAGCCCCAGCCGGTCCCAGGACGGTGCCGAGGTGCGCAGGTAGGCGATACCGGCCACGCACACCACGGTGAACGCGAGCAGGCCCGTCCAGGCCGAAGCCACGTGGAAGTAGAAGATGCGCTGGGTATCGCCCAGTTTCACGTCGGGAGGTGCGTACAGGAACGCCAGGAAGAGCGCTCCCAGCACGGCCACGAAGGTGACCCAGGCCAGCATGCGCGCACCCATCCGCTCACCCCCCGTATCACGGTCCCGCCTGCGGTCTAACGGGGACGCCCCGGTGCGACCCTGCAGTCCTCACGGTTCGACCAGGTAGTCGAAGAGGAGCAGGGGCAGGGCCACGAAAAGGGCGTCGTAGGCCAGGAGCAACCCCAGCCACCTCTTCCACGCCAGGGGGTCGCCCGCCCCCAGCAGGGAGGCGGTGGCCTCCACCGCGCCGATCACGGCGGGGATCAGGATGGGAAACACCAGCACGGGTAGCAGCATCTCCGCCGCGCGGGTGTGAGCCGCCAGGGCGGAGAGCATGGTGCCGATGCTGGCGAAGCCCGCCGTGCCCAGCACCATGGTAACACAAAAGGGCACAAAGGGCGCCGTGAAAGGAACCCCCAGCAACCCGAAGAAGAGGGGCAGGGAGATCACCTCCACCACCGCCAGGAACACCAGGTTGGCCAGGGCCTTACCCACGAAGATGAAGGAACGGTCGGCCGGCACCAGGAGCAGGCCGGCCAGAGTTTCCTGGGCGCGCTCGCTGGCGAAGGAGCGTCCCAGGCCCAGCAGGCCCACGAAATAGAAGGAGACCCAGAGGAGCCCTGGGAACACGGGCCCCAGGTCGGCCCCGGTGGCGCGGAGCCCGAATCCGAAAACGGTCACCACCGCCAGGGCGAAAATGACCATGGGCGTGAGGGTCTCGCGCGTGCGCGCCTCGGCCCGCAGTTCCTTCCACAGCAGGGCCGTGACCTGCCGCCACCACCCGGACCGCGACGGGCTCAAGAACCGCGCCCTCCCCGACGGCACATCTCCTCCAGGCTGCGCGCATCCAGATCGCGGGAGAAGCCCAGCAGCGCCACCCGTCCCCGCTGCAACACCAGCACCCGGTCGCTGGCCGCCAGGGCCCGCCCCGGGTCGTGGCTGGTCATGACCACCGTCCGGCCCCGTTCTCCCCAGCGCCTGATCACGGCATCCAGCAGCGCCGCCGCCTCGGGGTCGAGGCCAGTATAGGGCTCGTCCAGCAGGAGCAGGGGAGGATCGTGCAGGAGGGCGCGGGCCAGGGCCAGCCGCTGCTGCATCCCCCGGGAATAGTGGCGCACCGGCTCGTGGGCGAACAGCTCCAGGCCCACGGTGGCCAGCATCTCCTCAATCCGGGCCCCGGCCCGCGCCACCCCGAAGGCCCGCGCCCAGAACCACAGGTTCTCCCACCCCGTGAGCTGGGGGTAAAGGAAGGTGTGGTGGCCCAGGAACCCGATCCGGCGCCTCAGGTCGGGACCGCACCGGCGCACGTCGCACCCCCCCACCAGCACCTGCCCGCCGCTGGGAGGTAGCAGGGTCCCCAGGACCCGCAGCAGGGTGGTCTTACCGGCCCCGTTGGGACCCATGACCGCCAGCACCTGGCCCTCCGGGACCTCGAAGCTCACCCCCCGCAGCACCTCGTGGCCCCCCAGGCGCTGCACCAGGTCACGCACCACCACCGCCGGCCGGCCCGGCTCAGCCACGAGCCCGCCCTCCCCGCCCCGCCCGGCCGGGCGCCCGCCGCTGCACCCCGGGGCGGCGGGGCCAGGCCAGCACCAGCGTCCCCGCCACCAGCAGGTACCCGCCCACCCAGATCCAGGCCACCAGGGGTTCCCTGATCACCCGGAACGAAGCCGTGCCGTCATGCTGCCACGCTTCCAGGATGGTGTACAGGTCCTCGTCCAGGCCCCCCCGCACCGCCACCTCGGAAAAGGCCGACTCGTAGTTGGGATAGTACTGCTTCTCGGGCCGCAGCAGGAAGGTGCGGCTGCCCCGCGTCACTTCCAGGTGGGCGTAGACGCTCACGCGGTGGGGCAGGTGGGCCGCGTCCAGCCCGCGGTAAGTGATGGTGTAACCGAGTGCCTCCGTCGACTGGCCGGGCTGCAGCGTGAACGCGGCCTCCCGGCGCAGGGCCGAGCCTGAGAAACCCAGCACCATGCAGGCGATCGCCAGGTGCACGAGGAGCGCCCCGTAGCGACGCGGGTTGCGGTCTATCAGCCCGCCCAGGGCTGCCAGCCACCCCTCGCCCGTGGACGAGCACCGGGCACGCAGATCGCGCACCACCTGGGCCAGACCGGAGAAGACCACCAGCGAAGCCGCCAGGAACCCCACCAGCATCCCGGCCGACGGAGGCGACCCGTGCAGGCGGGCCATGGCCGCGCCCAGACCCCCGGTGACCAGCAGCGCCAGCCCCGCCGGCACGGCCAGGCTGCGCGCCACCCCGGCCGGCCGGCTGCGGCTCCATCCCAGCACCTGGCAAACGCCCAGGAGCAGCACGGCGAGGGCGCCAAAGGGCACCGCCGCCCTCAGGTAGAAGCCCGGCCCTACCGTCACCTGCCTGCCCCCTGCCGCCCCCTGAAAGAGCGGGAAGACGGTTCCCCAGAACACCACCAGGGCGAAGGCCGCCAGGAAAAACTCGGTCAGGATCACGGCCGCCTCCCGGGAAAGCAGTGACTCCAGGGGGCGCGTTTCTTCCACCAGGGACCACTTACGCGCTATCACGTATGCCGAACCCGCCAACACGAGCCCCAAGAAAGCCAGGAAGTACACCCCCAGGCCGCTGGGGGCGAAGGCGTGCACCGAGGAGAGAACGCCGCTGCGGGTGAGGAAGGTACCCAGGATGGTGAGGAAGAAGGTGACCGACACCAGGACGACGTTCCACCCCGCCATGGTCCCCCGCTTCTCCTGGACCAGTGCGGAATGGAGGAAGGCGGTGGCGGTGAGCCAGGGGAGGAGCGAGGCGTTTTCCACCGGGTCCCAGGCCCAGTAGCCTCCCCAGCCCAGCTCCACGTAGGCCCACTGCATGCCCAGGATGATCCCCACCGAAAGGAACAGCCACGACCACAGGGTGAAGGAGCGGGTCAGCTGGAGCCACGCCGGCCCGGCGGCACGCCCGGCGAGGAGTGCCGCCAGGGCAAAGGCGAAGGGCACGGTGAAGCCCACGTACCCCAGGTAGAGGGTAACGGGGTGGAACAACATCCCGACGTTCTGCAGCATGGGGTTGAGCCCCGCACCGTCGGCCGGGACGGGGGAAAGGACCCGGAAGGGGCTGGTGACGAAGGCCACCAGGAACAGGAAGAAGGCCTGCACGCCCATCATGAGGGCCAGCGCCCGGGCGGCCAGGGCCGGCGACCGACCCCAGGTGACGCGCGCCACGTAGGCGGCGTACCAGGACAGCACCAGCGCCCAGAGGAGGAGCGAACCCTCCTGACCCGCCCAGAAAGCCGAGACCTTGTACACGAGGGGCAGGTTGCGGCTGGTATGGTTGGCCACGTAGGCGACGCGGAAGTCCGACGCGGCCAGGAAATAGACCAGCAGGGCGGACGCGAGCGTGCACAGCACCGCCGCCGCCACCGCCGCCGACCGCCCCCGTTCGAGCCACACCTTCTTTTCCCGGGCAATACCCAGTACCAGAACCCCGCCGCCGTAGAGCGAGGCCAGCAGCCCCGCCACAACGCACAGGCCACCCAGTTCGACCATCATCAGGCGGGCCGACCTGCCCTTCTGGAGCTACCGCTCAGCCGGCGGCTCGCCACCGCCGCCAGGCCGATCGCCAGCACCACCGCGGCCCCGCCCAGGTACAGCCCGCTGCCGCCCTGCCGGGCTGTGGCGGGGGCCTGCTCGTACTTGCTCGGGCACTTCATGATCAGGCGCCTGGCAACGATGGTTCCCGTGCCGTCCCCGGTGCCCTCCACCACCACCTGCTGCCCCGGGCCGAAGTTGTCAGGTGGCGCCCCCCGGTACACGACCGGCACGGAAGCGACGCCGTCGGTCACCTCAAAGCGCAGCACCATGGCCGCTGCGTCCCACGTCACGTCCGGTCCCACGTTCCCCGCCACTCGGAAGCTCCTGGTCGACGTGCCCCGTGCCCGCGCCTCCGAGGGGGTGAGGTAATACAGGGCCGCCCCCTGCCACCCCGTGTAGGCCAGGTAGGCCACCGCCGCCAGCACCAGTAAGCCCGCCCACAGCAACCGCCGCCGCATCCCCATTACCTCCGCCCGGGCTGTCCTCACCTCCCCGCCCCGTGCAGCCCCGCAGGGGTGAACCCGCCGGCGCTACCGGGGCAGGAGGGGAACCAGAGTCGCGAACACCCACGCCACCAGTCCCGCGTACACCACCAGCTCCAGAGCGATCAGCACCCGGTTGTGAGACCAGCGGCTGTGGGGTACGCGGTCCAGTTCGCCGGCCGCGGACCCGGCCACGCTCTCGTACAACAGGGCGTGATCTTCGATCAACTGTGACAATCTCAGTTTACCACTGTACCACACCGGACTGGAAGGGAAGACGCTGGGAGAAAAGTGGACGGCGTAGGAATGGCCTATGAGGACGGCCAGGAAGGCAAGCAGGGCCTCGTTGCTGTGGGCCACGCGCAGGGCACCGATCACCCAGCGGGGGACGTACGCCGCCGCCCATTCGGGAAAGGCGAGCGTGAGGCCCGAGACCCCCATCACCGTGGTCCCCCACACCACCGCCCAGTACTCGAACTTCTCCCACCACGTGAACTTGCCGAAGCGGGGCGGGTCGGAGCGCAACCCGACCAGGTAACTCAGGTGGTGGGCGAAGTCGCGAAAGTCGCGCAGGCGGGGCACCACGGCGAAGTCGAGCCGCCCGCGCACCAGGCCCCACGCGCACATCACCAGGTGGTACACCACCACGAAGGCCAGCAGCCCCGCCGCCGCCAGGTGGACCCGCAGCATGGTGTCGAAGTCGCCGAACAGCCGCACCACCGCGGGAGCCCAGGTGGTGTGGGCGTACTTGATGGGAAAGCCGGTGAGCATGAGCACGGCCAGGCTCACCGCCAGCAGACCGTGCTGCAGCCGGGCGTGGATGTCGAACCTCATGGTGGGGTCAGAATGCCTCATCTCGGGTCACCTCCGCGGGACCGGGAGCGCAAACGGCGGATCAGGTCCAGGACGGCCAGGGACCCATCTTTGGCCGTGTTCGCCAGGATGACCACCAGGAAGAACTTCCACACCACCCAGAGGGGGAACCCGTCCCGGCGATCCCAGGGGGTCACGTGCTCTTTCCCCTGCAAGAGGTTGGCCATGGCGGCCGCGTTACCGCGGTGGCAGTTACCGCACATGACGGTGGCCTGTTCCGCGTTGCCGTTCACGGGCGAGAGGTGCCCGTGGCAGTCGGTGCAGAGGGGAGCCTGCTGCGATCCCAGCCGCCGTGCGGCCCCGTGGAAGCTGTACTCGTAGCTCTCCTTCTCCTTCTCATGGCAGGAGGAACAGAATCCCACCGCGTTGGCCCGGTTGATGGGCGAGGCAGGGTCGCTCGCCGGCACCAGCGCGTGGATGGGTCCGTGGCACCCGTCGCAGGTCAGGGGATCCGGATGGCAGGACACCTTCCCCTGGCCGAAATCGTATCCCTGGTGACAGCTCATGCACGTCGCCAGGGTGAGCGCCCGCAGTTCCTCCCCCACGGCCACCCGCCCGTGGTCAAAACCCTGGAACTGGGGATGGCAGGAATTACAGGATTCCTTGCCGTGAGGGGATGCGGCGTATTTCTGGGGGTCAACGTAAAGGTCGATCTCCCGGTCACCAACCACGGTGGTGAGGCCCTGCTGCCCGTGGCATCCCAGGCAGAGCTCATTGTCTGCCTGAGCCAGGGCTGCCCCGGGGGAGGCCGTCAACACCGCAACGGCCACCAGGGCGGTGAACAGGGTCCCCAACACCAGTGCAGCGACGGGAGATAACCTCAGCGAGTCCATCCATGGCCACCTCCGAGAAGCCGGGGAGGCGTCCGGAGCCACCACCGACCCGAGGACCGGGCGGAAAGCGAACCCCGGGACGTCTCCCCCGGCTCGACCCCGAATCGTCGCTTTACTTGGTGAGCGCCTCCTCCAGCCACTGCCGGGCCACGCGCAGCATCTCGCTGGCGTAAGCGGGGTTGTGGATGCCGTGCGAGGCGTCGGCTTCGGCGAAGGAGATGTTGGTGAACGCCTTGTCGCGCAGTTCCTGGGCCGCCTTGACGTCCAGGCCCATGGCCTGGCGGTCCTTGATGCGGGCGTCCACCCGGGCAAGCAGGTCCTTGAGTTCCTTGACCTGCTTGTCGAACTCCTGCTGGAGCCCCTGGATCTTCTCCACGGTCATGGTCTTGTGGCAGGCGTCGCAGGAATCCAGCTCCACCTGCTTGCCCTGCTGGGTCACGGTCAACTTGGGCGTGCCCGCCTTGAAGAGGTGGTTGCCCCCCACCATGTGGCAGTCCACGCAGGTGGCCGTCTTCGCCGCGGGCATGCTCGGCACTCCGATGGCCCCCACGCCCAGCCACATCTCCTTCTGCGGGTGATGGACCTCCTTGCCGGCGGGGAAGGCTTCACCCTGGAGCTCGCCGGTGTGGCACTCTATGCAGGTCTCCTGCGCGTCCTTCCGCAACTGGGCCTCGTGGTCCCGCTTGTGCGGGTCGTGGCACACCACGCAGGTGATCCCCACCCGGTCCGCCTTGAGGTCTCCCTCGCGGAAGTCCTTGAGGGTGGGCACCGGCTGCCCCTTCTCCTCGGCCAGGCGCACGGTGGCCGAATGGCACTCCATGCAGTTGTCCCTGTAGGAGGGCTTGTCGACCATGCTGGCGAAGAACGAGTAATGCCCGGTCTGCTTGAGCTGGCCCACCTGCCGGTCGCCGCCGTGACAGGACTCGCAGGCGTCCACGTCCAGCGAGGTCTTGATGTAAGCGGTGTTGCCGCCGGTGGCCACGTGCTTGGAGCCGGGCCCGTGGCACGACTCGCAGCTGATGCCCAGCGAGACGAAGGTATTGAGCTGCTTGTCGTACCCGGTGGTGTGGCACCCCGTGCACGCTCCGAGCCAGGGCGACGCCGCGCGGGAGTGCCACTCCTTCTTTTCGATGTCCCAGGCGGCGGGCAGGAACTTGTAATCGGCGCCCACGAAGTAGTTCTTGGTCATGCCGCCGATCACGAACTTCACGTCGGACAGTTTGATCCCCGCCCGCGGGTCATCGAAGTTGGCGTTGGTGACACCCGGCCCCGGCTCCTGCACCATGCGGCTGTGCATGGTGGTGCGCCAGTCGGCCACCGCCTGGCTGTGGCAGGTGGCGCACTTTTCCGGTCCCACCACGTAGCTGGCGATGCCGGCCAGCGGGTCCTGCATGGCCTTCTTGCCTTCCCAGACCTTCGCCAGCAGGACGGCCGCGTCGGCCCGGGTTAGCGTGCGTGCGGGCTCGAACTTGCCCTCGCCCGGGAAGAGGCCCTTCCTGATGGCCACCGCCACGTAGCCCGCCACGTCAGCCGGTATGCTGGAACCATCCGCCAGCTTCCCCAGGATGGCCGCGCGCTCGGCCTCCGGCAGGGCCTGGGCTTCCTGCTCCAGCCCCAGGGCCTTCACCGCCACGCGAGCGGCCTCCGCCCGCGTCACCCCGTCGCCGGCACCGAAGACGCCCTGGCCCGACGGGGCCATGAGCCCGGCCCGGACCACGGTTTCTACCGTCTTCCAGTACCACGCCTCCTTGGGCGCATCCCGGAATGCCGCCAGGTAAGGCGCTACTTCGGGCAGGGCGAAGATGCGCTCCACCATGGCGGCGAACTCGGCCCGCGTTATCTTGGCGTCGGGCGCGAAGACCTTGCCGGGCCGGCCCTTGACCACTCCCGCCTCGGCCAGCATTTCAATGACCGCACGGGCCGGGTGACGGGCGATGTCGCGGAAGAGGGCAGGACCGGCGGGAGGCTGGCTGCCGCCCGCGGCCGGAGTCCCCGACGAACCGCCGCCCGTGGCACCGCTGGCGGGCTTGGAGGCCGCCGGCTTGCTGGTGGGATCGCCCGGGAAGGTGAGGGCCTTGATTTCCGCCAGGTTGCTGAAGCCATCCCGGTCGGAGTCCTTCCCCTCCACCTTGCGGAAATCCATGCCCGCCGCCGCCAGGTCAGCCCCGTAGCGGTTGAGCTTGAGGTCCGACGTGTGGCAGGTCACGCAGCCGGCAAGCTTCGACCCCTTGATGTTGGGGTAAGCCGCCACCATGCTGTTGACGTAGGAAGACTTCGCGTAGACGGTGGCCGCCCCCAGCAGGGCTACCATGGCGAGCACAGTCAGGAGAGCGATGGTCTTCCTCATTTTCCTCCGTTTCCCCCCTTTCTCAGTTTAAGTTTGTGAGAGCTTTAACAAAAAGTTCAAGGGCGGACACGCCCGCTCCTGCGCTCGCGGCCATCACACTTTGCCGCTGACCATAAAAACCGGCTATGTGCACCGCCGGCCCCCAACCCCGTCCCGAAGCCCCTCCGGGCCCGTGAAAACAGCCACATGACCACATCCTGGGTGCCGGGGACCCGGTGCCCGGAGGCCACCGGGCGGGACCGCCCGGTACAAGCAGGAGGAATAACGACAGTATTAGAACTTATAGCTCACCTAACTTGGAACGCGCAGGCGGCCGGACCAGGCAATGCCGGCACCCGCCGGGGGAGGCTCGCGAGGCGGCAGCGGCGACCGAGGGCAGCACGGGCGAGGGGGGCACGGGGGATGAACGTCTGGCAACTGGAGGTATTCTGCACGGTGGCCCGGGTGAAGAGCTTTTCCCGGGCGGCGCGCCTGCTGCACCTCACCCAGCCGGGGGTGAGCGCCCAGATCCTCGCCCTGGAAAAGCACTTCGGCACCCGTCTCTTCCGGCGCCACGCCCAGGGCGTGGACCTCACCCCGGCGGGAGAGGTGGCCTTTGAGTACGCCCGGCGCATCCTGGAACTGGTCGAGGGGATGGAGAAGGCCGTGAGCACCACCGACGAGACGCGCCAGCTCACCATCGCCGCCACCCAGACCGTGGGGAATTACGCTCTGCCCTGCACCGTGTGGGCCTTCAAGGAGAAGAACCCCACCTGTGACATCAGGCTGGAAATCGCCTCGGTGGCCGACGTGGTAGCCGGAGTTCAAAACGGCAAGTTCGACGTGGGAGTCCTGGAGGGGTGCGACGAGGCGGCGATGAAAGACCCCGACCTGGTGGTGCGGTCCATCACCGCCGACGAACTCGTGGCGGTGGTGGCCCCCGACGGCAGGTGGGCGTCCGTGGAGGAAATCGAGCCCGCGGAACTGCTGCGCATGCCCCTCCTCATGCGGGAGCCGGGTTCCGGCGTGAGGGAGGCTGTGGAGCAATGCCTGACCCGGGCGGGCATCGACCCCGCCCAGCTTCAAGTAGTGGCAGTCATGGGTTCCAACGAGGCCATCAAATCGGCAGTCTCCGCGGGGCGGGGCGCATCGATCCTCTCCCGGCTGGCGGTGCAGCGCGAGCTCCGGACCGGGGGCCTCAAGGCTCTGCGCGTCCGCGGCCTGGGCCCCATGCGCTTCCTGCTCATCCACCGCCGGGACCCCCTGCTCTCCGGACTGGCCCGTCGCTTCATCCGCTTTCTGACGCCGGCGGATCTCTGCTGACGGCCCTCACCCCGCAGCGGCGTGCCGCGCTACGGGATGTAACAGGCGCTCGTCTTTTTGTACTCCTTCACGCTGCTCAAGATGAGGTACTCGCTGACGCCGGTCGCGGCGGAGATGGCGCGCGCCACCTCGGCGCACGCCTCGTCGTCGTCTCCGTGCACCATGGTGTAGACGTTGTAGGGAAAGTCGGGGAGAACGGCGCGCTCGTAGCAGTGGGTGACCTGAGGGAAGGTAGCCGCCACGCGCCCGAACCGCTCCACCTGATCGGGAGGAACCTTCCACACCACCATGGCGTTCCCCCGGTACCCGGCCGCCTGGTGGTAGAGCACGGCCGCCACCCGGCGCAGCCATCCCCTCTCCCAGTAAGAGCGCACCCGGCCCAGCACTTCCGCCTCGGAGGCCCCCACCCGGGAGGCAATGGTGCGGAAGGGGTACGGGTCCAGGGGGATGTCTCCCTGCAACTCCTTCACGATGGCCCGGTCGAGGGCATCAAGCATAGCCGGCAGCCTCCTCGCCCCGCACGGCCATGGGGAAGTGAGCCCTGATCTTGAAAACCCGTCCGGCCGGCACCATGTGTACTTCCTTCACGCCGGTACGGGCTACGATTTCGTCCAGCAGGGCCCGGGCGTCCTCCTCGCGGCCGGTGACCAGGGTGAACCAGAGGTTGTACCGCCCCCGGCGGGCGTAATTGTGCGTGACCTCGGGATACTCGCTCACCACCGCCGCCACCCGGTCCAGGTCCTCGGGGGGCACCGCCATGGCCACCAGGGTGCTGTAAAACCCCAGGGCGCGGGTACTGAACACGCCCCCCAGGCGGCGGATGATGCCCTCCTCCTTCAACCGCGAGATCCGCCGCAGGCACTCCTCCTCGGAGATACCCACCTCGGCCGCCACCGCCGCGTACGGGCGTGCGCAGAGCGGCAGCCCCCTCTGCAGGGCGTCCAGCAGTCTGCGGTCTATGCCGTCCACCGCTCTTCCCTCCCCGTTGCGGCGATCTCCTCGTCGCTCAGGTAACAGGCGGGGTCGTCACCCCACATGTCCCCCGCCGCTTCGGCCCGGGCCCGGAAATTACCGTTGCAGACGTCGAGCCACCCGCATCCACGGCACCTGCCCCGCAGCAGGCCGCGGCGCTGGCGCAACCCCTGGAGCACGGGGTGGTCCCCCCGGCCCCAGATCTCGGAGAAGGGCCGCTCCCGGACGTTGCCCACCGGCTGGTGGCGGCTGAACTGGTCCGGGTAAACGTTACCCAGGTGGTCGATGGCCGCGATGGCCACGCCCGAGCGGTTGCCCCCGTTCAGGCGCAGCAGCTCCAGCACCCGCGCCGCCACCTGGGGGCGGTGCCGCAGGGCCCACAGGTAAATGTAGGGCCCGTCGGCGTGGTTGTCCACGGTGAGGATCTCCACCTGCCGCCCGGAGGCGTGCAGGGCCAGGGTGCGCTCGATGATCAGGTCCAGGGCCCGCCTCCTCTCGGCCGGGGAGAGGTCCTGCGCCATCATCTCCGCCCCCCGTCCCGAGTAAACCAGGTGGTAGAAGCAGGCCCGCGGGATCCCCTCCTCCGCGATGAGGTCGAAGATCAGGCCCAGGTCCGACACGTTCTCCCGCGTCATGGTGAAGCGCAGGCCCACCCGCTGTCCCGCGGCCAGGCAGTTGCGGATCCCGTCCAGGGCCGCGCGGTAGGCCCCGGGAACACCCCGCATGCGGTCGTTGGCCTCGCCGACGCCGTCCAGGCTCACCCCCACGTAGCTGACCCCCAGTTCCCGCAGGCGCGCCGCCCGTTCGCGGGTGATGAGGGTACCGTTGGTGGAGATCACCGTCCGGATGCCCAGTTCCACCGCCCTGCCGATGAGCCGCTCCAGGTCGGGGAGCAACAGGGGCTCACCCCCGGAAAACAGCACCACCGGCACCCGGAAGCGGGCCAGGTCGTCGAGGAGGGCGAGGGCCTCGTCCGTGCTGAGTCCGTCCCTGGCAGGGGATTCCCCCCGCGCCGGTACGGCGTCGTAGTAACAGTGGGCGCAGCGCAGGTTGCAGGCGGGGGTCACATTCCAGACCACCACCGGCCCGGCCCCCGCGTGGGTGCCCGCCACCTGCGAGCGTGCCGAGGGGACGTAGCGCAGCCCGTCCCCGTACGCCGGCGCATCACAGAGCAGCCTGCTGACGCTTATCATCCCGACCCCGCCCTTCCCACACCGCCGCCAGGATCTCCGCGGCCCGGTCGCCACCGGGCTGGCGGGCCAGGCTCTTGATCCCCGCGATGGGACCGTCCAGCACGCGGTTGACCAGGCGGTGAGCCATCAACTCCAGCACGCGGCGCTCCCGTTCCCCCAGGCCGGGCAACGCCCGCACGGCCCGGTCGAGCTCCTCCCTGCGGATGCGCTGGGCCCGCTCCCGCACCCGCCTTATCACCGGCACCACTTTCTGCTGGCGCAACCAGGCGGAAAACTCCTCCGCCTCGGCGGCGCAGATGGCCTCCGCCCGCTCCACCTGCTCGCGGCCCGCCTCCCCCGCGTGCTCGTCCAGGGAGTCGATGTCGAAGAGCAGCACCCCCTCCAGCCCGGCCACCGCCGGGTCCACGTCGCGGGGGACGGCCAGGTCGAAGATGAGCAGGGGACGGGACCGCGCGGCCACCGCCTGCGCCACCAGATCCCGGCCCAGCACCACGCCGGGCGCCGCCGTACAGCTGATCACCAGGTCCACCCGAGCCAGGGCCTCGCGGAGACTTCCCTCCTCAAGGGGCAGGACGCTCCAGGTCCCTCCCTCTTCGCCCTCCGGGCGAGCGGCCTGCCCCACACCCGACAACCACTGGCACGCCCGTGCCGGGTCGCGGGTGCACACGAGGACCTCGCCCGCGCGTTCCCGCCGGAGCTGGGCGAGGGCGAGCCGCCCCATCTTCCCCGCGCCCACCACCAGCACCCGCCGGCCTGCCAGCCCGCCCAGCTGCGCCGCCGCCACCCTCACCGCCACCGAACTCACCGAGGCGGTGCGGCTCGACACCGCCGTCTCCGCGTGCACCCGGCGGGCGGTGCGCACGGCGTGTTCAAAGAGCACGTTGAGCAATTTCCCGGCCGTGCCCGCCTCCCGTGCCGCCTGCAGGGCCTGCCTCACCTGGCCCAGGATCTGGGTCTCCCCGGTGACCATGGCATCCAGCCCGGCGGCCACCCGGAAGAGGTGACGTGCCGCCTCGCCGCCCTCGCGGCGGTACAGCGTGGCACCGACGTCCGCTCCGGTTCTCCCCGCCCACTCTTCCTCCACGCCTTCCGGGCGGGCAGGATCGACCAGATACGCCTCCACCCGGTTGCACGTGCACAGGAGCACGACCTCGGCCGCCCCCGTGCGGGACCGCAGGCCGGCCAGGTACCCCGGCACCTGGGGCCCGGGCACGGCCAGTCGCTCCCGCACTTCCACCGGGGCAGTCCGGTAGCTAACTCCCAGAAGCAGCAGGCGGTACACCTGCCTCACCTCGCCCCTCCCCGGACCGCGGCCTGGGCGGCGCGCGGCCGATAGGTGCAGTAGGGTTCCTCTGCCAGATAGTCCCCCGTGGCGCCCAGGGCCCGGGCGCGGCAACCCCGGCAAACACGCCGGAACTCGCAGACACCGCACTTACCCCTCAGGAGCTCGGGGTCCCTCAACTCGCGGAACAGAGGAGCGTTCCGGTAAATCTCGGAAAAGGGGCGCTCCCGGATGTCCCCCGCCTCCCGGGGGAAGTACCCGCAGGGGTAAACCTTCCCCGTTCGCGAGACAAACGCGAAGCCGTTGCCCGCCATGCAACCCTGCGGGCGCCTGCCCCCGCCGCCGCGCTGCACCCACAGCCGGGCGTACATCGGGCCGCACGTCACCTTCACGCGCATCCCCCCTCCGCCCCCTTCCGCCCCCGGAGGGATGGCCGTCCCCGCGTGGGTGCCGATCGCCGCACCGGCGGCGGCCGCCGCGCGGGGGCCGGCTGCCGAACGTGCAGCGGTCGACTGGTCCAGCAGCCACTCCAGGACACGCTCGTACTCAGCTGGAGGAATCTCGTCCTCCACCGTGGCCCGGCCGGTGGGCACCAGCAGGAACACGTCCCAGGTCACTGCCCCCACCTGCCGGGCCAGCTCGAGCAGCTCGGGGAGCCTGGCCACGTTGTGCCGCGTAACGGTGGTGTTCACCTGGAAGGGAAGACCCGCCTCCCGCAGCAGGCCCATACCCCTCACTGCAGCGGCGAAAGCACCCGGCACACCGCGGAAGGCATCGTGGGAGGAGGCGTCGGGCCCGTCGATGCTCACCGAGAGGGCCGCGATACCCGCCTCCTTGATAGCGCGCACCTTCTCGCGGGTAAGGGTGGTACCGTTGGTGGACATCACCATGCGCAGCCCCAGACTGCTGCCGTACCGGGCCAGTTCCAGCACGTCCGGCCGCATGAGCGGTTCTCCCCCGGTGACGATGAAAGTGGGCCGGCAGAAGGACGCCACGTCCTCCAGCAGCGCGCGCACCTCTGCCGTGGTCAGTGCGGCCGGATCTCCGGTCGGGCCGGCATCCGC
>Ga0080004_1138382_pt1 | contig 21537 bp, 17 predicted proteins | sample WasSprMetagenome_FD_69207 | JGI IMG/M metagenome (GOLD analysis project Ga0080004, IMG submission 69207) | Sulfidic aquatic microbial communities from Washburn Spring, Yellowstone National Park, USA - WS (SPADES assembly) (version 2) | ecosystem: Environmental > Aquatic > Thermal springs > Hot...
TCAAAGCCCTCGAGGACGAGGACGTGAGGCTGAAAGAGGAGAACATGAAGCTCAACACGATCATTCGGGAGGCCACTGAAAAGATCAAGGCGCTTGAGGATGAGAACGCGAGGCTGAGGATGGAGAATGAGGAGCTGAAGAGGAGGGTGGGCGAGATTGAGGCCGGCGCCCTCGGCATCAGGAAGGTCTCAGATGAGAGTGGGGAGAGGATTGAGCTGGCGCCGGGCGGCGAGTTCATCGCCCAATTGACGGGCGACGGGGTGCTCAAGCCGATCCAGCCGAACGTCCTGAGGATCGGGGATGGCGACGCCTACCTGAATGACGTGGTCACGGCCAACATAACCGTGGCCTCCAGCATGAAAGACAAGAAGGACATAGCGGACGTGGACTTCTCGGGCGTGGCCCTCCCGGCGCCGAAGAAATACAGGCGCGCCAAGGGCAGGGAGAGGGAGGAAATATTCTTCCTGGCCGAGGAGATGCCGGGCATCCTACGCGCGGGCGACGGCATAGACCTGAAGGCCTTGATAGCGTTCATGGCGTGGAAGCTTAATCAATTGGAGCGGGAAGTGGCGAAGCTCAAGTCTAAGGCTTGATTATCTTGGCGAGCTTTCTCACGAGCGTCAGTATCCCGGTCTGCATGGCTATTGACGCGGCCACGTCCACCGGCATGTTCAGCAAGCCTATGAACAGGCCTATCACGAGGCCCTGCAAGACCGTCTCGAGAAACTGCCTGGCATCAAAATCCGCCAAGGCCCCCATGATGAGGTCGCGATTCTCGTAAAGATACTTGAATATGCCCTTGGCGGCCTCGCCGCGCGTCTCCTCACGACCCAGCTCCTCAACCAATCGCGCCATCTCCCTCGCCTCCTTGGCATTCTTGAGCCAGCCGAAGATCGAGTAAACCATCCCCGCCACCATGCCCAAGACGACGTGAACCCAGTTCATGAGAAAACTAGAAGAGAAACAATTTATACGGCTGAGATGAAACAAGATATGAGGCATGGTCTCGAGGGCGAGGAAAAAGCTTAAAAACGTCCGAGATGCTGATATAACAAAAAACATAGAAATAGCTCACCCTGATCGCATCATGAGCTATGGCATGATCTCAACAGTATTATTGTACTCGGGATAAGCTAAGTCTTCCATCCCCAGCCCACTCATCCCCGCGGCCTCCTCTATCCTCCCGAGATTCCTCCTAACGAGCTCTACTATGTGGCGTGAGCAGGCGCAGACGGCCTCAACACCCTCATCCCCCCAAAGCCTCTCCCGATGGGTATAGAGGCATCTCGCGCCGCATATTGAAAGAAGCTCACATGACCTGCATGGCTCGCCTATAAAATTCCGCCGGCCCTCGAGCTCGCATCTGGAAACCGTGCCCAGCATGCCTACCCACGCCCAATTCTCCTCGACAGCAATTGGACATGAAATTATCCTACCATCAGTGAGCACTGTGAATGAGTCCTCGCCCGACCCGCATGGAGGAGTCGGCCCGCCATCAAGAATTCTTTTCAAGATCCCTTGGAATGGCGCTATCCCGATTATCTCCCCGTGCCATAGCCCCGAGATCCAGAGCCCCATAAGCCTCTCGAGCCCAGGCTTATATGATGACTCAATCCAGCCCCATAAGTCCCCCCAAAGCCTCCTATCAAGCCAGATCATGCTAAGCTGCCAGTGGATGTGGTCGAAGAGGCCGAGCTCCAGAAGATGGGTAACATCGCGGTAGATATCAGACTCGAATGTAACAGTCATCCTAGCGACAATATCTCCCGCGAAACCCATCTCCCTTAGCCGCCTAACACCACCAACAACTCTATCATAGACACCATGTCCCCTCCAGAGATCCGTTATCCACCGAACCCCATCTAGAGAGACCAGTATCGCGTCAAGCCGGTCAAGAATCTCCCGGGGAATTCTGTCGAGAAGGAGGCCATTCGTCTGGATAACATGACGGCAGTCCCAAAACCTCTCCACAGCATCCTCGATGAACCCGATATTCAGGAGGGGTTCGCCCCCATAATATGCTATAACATCGCCGCCCCTTACAAGATCCTCGAGAAGCTTCAGATTATACTCAACGCGCCATGGAACCTTCGCGGGGTCAAAACTCCCGCCGCAATATCTGCACCTAAGATTACATCTCCCAGTAGTGTAAAGGATGAATGTTAACCTCATTCTCTAGCCCCTCAGCTTAGAGGAAGATCTTATCAGGGTTCAATATGTTATTTGGGTCGAAGATTCTCTTAATCGCCTTCATGAGCTCGAGGACCTTTGGGTCGGCATATTTCTGGAGATCCCTCCTTTTAACATACCCTATGCCATGCTCTCCCGTGATCACCCCACCAAGCTCAATGACCTTATCATACACCTCCTCCTTAATCTTCTCATAATCCTCCGGTCTCCAACCCTCCCTAACATTAATCCAGACATGGAGGTTTCCATCGCCCGCATGGCCTATCGCCGGGAGCTCAACGCCATACTTTCCCGCGATCTTATCAAGCTCGTCGAGGAATCCAGCCATGGATGCGGGCGGCAGAGTAACATCAAGGGTGTCATACATGGTCTTCTTCAATACGGGGTAGAGCTCGCTCCTAATCCTCAGTATAAGATCCTGCTCCCTCCTGCTCTCTGCGAACATAGGCTCACGCGACCCAGCTCCTTCACATAAGCCGAGAAGAACCTCGCATGTTTTCAGGAGGGCCTCCTCCGACTGCTCTGCCAAGATTATCATGAGCTGATACTCACCGTCATTACATGGCCACTTCTCGCCAATCTCGGCAGCAGCGAGATCCATGACCGACTTCTCGAAATATTCTATCGCGAGAGGTATGATACCGGCCTGAAAAATCCTCGGAACAAGTTCAAACGCTCTCCGCCTATTATCGAACGGGATTATTATCGTTGCCGAGGCGGCAGGCCTCGGAGCAAGCCTTATCCAAGCCTTGGTAATTATCCCAAGAGTGCCCTCGCTTCCAATAATCAGTTGCATCAGGTCATAGCCGGCGTTATTCTTCAGGAGCTTGCCCCCGAGCATAATGATCTCCCCGGTCGGCAAAACGACCTCAAGCCCCCTAACATAATTCCTCATGACGCCGGTCTTGACAGCCCTAACCCCTCCAGCATTACACGCGATGAGGCCACCAATCTGAGCGCTCTCATCACCAGGATGAGGTGGGAAGAATAGCCCAGCGGACTCCGCGGCACTTATCAGGTCCCTGAGAGTCGCCCCAGCCTCGGCTTCGGCGAAGAGGTTATCTTGGTCAACGTTAATCCTATTCATCCGCTCAAGGGAGACCACTATACCACTCCTAGTCGGAATACATCCGCCGACAAGCCCAGTCCCACCACCTCTAGGAAAAACGGGAACCCTAAACTCGTTGGCGAGCAAAAGTATCTTGGAAACCTCCAAAGCGCTCCCCGGCTTAACCACCACAACATCCCCAGAAGCCACGGGTCTAACAGGATTAGGGGTCTCATCATACAAGTAGCTGGAAACGCTCTCATCAACAAGAACCAAATCCTTACCAATAACTTCAGTAAGCCTCTTTATCAAGACCGCATCCAAACACATCCACCGCCCAAAACACCCGAAAAACCCAAAATATAAAGCTCCGAAAAGCAGGAAAGGTACAGAAAATAAGGCTTACGTTGTAAGAATTCAAGATCATTCTTCATTCCTTACCCTTTTGATCCGATGCGCGGATAATATGCAAAAGCATATCTCGTATGAGTGCTAGCGGTTTCGTAATGAGTTGTAGAGAGGAGTTTGTCAAAATACCGAGCGCCGGCTTTGAACTGGCTGGCGTCCTCCATCTTCCCATAGGCGCCACTAAGCCAAAGCCCGTGCTATTCTTGCATGGTTTCACGGGCAATAAGGTTGAGGCGGGGAGGATGTACACAGATATGGCCAGAGTTCTTTGCGCTGCGGGCTATGCATCTCTACGATTCGATTCCCGCTGTCATGGCGACTCTCCACTGCCCTTCGAGGAATATCGCATATCATATGCAATTGAGGATGCCCGGAACGCGGCCAACTTCCTGAAAAACCTCACAAGCATTGATGACCTGCGTTTCGCGATCATCGGGCTAAGCATGGGGGGTGGAGTGGCAGTAAACTTGGCCGCAAATCGCGACGACATAGCAGCGCTTGTGCTATTATCACCCGCCCTAGACTGGCCCGAGCTCACTTCAATACTGTCTCAATGGAAAGTTGAGGGGGACTACGTGTACATGGGCCCACCAGGCTCACCATCACCCCGCTTATATAGGATGAAAATCAATTGTGCAACGGAGATGATGAAGCTCTCGGTAATGGGCTTAGCTGAGCTAATAAAAGCCCCTACACTCATAATCCACGCAATCGACGACGTAGTCATCCCGATAAGTCAAGCAAAAAGGTTCTTTGAAAGGCTGAAAGTGGAGAAAAAGTTCATAGAAATTGAGCACGGTGGCCACGTCTTTGAAGACTATGACACCCGAAGAAGAATCGAAAAAGAGATACTAGACTGGCTCAAGCAATATTTCTAACCCCCAAAATCCTAGGCTTAAGAATTCACACATAAAAAGCCACTACCCATTCTAAAACCACCCCAAGCAGCGCTAGGGGCGAAATAGAGATAAATAGAAAGAGTTCTTAGAAAATAAGCCGAAGCCGGCGTAGCTCAGCTGGTGGAGCGCCGGGCTGTTAACCCGGGGGTCGGTGGTTCGAATCCACCCGCCGGCGTACTTTTATATATGATGGGTGGATATTAGATGAGGGACTTATGGAGCCGACTTCAGGTGGGGGCCTTTTTTTATCTTCAACAGTTGATCATCAAGGTAAAGCGATTACTTAGTTAGACAAAGGATAGGCGTGTCTTAACTGCTAGGACCTTATTTTGGGCCTGATAATCCCTTTTTTTATAAGGCTGGTAGTCTAATGCATTGTTGGCATGGGTGGTGTAGGTTATAGGATATTTAAGGTGGGTAAGGGGCTTTATAGAGTGGAGAAGGCTGATGGCTCTTTTTATCTCGTTAATTTAGATGCTGAGACATGTACGTGTAAGGGTTTTGTGGCTTTTGGAAGGTGTAAGCATGTTCCATTGGTTCAAGGTTACGTGTTGGCTAAGGTTGAAGAAGGTCTAACCGATCTTAAGGATATAATATTGAGGCAGCTCGCTTTTACACATGTAAAGGAGACGGAGGATTACGTCATATGTTATGATGAGCTTCCATGCTCGCTAGATAGGGGATGCATTATAGATATTGAGACAACTGGCATGGATCATGAGAAAGATGAGATAATAACTTTTGGCATGATAGAGAGGAACGAGCTACGTGTTATACAGAGGAAGTCGAAAGATCCCGCAGCATTCTATGCATACTTGAGTGAGAATGTTCTATCAAGACTCCCTCTACCAGTCTATGCTTACAACAGCGAATTTGAGAAAGGATTTCTTAGTAAGCAGCTTGGCTTCGAGGCCACATTCGTGGATCTTATGGAGCCATGGAGGGTTAAAGCGGATGAGGTCGAGTTTAAGTACCCCACGCTCGACGAGCTTATCCCATCTCCAGAAGCATATATCGGTGAAAGAAGAACAACAGCGATGGACGTGGTCTTCCTCTGGAGAAAATACCTTAGAGAGGCTAACGTAAGGGATTTGGCAACAATTATACGTCATAATCAAATAGATCTCCTTCAGGCGATGGCGGCATTGATGTTTGAATCGCTTGTTAAATGACGTTAAGCTATGGCTAAGCGTAAATATCGAACAATCTTTTTCCTCGCTAGAGTTAAATTTAGAAACTTTCACAGCTTTAATGGCTTGATTACAGTAAAGTGGACGAATTTTTCTACTAGGTGCCTTTAAGCATAATAACGATATAGAATTATAGCTTCTACAAGTTCATCTATGCTCGGCATAATAGGATTGGCAACTTTCACGTTACTATAGAATTCGAGAGAATTTAGTTAGATAATAATCAAAGAGAAGAAGGAAAGATTCATGAAATAATGCAGGGTGCAGGGTTTTTATTAATAGAGTGTTATAGCTAGCCTTAATTAAAGATTTAATCTAAAGTTTATATACCATGTAGAATTATTGGCCATATGAGAAAGTCATGGGAGAAATCGAAAAGTTAAGCTTTAATAGAAAGATTTCGCGTAGGGAGGCATTATCGACTGCGGCTAAAGTTGCAATATCTGCTGTGGTTGCAGGGGTCGTTGCCGGTGTTGGAGGATATTATGCCGGGTCACTTGTTGCGCCGCCGGTCACCAAAACTGTAACGGAAACTCGAACAGAAACTCGAACAGCTGGTGCTGCAACCGTAACTATGACTGCAACTGAGACAAAGACTGTTACTAGTACAGTTACTAGCCCCACGACTGTTATAAGAACTGTTACTGCTACAGCTCCAGCTCCTACTAAGCCTTTGAAGATCGGCGTAATAGGAAAATCTGTTCACCCGTACTGGTCTGTTGTTGATAAAGGATCTGCTAAAGCGGGTGAGGAATTAAAGATGGCTGGCATGGATATTACAGTTTCATTCTGGGTTCCCTATAAGGAGGATGTACCTGCCCAATTGAAAACAATGGATAGCTATATAGCAGAGGGATATGCTGGAATAGCCGTAGCACCATCCGACCCTGATGCAATTATTCCAGTAATAAGGAAAGCCCTTGATGCAAAGATTCCGGTCATAACCATCGATACTGATGCACCTAAAAGCGATAGATTAGCTTATCTTGGAACAGATAATTATATGGCCGGGGTTGCTGCTGGAAAAGCGATGCTTGAGGCTTTACAGAAGATGGGACTTGCACGCCCAGGTGGCAAAATAGCTATGGGAACAGGGTCGCTAACGGCTAGAAATTCCCTTGAAAGAATGCAGGGATTTAAGGATGTGGTGGAGCCTGCTGGATACAAGGTCCTTGAGCCGGTATGTGATTATGAGGATGCTGCTAAGGCTTTAGAATTGGCAGCAGCCACCTTGGCCGCGAATCCAGATCTAGTTGGAGCTTTTGGTGTTTATGCCTACAATGGTCCCGCATGGGCTCGGGCAGTCGAGGAGGCCGGTAAAGTTGGTAAAATAGCAATCGTCGAATTTGACGCAACAAAGGAAAATATAGAGCCGATAAAAACGGGAGTTATCTATGCAACAGTGGCTCAGAGACAATATTTCATGGGATATTATGGTGTCAAGCTTCTAGCCTTAATGAATCAGTGGGGATGGGATTCAGCGTTGAAATTCTACATACCGAGGTACCCGGCAAATAAGATATTTGATACAGGAGTTGATGTTGTTAAGAAAGAGAATTTAAAGGCTTACTACGAGGAAGTAGTTGCACGTAGCGAGCCTGTTGACTGGACGCCCGATTAAAAATTAAAATACCCCATAATATCTTTTTTATGATCGAATGAATGTTGAGGGATGTCTATGAGGAATAGGAAGAGTAGCTTATCTCCAAAAGTTACATATCTCCTATTAAGGCCTGAAATCACCCTAGTTTTTGCGGCGTCAATCATTTTTGCTTACTTTGCCATTTCAGCACCGCTTTTTGCTTCTCCATCGAACTTGCAAAATATTGGTAGATGGATTGGGACTTATGGATTTATGGCTCTAGGTGAAATGTTCGTGCTCATTAGTGGGGGAATTGACCTATCTATCGGCTCTGTTGTTGCTTTTAGCGGGCTACTGCTAGCATATTTTATGGAGATTATGGGTGTAAATTGGGTCCTTAGCATATTCTTAACCCTGTTAATTTGCGCCAGCATAGGCGCATTTCATGGATTTTTTGTTTCAAGGTTTTCTCCACCTCTGCCGCAGATTGTCCCTGCATTCCTAATTACGCTTGTAACACAGTTTGCTTTTCGAGGTGCAGCTCAATTCTGGACTAAAGGTTATCCCATAGTTTTAACAAAGGGCAAATTCGAAGATTTCATTTTCATAGGCAACGGGAATATATTAGAAATCCCAGTTCCTCTTATTCTAGCACTAATTGTCTTAGCAATCTCCTTTTTCATTCTAAATCTCTCTGTCCTTGGAAGACACATCTATGCCATTGGTGGCAACCTAGAAACTGCAATAGTCACTGGAATAAGAGTAAACAGGGTAAGGCCATTATGCTATATCATAAGCTCTATACTGGCGGGCATGACAGGAGTGATAATTACCGCTAGGCTAAGTTCGGCATATCCTGGCATAGGCTCCGGATATGAGTTACAGGCTATAGCTGCCTGTGTACTCGGAGGAGTAAGCCTGATAGGTGGAGAAGGCTTACCCTTTGGCGTCTTATTGGGAGTTTTGTTAACAACAATAATAGAAAATGGACTTGTGGTTTTGAATGTTTCACCCTACTTACATTTAATAATAATTGGCACATTACTAGCAATAGCTGTAACGGCTGACTTTCTAAAAAGATATCGTTTTAGGAGATAATTATTCACCTATCATTCCTCGTAGTATATCATGTTCGGTCACTTCGCTCACAGGTCTAATGAATACTACTTTACCCCTCCTAAGCAACATTACACGATGCGATACGCTAAGTACATCTGGTAATCTATGACTTACATAAATTATGGAAATGTCTCTTTCACTTAATTCCTTGACCACTTTCAAAACATGTTCAGCTGACTTTACTGAAAGAGATGCTGTTGGCTCATCGAGTAAGATAACAGATGGTTTAGATGCGAAGATGCGAGAGATAGCAACAATCTGCTGCTGTCCTCCGGAAAGTGTATAGACTTTACTATCTATCGGAATATCGTGTCCTCCTAAAGTTGATAATATCTGTTTAACTCTCTCCCTCATCTTCTTCCTGTTTAATAAAATACCCATGAGTTTCTCCTCTCTTCCCAGAAAAACATTATCCACCACACTTAGGTTAGGAGCTAACAATAATTGCTGGTATACCATTTCTATCCCACTCAGCCGGGCTTCTAATGGTGAGCGAAACTCAACCCTTTTACCATTAAGATATATTTCTCCTTCATCAGGTCTATAGTAGCCAGCAATTATTTTTAGTAACGTAGATTTTCCAGCTGCATTATCACCAACTAAGCCAAGAACCTCTCCTTTCTCTAACTCAAAAGTAACCTTATCAAGAGCCTGTATGGCACCAAACCTCTTAGATATATTTATGCATTTCAGTACGATTGAAGACATCCTTACTGAAGATTTAATATCCTAGAAAATAAATATTACTGCTCAAGTTCAAAGCTGTTCTGCGCGGGACTTTTACTATCTCACGGACGTGGCTTTAGAAGGGTTGGGATATCCTAGGGGTAGTACTCCCTTTTTTGATAATTTTAGAAAGACTCGGGATTAACGAGATCCTAGAATCGCTTTTACTGGTTGGAATTCGCCGGGCTAACAATGCTGAGAAATTCCTCAAGATATTGGCTAAGCTTATCATAATCTATGTCGGGCTTTGGGACTTCCTCAACCGGCATATTTACCTCGACATCTTTTGGCTCTAGATCTTCCTCAGCGCATTTGGCGCAGAGGGCGGCTCCAAGGCTCGTAGTCTCCGAAAAGCCGGATCTCAGAATCCTCCTATCGGGGAGGAGGGCGGATAGGATCGTCAAATATATCGCGTTATTTGCGAAGCCTCCTTGCACAATGACGTCAATATTCCTTCCCTCTGAAATAGATTCTATGGCGGCATAAGATTGTATTGTGAGGCTCAGGTTGAGTATATGATAGGCATATTCAGGGCTCTTGTAAAAGAGGTCGCCGATTATTCTAGGCTTGGAGTATGGGAATCTACCGGACTTCTCGATCAATCCTGGCGTAATGAAATCCCTCCTGTTCCTCAGAATTTCCTCAAGTAACTGTAAGTTTAGTGGTATTCCTAGGGGACTTATTCCAAATCTATCCTTAATCAGCTTAACATAGTGATCATGTTCATAACCTCCTGGAAATATTAGGGATTTTACCGGCCTGCTAAAGGAATCGGCATAATATAATATGTTCTGTTCCAAGTCCTCCTTTCTAGGGTTGAATCCTGAATAGGGGTTCATGAAGACGCACCAAGTTCCGGTTGACGCAAAGATGAATTCCTGGCCCTTAGCTATGTAGGGGAGTATTGACGCGTTCGAGTCATGAATTCCTGGGGTAACGGTGATCTCGAACCCATTAATCTTGAGCTTTCCAATGGAGTGCCATACCTCCGTGAAGCCTGGGGACCGTTGGTTAACCTCAAGATTTTCCGCAATGAAGCTCCACCACTTTTTCCTGAAGTCGAAGAGGTAGGTATGGCATCCGGCGCTCGTGACCTCGCATGATTTTATTCCTGATAATTCATAGGTGAGGTATTGTGGAAAGAAGAGTATCGTATCTATTTCAGCGAACTTTTCAGGATAACTTTTCTTGAACCAGTATATTTGGATGCCAATGTTCAATAGCCTACTCCATGGAGGGGTGCCTGTAATAGCATAGAGGCTAAATGGATCACCGAACTCTTCGTAAAACATTCTTCTAATGTTCTCGTCAATGTTATGATTATAGGATACTATGGGGAAATTCAGCCTACCCTCATGTAGATAGGTGACCGTCGCGCCGTGAGTCGTAATTGAGAGAGCCTTTATATTATATTTTCTTATAGCATTTCGGAAGCTGCTCTTCACCCAGGCCACGATCTTCTCAGCATCATCACATAGGATGCCATTCCTGACAACTTCACCTATCTGTGCTTTATCCTCGAATAATGGGTTAAGTTGCTCATCAAACACTATTAACTTCTTGTTAGTCTTGCCTATGTCGAATGTTGCTATGGCATACTTCATACTACCCCTTATCTCCCCCAAGGATCATATAAAAGCTACTTTATGATTGCTGGGATTTCCATAAGCTGTATGTCCGAAAAATATAATTATCGCGAGAAGTATAAGAAATGCATGGTCAAGTATGGTATACATCTCTTCCTCTGGACCGAGCGTTTTGACAGGTCTACACTCCATTTAATAGAGAAGGCTAAGAGGTTTGGGTTTGATGGTGTAGAGGTGCCATTGATGGAGCTGGATCTGATAGATGTGGAGGCTACAAGGAGGGAGCTGAAGAAGCATGATGTGGAGTTTTTAGGCTCCTTAGGTCTTCCCCGCGAATATGACATTACGAGTGATGATGAGAATACTAGAAGGCGTGGAATAGATTTTATGAAACGCTGTGTTGACGTGGTTGCCCAGCTGGATGGCGACGCGATAAATGGTGTTGTCTATATTGCGTGGGGCAAGATTGTGGGGAGGCCTAGAACCGAGGAGGAGTGGAGGCGTAGCGTCGAGGCGTTAAGGGAGGTGTGCAGATATGCGAAGAGCTATGGGGTGAGTCTTGGCGCGGAGCCCGTGAACAGGTTTGAGACATATTTCCTAAACACCGCGGAGGATGCTGTGAGGCTGTGCAGGGACGTTGGTGAGCCTAACATGAAGGTCCACCTCGACACTTTCCACATGAATATAGAGGAGAAGAACTTCTATGACCCGATAAAAACTGCTGGAAAGTTGCTGAACCACTTCCATTGCTGCGAGAATGACAGGGGTATTCCGGGAACGGGGCACGTAAACTGGAATGAGGTCTTCCAAGCGCTTGCCGAGATAGGCTATGATAGATGGCTGGTCGTAGAATCATTCACGCCCGAGATAAAGAAGGTTGCAGCCTCAACCGCTATATGGCGTCAAATCGCTCCGAGTGCGGATGCGATAGCCGAGCAGGGCCTCAAATTCATCAAGGAGATGGCGAGAAAATACCTCAGATCATAAGGCGAGGAAAGGAGCATCAATTCGCCCCACTCCTTTTAATATATGTGCGGGGGGTGGGATCTGAACCCAAATATATGGGTTAAAACACCTCTCGAAGGACAAAATATGAACTATGTACCTTGATACGTCTTAACAAAACAAACAGTTATGAAATTGGCTTGAGTTTAAAGGCCGTTTAGATTTAAGGAATGTGGGAGGTAAATTTCTTAGGATTATGTAAAAGTTATGAACGAGTCTTACGAAAAACTCGGCGGACTTCACTAAAATCTTACCGGGAAATCTTAACTATCCACCTTTTAGTGAGTCTTGATCCAGCTCTACAAACTGGAGCTGCTTAATCGGGCTTACTATATATAGATGTGGCCTCCAGAGCCTAATCCTACTAAAAGACGAGTTTAGTCGGCTCTCGACCAAGATTTTAGTGAGAATCTTAAGAACTTCCGTAAGAACTCCCAGTTCTCTTTAAAGTTCTTAAGAAAAACTAGTAGAATTTACCAAAATTTTGGTAAATTCTCAATAGGAGGAAGAAGATCTATAGAAAGGGATAAATTATAACTATAGTGATCGGTCTTTTAAGGACCTGATGTCTGTGGAAAAGCTCGGGAAGTCTAAGCAACTCGAAGAACTCCATAAGCATGGGGGCAATAATAGGGCCATATCCACGGCTAAAGGCAGAGTGGATGGGAGGGTTGCTAGGTTCATTAGGGAGGTTGGAATGGCTGAGGAGATTCTTGCCAAGGAACTGGGGCCTGACTTGGCTTCAAAGGTTAAGAGGTTAAGTGGAGTGGAAAAGTTCCAGCTCGTCAAGAAGCTACGTGACATGGGTATATCGAGTGCTCCCGCAATTAGTAAGGTTCTCAGGTTGTCGGGACAGGACTTGAGGAGGCTTAACATAATTTATGGTTGTGATGAACTGGACGTATTAGGCACCGGTCATGCTATTGAGGATAGGGCTAGGATGATGGCCATGGCTGCGGATAGGGAGCATGCTGAGAAGCTTGGGACGATGGCCATGCAGCCATCTAAACCGATCTTAGTCAAGGAAATCCAAGCGGCTGCTTGGTTTCATAACCTCTGTTCAGACCTCGGTAACTATGTATATCGTAAGCTGGCAAGATATGTTGATTGGGAGCAAGAGGATCTAAAGGATCCGGATAGGGCTTTTAAGAAGCTTATAGGAATTTTCGACGGCATGCTTGAGCTCAGGGAAGATGCTAAGACCCTTGAGAAGCTTAAGACCGAGAATGAACTGCTGGACATCCTTTCGAGTTACCTGTTAAACGTGTTTGCAAAAGCCTGCGACTGCTTAGAGAGATATGATAATATGTTTAAGCTTTTCACCGAAGAGATACCACAGATTTTATGCCCAAGCTGCAAGGAAAGGGTCATGGCCAAGCTCACAGCATATGAAGCATGTAGCTCATTAACATGATTTGTTTTATGAGATTATCAGTAGTTAGAGGTGGATTATGATTGGAAGATTAAAGCTTATATATTATTTCTAGGAAGAAAATAGTTAGATCAATGCAAAATCTCAATGAATATTTTTCCAAAAATGTAACCAAGGTTTTGGCTACTCTACACGATATAGCTGGAGGTGTTAAAGGAAAGTGGTTGAGACGGGTTTAACTTTTACTCAAATAAGTTTCGCAGCAGAGGTTAAGAAGTGGATAGAGGAAATTATAAGAAGTGAGGGATTAAAATTTGAGGGTGCAGATATAGAAATTAGTGATCCAAAGAGGAAACGAGCCGATGTAATACTTTGGGAGAAAAGAGAGGTAAAAAAGCCTGCATTATTAATTGAAATATGGGACGCCAAGACATCACCGTGGGAAGATGCTTTAGACACGGCCTTAAGCAAGGCATGGAAGAATAATATCCCATATTTCGTGGTATGGAACCTAAAACACTTTTACTGTTGGAGCACCTTCCAGCCAGAACAAGACGCCTTGGATAGGCTGTGGTGGCCACATCTAGGGGTGCCGGAGAAGGTATGTGATGCCTTGACATATGAGGATGCAATTTTTAAGTACGCAAATGCGATAAAGGATTATCTACTAATCTTCCTTAGAGAGTTTGAGGAGATATATTACAATTTAAGACCTAAGCCTCTACTTGGCATAGATGAGAGATTCATATACAGGCTGAGGGGCACGATAGATGCTCTTTCACTGCTTATGATCGAAGAAATCAAAATCAGGGCCGAGAGAGATCCAGATTTTAGAAGAAAATTAATAGAATATTTCAGAGGACAGGGCTGGACTTTCAAGGGTTCAGATGAAGATTTCGAGAAGGTTTCTAGGCAATATGTTTATCTGCTCGTGAACAAAATCCTGTTTTACAATATACTACGTTCCACTCCAAATTACAGGGATCAACTTCCAGCAATCGTCATACCGGAGATAGAGTTATCAGGCGAGAGGCTTAAGGAGATATTAAATCATTACTTTAACAGGGCATGCGAGGTCACCGGAAACTATGAGACCATCTTCCTAGCAGATTTCCTAGATTCAATAACTCCTCCAGATCAGGTAGTTGAAAGCTTAAGGGACTTTATACGTAAGCTTGGGAGATATGATTTTTCAACGATAAACTATGAGATTTTAGGAAATATTTTCCAGAGGCTGATACCTGAAGAAGAGAGGCATAAACTTGGACAATACTTTACGAGATCAGATGTCGTTGATCTCATTGTTGGATTCTGCGTTAGGGACGCTGATGCAAAGGTCTTAGATGGCGCATGCGGTGCAGGGACATTCCTTGTAAGGTCTTACGTTAGGAAGAAGCTATTAAATCCATCAAAGACTCATAAAGAGCTTATTAAAGAACTATATGGGGTGGATATTGCGAAATTCCCGGTGCATCTTGCAATAATAAATCTGGCAAGCAGGAATCTAACCGAATTAGAGAATTATCCCAATATACTTCACAGGGATTTCTTCGACGTTTTTCCCAGCAGAGAATATCATCCTGAAGAATACAGAGCTGAAGCCCTTGGAAAATCTAAGGTAAAAGTCATAATGCCTGAATATTTTGATGCTGTGGTAATGAATCCGCCCTACACACGACAGGAAGAGATGGAGGACATAATGGAGGAGGAAAAGAAGAAGATTCATGAAATATGCATTGAGGACTGGAGATATATACGTGGCTCAGATTCGATGGGAAGGTTAGAGATAAGTAAGAGGTCAAGCATATATGTATACTTTTTCATACATGCTGCAAGGTTTCTAAGAGAGGGTGGTAGGCTTGGACTTATAACCTCAAACTCGTGGCTGGATGTCGACTATGGGAAGGACTTACAAAAGTTCTTTCTAGAGAACTTTAAGATAAAAGCTATAATAGAAAGCAAAGTTGAAAGATGGTTCGAGGACGCTGACATAAACACCGCCATAACAATACTTGAGAAGGCTCAAAATCCGGAGGAGAGGGATAATAATTTGGTCAGGTTTGTTCAGTTAAAGAAGCCCTTAATAGAATTCATACCACCTATTGAAGATGAAAGCGAAAGATGGGCTTATGTTGATAAACTTATAGAGCTGATAGAGAGCAAGGAGGGATATTACGAAGACGATGGAATAAGAATTTTCACGAAGAGGCAAAAAGAGCTGTGGAATGAGGGTTACGATAAGGAGGCAAAAGAATATAGGGGGTCTAGATGGGGCAAGTATATAAGGGCTCCAACAATCTTCTTTAAGGTCTTAGATAGAGGGAAAGGTCTATTTATTCCATTAAAAGAAATTGCAGAAATAAAGAGGGGATTTACAACAGGTGCTAATGAATTCTTTTACTTAACTGAAGAACAAATTCGGAAGCGAAAGATTGAAAAAGAATTCTGGATGCATCCGTTAAGAAAGGATGAAGATATATCAGCTCCAGAACATGTGTGGAAGGATAAAAATGGAAAGGCCTTTAAGGTGAGCCAATATGCTGGAAAATTGCGCATTGAGGACGTTTTAAGAGATGATGGTTATGTCTACTGGGCTCCAAATTATGTGATAAAGTCGCCAAGAGAATGTAAATCACTCTTGATTAATCCCAGGGACCTAAAACATCGGGTCTTGCTAATACATAGGGATAAATCCGAGTTAGAAGGTACAAATGTTCTAAAGTATATTGAGTGGGGGGAGAGCCAAGGTTTCAATAAAAGACCAACATGTTCATCAAGAGGGAGATGGTATGATTTAGGTGAAAGGAAGCCGGCGGAATTACTCTTCCCTGAAAGGTTTTGGAGTAGATTCATAATCTTTCAAAATCCACAGCATGTGTTTGAAAACAAAGATCTCTATGGAGTTTATCTTTACGATAGAAGTATTTCAAATCTCGTTTGCGCATTACTCAATTCAACATTAAACATATTATTCTTTGAGCTTTATGGAAGGTCTAGTTTAGGTCAGGGCGTTCTTGATATAGACGTGTGGATGGTAGAGGAGATTCCATTACCCGATCCTAGAAGAATAGGTGAAGAAGAAAAAGAAAAATTGGTTAAATGTCTTACTAGTATTTCACAACGGCCGATAAGCTCAATATTCGAGGAGCTTGGGGCAAGGTCTCCTGAAGAAGTTTCATTAGACAAGGTTAAGCCTGATCGCAGAGAGCTCGATGAGATCGTTATGGGCAAAATTTTAGGCTTAACTGAAGATGAGCAACTTGAAATTTACCGTGTAATAATAGACCTCGTCAAGTCTAGGATTGAGAAAGCTAAAAGTGTCCGAGAGAAAGAGAGAATAGGAGAACTTGATGTGGATGGGCTTGTGAACTCGATATCAAAAGAGGTTGAGGGGCTTTATGGTATCCAAAGTAGGAGATTTCCCGAGGATTATATTGGTGAATGCCCATGCAAGATCGTGGAGGTTCCAGAGGGCTCTAAAGTGGAGATCGGCTATGACCTAGAAGGGCCATATGTGAGCGTAGATGGTAGGAAGATAAGATGTAGTTCAGTGGAAGAGGCAAAGTTTATAGGATATGCATTACTTGCCGGAAAGACTAAAATATCGATTCCTGAAGATGAAAACATATTAAGGAAGGCTGTGGGGGAGAGAAACAAGATTCTTGAAGAAGCTAAGGCGAAGATCGAAGAGCTTCTCAGTGAGATGGTAGTGGATAAGAAGCTAAAGGATAAAATCCGTTTTAAAATTTTCAAAAAGCTTGGAATTATGTCATAATGGGTAAGGTGTTCTACAAGCTCTGTAGAATATTCTAAGTGCCGGGAGGTTAGATATCGGCTGGATGCCTAATAACTAGATTAATGCCGCAGACCTGCCTAAGAGATATGAGGCTTGAGGAGATGGTGATAATATACAAGATAAAGAATATTCTCCCTGCGTTATGATACATCTTATCATTAGCGTATAAAGTATTTGCAGAACGTTATTGCTGAAGTTATTAGCATTAATGCTTCTGTTGCATCTGGGAATATATGTGCCTGGTGTGATAGAATGTTCCTAGCCTCTTTTGAGAATTTTAAGAAGCTTTCCTGCTCCTCCCTTCTACCCCCATCCACTATACCTCTCTCAATCAATGTCCTAACTTTTAGCTCGGCTACACTTGGTCGGACCCTTTGATCCTCTTTACGCATCTGATTCTTAAGCATTTGAGCTTCCTTAGGTAGGGGTATCTTTTCAAATACATACGTTATTACTCTTGATGATATCAGGGCTGAGGCCAGGAAGTGGCCCTGCTCATATTCTCTCAATGCCTCACGAATGTTTCTAACCAAGAATTCTTTTCCTTCTGGAATCTTCTTCTTTAGCTCTTCAACCTCACTCCATAATTGGGGCAACTTCTCTAGGGATTCTTGTGGTATCTTGGGCTTAAGTAAAGATTCACAAACAGGAATCATGACAGAACATCCTCTCTCAGCCTTATCTAGCATAGATAAGGCCATATCAATATCCGTTTGGGAAAGATGCTGCTTCAGCTTCAATGATGGAGGGTACACAGATTTAAAATAGAGAAAATCGTAAGAGATGTCCGGCAATACATTATACGGGTTTTGATCTTTTAATATTGTGAAGAATTGGATGCGTAAGCCTCTATATTCTTCCAAAAGGCTTTTAAGAGTATAGATATTCTTGAACTCCGATCCTAAACTGCTTATTTGCTCCTTAAGCTTTCTCAATGATTCCCTTAATCCCTCAACCCCGGCAGATACGGCCCTTATATCGACCTGTTCAAACTTTGCCATTCCTTAACATTATTTCATCTCAATAATACAAGCTTTTTAAGCTTTTTCTATAGTTAAAAAAACTAGCTGCATTTTGATCTCAGTTCCATTATTATGGCCCCGTGTAGAGGGGTTGCTTCTAACTGCGGTCTCTTAATCCGTATTCTAATCGCCAACCTCCTTTAGGTCGCATCCATTTTTCGTAGTTCGTTCATAGTAATGATGGCTCCGACGAAAAGCAAAGGTGCCATTGCTCCTGCCAAGGAGAGGGCCCACCAAGGGCTGAGAGCATGCGGGGAGGAATCCTCCGTGGAGAGCGGCACAATAAGTGGTGGATCATAAACCTTGCCTTCCCAAGTGTCGTTGTGAACGAGGGCCTCTTTTTCGTTCAATGGAAGCAGCACGAAGGCAACCCTTTCAGGCTCCCGAGTTGTAAGTAAGCTAACCCTGCCGTCTCGCAGAAGCCCACGCACTCGATATACATGGCCACGGGCCTCAAGGCGTGAAACGGCTTTCTCAATGCTCCTCCGTGAATACTCTACTCCATAACGATCTCTTATCTCGGCACGCACTTCTTCTATATCTGGGTTGGTGTATCTCCCACGCCTATCACATAACCTACTGACCGTAATATAGACGATGTCGTCTAAACTCAACCCCGGCGGTATTTTCTTCGGTCGTTCATGGCCTCCTTCTTCGCATATCACCCCGGAGTATTCGAAGTCCATATTTAAAACATGTTCGGATTTTTTAATATTTAAACTTACCACAGATTTTATGGAGGTAATGTAGATGGCCGGTGGGAAAATTCAAGTGACTATTATATTGCCCAAGGGCCTTCTTCGGCTTCTTGACGATATGGCAGAGCTTCTCGGATCACCACGGAGTGATCTAATCAGGCGGGCGATTGAGGAGTACCTTGAGAAGCTCCAACAATCTAGTCTCATTCAGGACCTGAAAGGTGTATCGGATTATGAGGGATCGGTGGAGAGAAGCCGAGATTATTAAGTCTATTGAAAGGCTCCAAAAGTTACTGAAAGAGGTAAAGGATGGCCTTCGACATTATCATGAGGCGGCTCTCCGAGAACTCTTGCAAGAAGATATTTAGCAAAGCAACGTTCCAGAATGTTTCAAAGTATACGAAGCAACTATAGAGCTCATCGTCCACATAGCGTAATTGCGAAGGTCGAGGAGCTGTTATCGAGCAACCCGGATGAGGAGTATAACGCCAAATATATTGCTATTCTACTCAAGAAAAAGCCGTCAAGCGTCCGCACTGCCCTATTCAGGCTCTTCAAAGAGGGAAGGATCATAAGGGTTCACAGGGGTTTCTATAAATGGGCTGGCAATATATCAGAAACCAAGGACGGTGTGGGCGGCCCCCTGCCTAAGGTCCATAACATAATAATAACGTGCAAGATCCCCAAGACTATAGATGCTCAAAGAATTTCCCAGTTCCATGATTATGCGTTATCCATCGGGGATGTTAAGCTCACATTCTCTTATGGCATTAAGCGAAGAAAGATTACTGTACGTCTTTCATGCGATAAAGGCTTAGATTTTAGAGGGTTCAAGCTGGCTATGGAGCTTATCAAAGCCTACATCCTAATACTCTATGGCTTCAAGCCTGGTGACGATGACCTTCATGTAGTATCATGCGAGATTAATGAGGATTATCATGGGCTTAGAGTAGAGGGTTGGAAGTGTTTGACGGTCGCAGGTCTTGGAGGAGTCTTGGAGAGGATCTATCAGAAGGGGAACAATCTGGTAAGGAGTGAGGTAAAAGTCAAATGTACATCTCCTGAGGCAATATATGCACTCCTAAAGGGAGGCGTACAATCTTATAACGTCGTCCAAGGATTACACATATTAGCTGAGAAAGTGGAAAATCTTGGGAGGTCTATGAGGTATCATAACCAATTAGATTTAGAGATGCGAGACCTCCTCCTGAAAATCTTGGAAAGGCTGGATGAAATAATGAATCATTTAAGCCTTAAATGATTAATGAGAGAAAGAAAGATCTATAGTTTTTCTCTGTTTAGAAATTGTTCAAGCAAACTTCTCCCTATCTTCCGCCACTTTTACTTTTAGACCTTTAGACCCTTTACCTGTTAATAACAGCTTTCTTAGCCTGAATAATTCCTTCTCCATTTCGGATATCCTCTCCTGTAATGCTAAGTATTCTTTCTCCAGCTCAGCTATCCGCTTATCTCTCTCAGCCAGCTTCTTCTGAAGTTCGAGCTTGCTTTCCAATACCTCTGAGATTGTTAGCTCAGGTATGGCCTTAGCATATGCTGTCATCAATTCGTTCTCCGAAGGCTTATAATAGTTAGACGCCACTGATATTCTATGGCCCATTAACGTCTCGACTATTAGCCTGCCCACGCCTGCATTCTCAAGCCTAGTGGCGAAGAACTTTCTAAATCCATGTACCGCTTTCACCTCCTGAGGCTTGTTTCCAGATTTCTCCCTCAGGCCAGCTTTTATCCAGAGGTTATGTAACTCATTCCTTAGGGTTTTTGATAATGCTGGTAGAGGCGTGCCTTTATCTTCAGCCTTACTCCATTTCACAATTCTTATTAACGGGCTTTCCGGCGTTAGATCCTCACCCTCAGCCTCACGTAGACGCTTATACTCCAAGAGAGCTTCATATGCCTCAGGGGTTATGAAGGTCACATATGTTTCCCCGCCGCCCTTGCTTACCGGGACTATGAGCTTCGCAAATTTGTATCCTTGATATTCTACCGGGACTACATGTTTCCACCTTAAATGCTCCACGGAACCAATTCTTATCCCCGAGGAGCAAAGGAGGAGTATTAGGGCCTTAAGCCTCACATCAGCATACTCCAGAAGCTTCCTAATCTCCTCCTTCGTCGGTGCCCTATCTAGGCCGATTTTTCTCGCCTTAGGCATCACCTTGGAGATCTTCTCCCAGTTTAATGAATTTTCTAGGTCGTTCATGATTAGGAGGTGCTTGATGGCCTGTACATGTTGCCTGATCGTTGAGCCGCTAATGCCCCTGCCCCTAAGCCAATTTACGAAAGATAAGATAATCTGCTCAAGCTTTTTCGGATCACTTCTGGTCATGGCCACTATCTCATTGACGCTTAAGCCGGAAAACTCGCAAAACGCTCTCAGTTTCTTCAAGTAAGAATACTTAGTATGGTCACTCCTAAAGCCTAGGAGGAAATTTCTTAATGCGTCCCCCTCCTCACAGCTTAGGCTTGTATCCTTCAACACAATAAGCACTAAGAGGGCGTATCTGATAAATTTTAGCCCAAATATATGTGCGGGGGGTGGGATTTGAACCCACGAACCCCTACGGGACAGGGTCCTAAGCCCTGCGCCTTTGACCAGGCTTGGCTACCCCCGCCTCATGTGATAGGCTGCTTGTCGACTTCTCATTAACTTTTCGCGCGGCCTTTTTGGCCGCTAGATTTTTCTCCAGCTTCTGGCACCTTTTAATGCGGCTAGAGGCGATGAGGATTGAACGTCGCGGCTGAGGCTTCGGGGGACCTATGAGCGGACCTCCTCTCGGCTGAGCCGGCCAATGTATCATCCTCTTCTTAGGAGGGCTATTGCCTCTAGGTGTGGTGTTTGGGGGAATTGGTCTATTAGGGAGAGGCGGTCAATCCT
>Ga0080004_1121392_pt1 | contig 21530 bp, 14 predicted proteins | sample WasSprMetagenome_FD_69207 | JGI IMG/M metagenome (GOLD analysis project Ga0080004, IMG submission 69207) | Sulfidic aquatic microbial communities from Washburn Spring, Yellowstone National Park, USA - WS (SPADES assembly) (version 2) | ecosystem: Environmental > Aquatic > Thermal springs > Hot...
CGCCCCGGCCAGGCTCCGGATGTTGAACCCGCGCCGTCCGAAAAGTCCGGCCACCCGCGCGAGGACCCCCGGCTGGTTCTCGACCAGGACGGAAAAGGTGCGCTTCATGCCTCATCACCCCCTCACCAGCTCACGATCATACGGGCCAGAGGCTCCCCTGCCGGAACCATGGGGAGAACCTTCTCTTCCGGGGGCACCCGGCAGTGGAGGAGGCCAGGACCCGGTTCGGCCAGCAGGGTGGCCAGCCCGTCTTCCAGGTCGGCGGGATCGCTGCAGCGCCAGGCCTTGATCCCGTAGGCCGCCGCCAGAGTGACCCAGTCAGGACCCAGCAGGGACACCGCCACCAGGTTGCCATCGAAGAACATCTCCTGCCACTGCCGCACCATGCCCAGGCTGGCGTTGTCGAGGAGCACGATCTTGATGGGCAGGTTCTCCTGTCTCACCGTGGCCAGCTCCTGCACGTTGATCTGCAGGCCGCCGTCTCCCGTCACCAGCACAACTGTCTTTTCGGGACACCCCACCTGTGCCCCCACCGCGGCGGGGAGACCGTATCCCATGGCCCCCAGTCCGCCCGAGGTGAGCAGGGTGCGGGGATGGTAGAAGGGGTAGTGCTGTGCCACCCACATCTGGTGCTGACCCACGTCGGTGGCCAGGATGAGGTCTCCGCGCCGGGCCAGGTGAGAGGTGACGCGCGCCAGGGCGCGCACGGCGCGGACTGCCACGCCTTCCTCCCCCACCGGGGTACGGTAGGAGTCCACCTGTGCCAACCACTCCGGCCGGCGCCTTTCCGGCACCAGGGGGATGAGCGCCTCCAGGACCCGGCCCACGTCACCCACGATGGGGATGTGGGCAGGCACGTTCTTGCCCAGTTCGGCCGGGTCCACGTCCACGTGGATGATCCGCGCCCGCGAGGCAAAGGCATCCCGTTTGCCGGTTACCCGGTCGCTGAAGCGCACTCCCAGGGCCAGCAGCACGTCGCACTCCTGCACCGCCCGGTTGGCCGCCACCGTGCCGTGCATACCGATCATCCCCAGGAACAAGGGGTGGTCTGCCGGCACCGTGCCCAGCCCCATGAGGGTGCTGGCCACGGGGAGGTCCGCCTTTTCAGCCAGGCGCACCGCCAGGGGCGCGGCTTCCGCCCATTTGACCCCGCCCCCCACGAGCAGCAGCGGCCGCAGCGCAGAAGCCAGGGCCTCTGCCGCCCGAGCCACCTGGGTGGGGTGGCCCTCCCGCCGGGGCTTGTACCCGGGCAGCCGGGGAGTGGCGTCCACCGCCGCCGGCACTTCCGCCTCGGCCACGTCGCGGGGCAGGTCCACCAGAATCGGTCCCTTGCGGCCCGCCTGGGCCAGGTAGATGGCCTCGTTCAGTATCCGGGGCAGGTCCTGCACGCGGCTGACCAGGTAGTTGTGCTTGGTGAGGGGCATGGTGGCCCCGAAGATGTCGGTCTCCTGGAAGGCATCCCGCCCCAGTTGCCCGGTGGGAACCTGCCCGGTGATGGCCAGCACGGGCACGGAGTCCAGGAAGGCGTTGGTCAATCCGCACAGCAGGTTGAGTGCCCCCGGACCCGAGGTGGCGATGCAGACCCCCAGCCTCCCCGTGGCACGGGCATAGCCGTCGGCCGCCATGGCGGCGGCCTGCTCGTGCCGGACCAGGACGTGCCTCAAAGACGGGGGGAGCACGTCGTACACGGGGATGACCGCCCCCCCGGGGTAACCGAAGACGACCTCGACCCCGTGCTCTCGCAGGGAATTCCACAGGGCTTCGGCACCGATCATGGTCCCTCACCCGCCCCGGGCGCCGCCGCGGGCACGGCCGGTCCCATGGCCACCGCCGCCACCGGCATCTCTGCCGCCACCGTCGCCGACGAAGGGCCCGCCGCCAGGGGCAGGACTGAGGACAGCCCAGTGCCCGGCGTCCGTCACCAGGGCCCGGTACCGTTGCAGGACGCCAGCGGGAACCTGCCGCTCGGGGCGCCGCCAGGCGGCCCGCCGTCGCGCCAGTTCTTCCTCGGATACCAGCAGGTCCAGTCGACCGCCTGCCACGTCCAGCGAAATGACGTCGCCGTCCTGCACGAGGGCGATCGGTCCTCCCGCGTAGGCCTCAGGACTGACGTGCCCCACCGCGCCACCCCGGGAGGCACCGGAGAAGCGGCCGTCGGTCACCAGGAAAACCTTGCCCTCCAGACCCCGGCCGGTGAGCGCCGAGGTGGCCTGGAGCATCTCCCTCATACCGGGCCCGCCCGCCGGCCCCTCGTACCGGATCACCACCGCCTCGCCCGGCCCCACCCGGCCCGCCAGGATGGCTTCCACGGCCTGCTCCTCGCCGTCGAACACGCGGGCCCGGCCCTGCTGCCGCCACGCTTCGGGCGCCAGGGCGGCCGCCTTGATGATGGCCCCGCCCGGGGCCAGGGTACCGTACAGCACCCGCAGGCCCCCCGTCCCCGCCCACGGGTCGGCCAGCGGCCGCACCACCTGCCCGTCGGGAGGGGGAGCCGTGCGCACGTTCTGGGAAACGGTGGCCCCCGTCACGGTGAGGGCCTCGCCTTCCAGCAAGCCGCCCTCGTACAGTTCCCTCATGACCACGGGGAGACCGCCCACCCGGTCCAGGTCCTCCATGAACATGTCGCCCGCCGGACTCAGCCGGCAGATGTGGGGCGTACGCCGGCTGATGCGGTCGACCAGGTCCAGGTCGAAGGGCACCCCGGCCTCCGCCGCGATGGCGCCCAGGTGCAGGATGCTGTTGGTGGAACCCCCCAGCGCCATGTCCACGGCCAGGGCGTTGGCCACCGCCATGGGGGTGAGGATGCGGGAGGGACGCAGGTCCGCCCGCCAGGCCGCAACCACCTGCCTGCCCGTGGCGCGGGCCAGGGCCAGCCGGCGGCTCGACACCGCCGGTACGGTGGCACTGCCCGGAAGGGCCATGCCCAGTGCCTCAGCCAGGACGTTCATGGTGTTGGCGGTGAACATACCCGCGCAGGAACCCGGACCCGGACATGCGGCCAACTCGATCTCCCGCAGGGCGGCAGCATCCAGGCGCCCGTCGGCGTGAGCACCCACCGCTTCGAAGAGGTCGGAGAGGTCCACCCGCCTCTCCCCGAGGCGGCCGGCCAGCATGGGCCCGCCCCCGCAGAACACAGCCGGGATGTCCAGGCGAGCGGCCGCCATGAGCATCCCCGGCACGATCTTGTCGCAACTCGCCAGGAGGACGACGGCGTCCAGGGCGTGGGCCTGCACCATCACTTCCACGCAGTCGGCGATCAGTTCCCGGCTGGGCAGGGAGTAGCGCATGCCCGCGTGGCCCATGGCCAGCCCGTCGCACACGCCGGGGACGCCGAAGGCCAGGGGTACCCCGCCCGCTTCCCGCACCCCCTGCGCCACGGCCTCCGCCAGGGCACCCAGGTGCATGTGTCCCGGTACGATGCCACCCCAGGATACGGCGATGCCCACCAGGGGCCGGGCCAGGTCCTCGTCCCCCAGTCCCAGGGCCCGGAGGAGCGACCGGTGAGGAGCGCGCTCCGGTCCCCGCTTGATGACGTCGCTCCTCATGATGGCTCGCCCCACCCCCGCGTGCCCACCAGATCGGGGACGCCGGTGTGGCTGTGGGTGAGATCGCGGAACGCGGCCGTGAGACGGGCGGTGACGGGTCCGGGCCTGCCGCTTCCCACGGGCCGACCGTCCACTTCCACCACGGGCATGATCTCGCAGGCGGTACCGGTCAGGAAGCACTCGTCCGCCACGTAGAGGTCATGGCGGCAGAAAAGCTTCTCCTCCACGGGAATCCCCATGCCCCGCGCCAGCTCCATCACCGCGTTGCGGGTGATCCCCTCCAGGATGCCCACGAAGGCGGGGGGCGTGATGAGCACACCACGGCGCAGGATGAAGATGTTCTCGCCGGTGGCCTCCACCACGTACCCCTCGGGGTTGAGCAGGATGGCCTCCGGGTACCCGGCCTGCAGGGCGTCCAGCTTGGCCAGGATGTTGTTCAGGTAGTTGAGGGATTTCACCCGCGGATTGAGGGCGTTCACCGCCACGCGCTGGGTCGGGGCGGTCATGGCCCGCAGCCCGCGCTCGTACAGCTCCGGCGGGTAAAGGGCGATGCGGTCGGTGATTATGATGACGCTCGGGGACGTGCACTTGCGCGGGTCCAGGCCCAGGTCTCCCACCCCGCGGGTCACGACGAGGCGGATGTACGCGTCCCGGAGGCCGTTCGCCTCCATGGTCTGGTAGATGGCTGCTCCCATCTCCTCGATGCCGATGGGGATGGTGAGCATGATGGCCCGCGCCGACTCGTACAGGCGCCGGAGGTGCTCCTCCATCTTGAAGACCCGGCCGTCGTAGGCACGTATGCCCTCGAAAACACCATCCCCGTAGAGGAGGCCGTGGTCGAAGACGGAGACGCGCGCCTCCTCCTGGGGCACCAGCTTACCGTTGAGGTAAATCAGCATCCCGATCCCTCCCGAATGGCTTCTGCTATGAGGTCCCCCATGGCCGAGGTGCCCACCACGCGGCGTCCCGGTTCCTCCAGGTCCGCAGTGCGGTACCCCGCGTCGAGTACGCGCGCGACCGCTGACTCCACGCGCTCGGCGGCCCGCAGTCCGCGCTCGCCCGCGCCACAGTACCTCAGCAACATGGCGGCGCTCAGGATCGCCCCCAGGGGATTGGCGCGGTCCTGTCCCGCCAGCGCGGGCGCCGACCCGTGGACGGGCTCGAACAACCCGGGACCGTCGCCACCCAGGGAAGCGGAAGGCAACAGCCCCAGGGACCCCACCAGGGCCCCGCCCAGGTCGCTCAGGATGTCGCCGAAAGTGTTCTCGGTTACCACCACGTCCAGCCGCCAGGGCCTGAGCACCATCTCCATGGCGGCTGCATCCACGTACATGTGCTCCACGGTCACGCCCGGGTATTCGGGGCGCAACGCGTCCACCGTTTCGCGCCACAGGCGAGAAGTGGACAGCACGTTGGCTTTGTCCACCGACGTGAGCCGCCCCGACCGCCCCAGCGCGAGGTCGAAGGCCAGTCGCAGCACCCGCTCGATCTGGCGGGTGTTGTAGGACATGGTATCGACGGCCAGGTAACCGGAACCGTCGGCCCAGCGCCCGCTGGGCCTGCCGTAATACAGACCCCCCGAGAGTTCGCGTACCACCATGATGTCAACCCCGCGCGCCACCAGGTCCGGCCGCAGGGGCGAGGCCCCGGCCAGGGGCGGGTACAGCTTCACCGGTCGCAGGTTGGCCCAGAGGCCCAGCCCCTGCCGCAGCGCCAGCAAACCGGCCTCTGGCCGCCTCTCCGCCGGGAGGTTGTCCCAGCGGGGACCGCCCACCGCCCCCAGCAGCACGGCATCCGCCTGCCGGCAGGCCCGCAACACCTGCTCGGGCAGGGGTTCCCCCGCCTCCTCGATGGCGGCCCCGCCCACCGGCAGGTACCGGCACGTCACTGCCATCCCTTCCGCTTCCGCCGCCGCCTCCAGGGCCTTCACCGCCTGGGCGGTGACCTCGGGCCCGATGCCGTCCCCGGGCAGCACTACCACCTGGAGCACCCCGGCGGGGCCGCTGTCTCCGCGTTGCTGGCCGCGCGCCGGACCCTTGCCTCCGGCCTCACTCACGGCCCATCGCCCCTTCGCTGCAGTATCCCCCTGCGGAGCCGGCCCGGGCCGCCAGGCGCTTCCTGACGTATTCCACCAGGCCCCCTGCCCGCTGTACGTCGGCGGCAGCTCCCGCCGGGAACCGGACCGGGATGGTTTCCCCTGACGACAGGCGCAGCAGCCCTTCTTCCTCGTCGATCTCGATCTGCTCACCGCTCCGCACGCGTTCCACCGCTTCCTCGGACTCCACCAGCAGGAGGCCCAGGTTGACGGCATTGCGGAAGAAGATGCGGGCGAAGGAAGCAGCCACCACCGCCGCCACCCCGCACGCCTGCAGGGCCCGGGGCGCGTGTTCCCGCGAGCTCCCGCACCCGAAGTTTCTCCCCGCCACCACCACGTCCCCGGGGCGCACCCGGGCGGGGAACTCCGGGTCGGCCACCTCCAGGCAGTGGGCCGCCAGCACCCGGGGGTCATGAGTGTAAAGGTACCGGGCCGGAATAATGACGTCGGTGTCCACGTCATCCCCGAACTTCCACGCCCTACCCACGATGCGGGCCACCGCCTATCACCTCCTCCGGGTGCGCGATGCACCCCGCCACAGCAGTTGCCGCCGCCACCGCCGGACCCGCCAGGTACACCCGGCTCTCCGGGTGACCCATGCGCCCCCGGAAGTTCCGGTTGGTGGTAGCCACACAGACCTCGCCTTCCGCCAGCACCCCCATGTGGCCGCCCAGACAGGGACCGCAGGTGGGGGTGGAGACCGCGGCTCCCGCCTCCAGGAAAACCTCGATGAAACCCGCCTGCAGGGCGCGCCTGTACACGTCCTGGGTGGCGGGGATGACGATCAGCCTGACGCGCGGATGAACCTTTCGGCCCGCCAGGATTTCGGCGGCCACCGCCAGGTCCCAGTACCGTCCGTTGGTGCAGGAACCGATCACCACCTGGTCGACGGGCGTCCCCGCCACCTCTCGCACGGGCACCACGTCGGCCGGTGAGTAGGGACGGGCCACCTGCGGCTCAAGTGCAGAGACGTCCCACGTGTACCGGGCCGCGAACTGAGCGCCGGCATCGCTCTGCCACTCGCCGGCCGGCACCAGCCCCGCCTTCGCCCCCGCCTCCACCGCCATGTTGCTCAGGGTGAGCCGCCCGTCGAGGGGCAGGTGAGCTACGGCCTCACCGGCGAACTCCAGGGCCATGTAGTTGGCCCCCTCGGTGCCCAGTTGCGAGAGGAGGAACAGGGCCAGGTCCTTGCCCCCCACCCAGCGGGGCAGCTGGCCCGTGAACTCCACCCGAACCGTGGCGGGCACCCGGAACCACAGCTCCCCCAGGGCCATGGCGCAGGCCAGGTCGGTGGATCCCACCCCGGTGGCGAACACCCCCAGGGCCCCGCAGGTGCAGGTGTGGGAGTCGGCCCCCACCAGCAGGTCCCCTGGCCGCAGGATGCCCAGCTCCGGAAGCAGGGCATGCTCGATCCCCATCCGGCCCACTTCGTAGTAATGTTTGATCCCCTGCTCACGTGCGAACTCCCTGGTGACCCGCGCCTGCGCCGCCGAGGCGATGTCCTTGGCGGGCAGGAAGTGGTCGGGCACCAGGATGATGCGCCCGGGGTCGAACACCCGCTCGCAACCCATGGCGCGCATCTGCTCGATGGCCAGGGGGGCGGTGATGTCGTTGGCCAGGCACCAGTCCACCCGGGCCCACACCGTCTCCCCGGGCTCCACCTGCTCGCGCCCGGCGTGGGCGGCCAGGATCTTCTCCGCCGCTGTCATGGGCCTCGCCATCAGTCCACCCCCGCCGCCGCCACCTGGCGCCGCACCGGCATGCCGCTCAACCAGCGGTTCACCGCCTGCAGGTAAGCCCGCACGGTCGCCTCCAGCACGTCCGTGCTCACCCCGCGGCCCGAATAGACGGCCCCGTCCCGCTCGACCCGCACGACCGCCTCGCCCAGGGCGTCCTTGCCGCCCGTGACCGCTTTCAGCGAGAACTCGAGCAGGTGGAAGTCGGCCCCCACCGCCCGTTCGACCGCCCGCAGCAGGGCGTCCACGGGACCGTCACCGCACGCCGCCTCCTGCACCACCTGTCCCTCTTTGACCAGCGACACGGTGGCCGTGGGCAGGGAGCGGTTGCCCGTTGACACCTGGAAGCAATCCAGGGTCCACACTTCCGGTTCCTTCAGGATCTCGTTTTCCACCAGCGCTTCCAGGTCGCGGTCGGAAATGTCCTTCTTGCGGTCGGCCATCTCCTTGAAGCGCACGAACGCCCTCTCGACGTCTTCGTCCCGCAGCTGGTATCCCAGGGCCAGTAGCCGCTCCCGGAAGGCGTGGCGGCCGGAATGTTTGCCCAGCACCAGGCGCCCCGCGGGGACACCCACGTCCTCGGGCCGCATGATCTCGTAGGTGGTCCTCTCCTTGAGGACGCCGTCCTGGTGGATGCCCGATTCGTGGGCGAAGGCGTTGGCGCCCACCACCGCCTTGTTGGGCGGGACCGGCATCCCCGTCAGAGTCGCCACCAGGCGGCTGGTGCGGTAGATCTGCTCGGTGGCGACTCCTACCTGGGCCCTCAGGACGTCCTGTCTCACCTTGAGGGCCATGACGATCTCCTCGAGCGACGCATTGCCCGCCCGTTCCCCGATGCCGTTGACGGTGCACTCCACCTGACCGGCACCCGCCTCCACCGCGGCCAGGGAATTGGCCACCGCCAGGCCCAGGTCATCGTGACAGTGGACGGAGATGACCACGTCCTCGATGCCGGGCACGTTCTCACGCAGGAAACGGATCAATTCCGCGAACTCGCGCGGCGTGGCGTACCCCACCGTATCCGGGACGTTGATGGTGGTCGCCCCCGCTTCGATGGCGGCCCGGTACAGGCTGCACAGGAACTCGGGCCGGCTGCGGGTGGCGTCCTCGGCCGAAAACTCCACGTCGGCCGTGTACTGGCGGGCCCGCTTCACCGCCGCCACCGCTGCCTCCAGCACCTCGCGGGGCTCCTTGCGCAGCTTGTACTTCATGTGCACGTCCGACGAGGCGATGAAGGTGTGGATGCGCTTGCGCTCCGCGCCCGCCAGGGCCTCGGCGGCGCGGTCGATGTCCACCGGGTTGGCCCGGGCCAGAGCGCAGATGACCGGACCCCTGATCTCCTGCGCGATGGCTTTGACCGCCTCGAAGTCCCCGGGGGAGGCCACCGGGAAACCGGCCTCGATGACGTCGACTCGCAGGCGGGCCAGTTGCCGCGCGATCTCCAGCTTTTCGGCCGGGGTCAGGCTCACGCCCGGCGACTGCTCCCCGTCACGCAACGTAGTATCGAAAATGAGCACCCGTCTTTCCACCTGCACCCCTCCCCGAACGCTGGCCGGTTCCGTAGTACAAAAAACCCGAAGAGGCGAGGATCCTTCCAGACAGGAACCTGCCGCTCGGGTCTTTTGTACCCACGGTGTACCCGGGAAGCTGCCTCCTGGCTCCCCTTCCCGGGCCGATACCGCTTGGTCGCAGACCATCCGTGCCGATGCCGGATGCGGAACCCTAGGTATCCTTCCTGCGACGTCTTTTGCTGCTTTTGACTAAGCCATATACGACGCCGCTGTCAGGATTCCTCCTCGACCGCTCCGGGATTTTACCATGCCACGGCCTACGCGCGGCCGCGCACCTGCGCCCGGACCTCGGCACCGACGCGGGCGAGCACATCCCCGATGCCGGCCGGGTTGCGCCCGCCGGCCTCAGCCATGTGGGGCTTTCCGCCGCCTCCGCCCCCCACCAGGGGCGCCAGGGCCTTGATGATATTTCCCGCATGGAGACCGCGCTCCACCAGGTCGGGGGTGACCATGGCCAGCAGGTGGGCTCGCCCCCCCTCTTCCGCCGCCAGGACCACGACTCCGGAACCCAAGTTGTCCCGCACGGCATCCCCCAGGGTCCGCATGGCTCCCCGGTCCGGCAGCGGGCAGCGGGCGGCCACCACCCTGATTCCATCCACCTCGGTGGCGGACGCCGCCAGCAGCCGCGCTTCCCGTCCGAGCAACAAGGCCTGGAGGGACTCGATTCGCCTCCCGGCCGCCGCCAGTTCCTCACGGAGTTCGGCCACACGCGCCGGCAGCTCCGGCGGTGCAACTCCCAGGGGCTCTGCGGCCTGCGCCAGCAACTCCTCCTGGCGGCGGGCCCAGGCCAGGGCCGCCCGTCCCGCCACCGCCTCCACGCGCCGCACCCCGGCCGCCACCGCCGAGGAGGAGATGAGGCGGAACATCCCCGCCTGCCCCGTGGAACGGAGGTGAGTGCCGCCGCACAGCTCCAGGCTGAAGTCGCCTATGCGCACCACCCGCACCGTGTCCCCGTACTTCTCCCCGAAGAGCGCCACGGCCCCCATACGCAGGGCCTCTTCCCGCGAAGTGTGCAGAACCTCCACGGGGAGGTCGGCCATGATCCGGTCGTTCACCAGGTCTTCCACCTGGCGCAGTTCCGACGCGGACGGTGCCTGGTAGTGCACGAAGTCGAAGCGCAGGCGGTCAGGTGCCACCAGGGACCCCGCCTGGGTGGCGTGGCTTCCCAGCACTTCCCGCAGGGCACGGTGCAGCAGGTGAGTGACGGTGTGGTGGCGGGCGATGTCCAGGCGGCGGTCGCCGTCCACTCGAGCTCTCACCCGGTCACCCACGCGCAGGCTGCCCCGTTCCACCTCCACCAGGTGCAGGATGCGCCCTCCCGGCGTACGCTGCACGTCCAGCACCCGTGCGGACATGGCTCCGTGGCCGATCTCGCCCGTGTCGGCCACCTGCCCGCCCGCCTCCGCGTAAAAGGGAGTGCGGTCGAGCAACACCCGCGCCCGTCCCCCCGCCTGCACCTCATGGAGCAACTCATCTCCGCCCCCAGGTGTCCTGGCACCGGGCTCACCGGCCACCCCTCGGTCGGGGGCCCGGCCGGCGTCACCGTCGCGGGCTCCCAGCAAGGCGAGCACCACGGCCTCTTCCTCCAGCCGCTCGTAGCCCACAAAATCGGTTTCGGGATACTGGCCCAGCAGCATGTCCAGGGGGGAACCGATGTCCCACCCCTCCACCGCGCGCGCCGCCCGCGCCCTCTCCCTCTGCTCCTCCATGGCCCGCTCGAACCCTTCCCGGTCCAGACCGAGCCCGTGTTCGGCGGCGATGTCGGCGGTGAGGTCCAGCGGGAATCCGTACGTGTCGTACAGCAGGAACGCGTCCCGTCCGGGCAGGCGGTCGAGCCCCTTCTCGCGCGCCGAAGTCACCATCTCCAGGGCACGCTCGGTCCCCTCGGCCAGGGTCTGACGGAACCGCTCCTCCTCCGCCCGCAGCACTCCCGCCACCTGAGGCGCTGCCGCGCGCAGGTGGGTGTAGGGATCACCCATGATATCCACCACCACGGGCACCAGCCGGTGCAGGAAGGGCTCACCGATCCCCAGCGACTGTCCGTAGCGGACGGCCCGGCGCAGGAGGCGCCTGATGACGTACCCCCTGCCCTCGTTGGAGGGCAACACGCCCTCGGCCACCGCGAAGGCCACCGCCCGCAGGTGGTCGGCGATTACCCGCATGGCCACGTCGTCCTGCTCCCGCTCCCCGTAACGCTTGCCCGCTAGCCGGGCGGCCTCGCTGACCAGCGGGAAGAGGAGGTCGCACTCGAAGTTGGAGTTGACCCCCTGCATGACCGAGGCGATGCGCTCCAGGCCCATCCCGGTGTCGATGTTCTTGCGGGGAAGGGGAACGTACTCGCCGTTTTCCAGGTGGTTGAACTGGCTGAACACCAGGTTCCACAGTTCGAGGTAGCGGGAGCAGTCACACCCCGGCCGGCAGTCGGGAGACCCGCAGCCGAAGGCGGGACCCCGGTCGATGTAAATCTCCGAACACGGCCCGCAGGGTCCCGGCCCGATGTCCCAGAAGTTGCTCTCGTCGTCCACCACCCTCTCCGCAGGCATCCCCACGTCGCGGACCCAGATCTGGCGCGCCTCGTCGTCGCTGGGATGAACGCTCGCCCACAGAGCGTCCCGCGGGAGGCCCAGCACCCCCGTCAGATACTCCCACGCCCACACGATGGCCTCGCGCTTGAAGTAGTCGCCGATGGAGAAGTTTCCCAGCATCTCGAACAGGGTGTGGTGGCGCGGAGTGCGCCCCACGTTCTCGATGTCCGTCGTGCGCAGGGAAAGCTGGCTGGAAGCCAGCCGGCGACGCGGCGGCTCCGCCTTGCCCGCGAAGTACGGCTTCAGGGGCGCCACCCCCGCGTTGATCCACAACAGGGTGGGGTCATCCCTGGGTATCAGCGGCGCGCTCTCGAGCACCAGGTGATCCCGCTCTGCGAAGAATTCCAGGAACTTCCGTCTCAATTCCTTTCCCGTCACTGCCAGTCCCTCCTCACTTCGACCGCCCGTCTCACTGGCGGTGCCCGCGCCCGGTTGCGCCGCCCTGACTTCGCTCGCCGGGCGGTTGGCGCACGCAGGTCCCGGCGGCAGGAGGACGCCTGCCACAGGGCGGCGGGAACGCGCCTGCTCCACGGCGCCGACAAAAGATGATCCCCCGCCCACAGGGGCGAGGGATCGTTCGCGGTACCACCCTGTTCACCGTCGCGTCGCCGCCGACGGCCTCAGCGGGTGCCGACCGGCAAACGCGCTCACACCGGCTCACGCGCGTGCCGTCGGCCGACACCACGTGCCTAACGGGCACCACCGCCGGCGCCTACTCGTCCCTGTCCCGCACGCCGCCGGCAGGGCTTTCGGCGCCGGAGCTCGGGGGAGGCATTCGACCGCTTGCCCGGGAAACCTCGCAGCCGTGGGCTTCCTCTCTGTGCGGTGGGGCGGCCTACTCGGCCCCGTCATCGCTTTGTCCCTGATTGTACGAGACCAGCTACCTCCTGTCAACCAACCGAGGGCTCTATAACGATATGTGTGGTGTTCGATAGCCAGTGGTGGTTGAAAAAAGGGCCTGCCAGGCTGACCTGACAGGCAAGAAAGGAACCAACCACCATGGCACAGGATATCGCAGCGCTACTGGACGTGCAAGGGTATGTGGTCTACGGGGTGGAGGTCAAGGAGGGCGAAGTGCTTCTCAGGGTGGGAAGACCGAGGAAAGAAGCCAGGTGCCCGCGTTGCGGCCGCGTGAGCAGGAGAGTACATGCCGCTGGCCGACCCTCCCGGAAGCTCCACGGGTGGGTGGGGGCAAGGAAGGTGTACCTGGTGCTGAGGCGGCGCAGGTTCTTGTGCAAGGAGTGCGGGAAGACGTTTTCGGAGCCAGCCCCCGGGATCAGGCCTTGGGCCCGCATGACCGACCGGGCACAGGCCCAGCTCCTGGCTGATCTGGCCCACAGCAGCTTCTCGGCCGTAGCCAGGCGCCGGGGGACCAGTTATTCGGCCATCAGGCGGGTTCTGGAGACACAGGTGCCCCTGGCACCAGACCCCAGGCCCATGCTGCCGCCCGAGGGAGGGATCTCCCTGGGTATCGATGAGCATAGCTTCCGCGGAAACAACCTGGTCGTCACGGTCACGTGCTTGCGGCCGGTGAGAATGCTCCTGGCCATCCTGCCCGACGACCGCTTGCGTACGCTGAGAGCTTACCTGAAGAGCTTACCCCGCGAGTTCAAGGACCGAGTCGAGGAAGTCTGCATCGACATGAAGGAGGGCTACCGCAAGCTGATCAGGGAGGTGCTACCGGGTGCTCGGGTGGTTGTGGATAAGTTCCACGTCATCCAGGATGCCAACAGACGGGTGGACGAGGCCCGGAGGATTGAGCAACAGGTGCAGAGGGAAGCAGGGAAGCGTGGGCTTGGGGTAGCCATTCCCAAGTGGCCGCTGCTTAAGAACCGGGAGCGCCTGACCGCAAAGCAGGAGCAGGTGCTGGACCGGGTCCTGCGGAGCTATCCCAACCTGGCAGCGTTCTACCGCCTCAAGGAGGACCTGCGTGCCGTCTACGCTTCCCCTGGCCCTCAGGAAGCCGCGGACCGGCTGTCTCGGGCCATCATGAACGCAGAGGCTGGCGAGGACGCCGAACTACGGCGCTGGTCGCGTACCCTGCGACACTGGCGAGCAGAGATCCTGGCGTACTTCCACCGCAGAACAACGAACGGCTTTGTCGAAGGGCTTCACACCAAGATCAAGCTCCTGAAGCGAGCCAGCTACGGTTTCAGGAACGTCGGCGTGTATGTGCGGCGGTTACTTTTGGCTTGTCTCCCAACGATCCTAACCCCACTGGCCCCACACTTATTGACGTAGAGCCCCCAACCCATTGACAGGGTTGCTGGCATGTGCTAGATTACTCCCAAACCTAGCAGCAAACTCGATGAACGGGGAGAGTAGGCGGGCATCATGCCCAGCGAGCCGGCGGGGGTGCGAGGCCGGTGCAGAGTTGCCCGTGCGAATGGGCCCGGGAGAGGCAACGCGAACGCTGGGTTGGAGCGGCGCGCGGCGCCGGGCGTGGCGTAGCGACCCCGGCAAGTAGCGTTTGACGGGTTCTCCCGTTAGCGGGATGGGGTATCGGACCGGAGACGGTCCCGTACCCGAAACGAGTGGGGTCCGGCCTGGGAGTCGGACCCAAGAAGGGTGGCACCGCGGAAGCGAAGGCCTTTCGTCCCTGACGAAAGGCCTTCAATTTTTCCCGGGAGGTGGTCGCGGTGAGGCGGGTATCTGCGGTGAAGAACCTGGGGTTGACGGGACTGGCAGTGGCCCTGCTGGCGCTGGCCCTGCTGGTGACGGCGTGCGGTTCGGGGGCGCCGGCCGGGCAGGGGAGCCCGGGGGCCCAGCCCAAGGGGGTCATCCGCATCGGCGCGGCGGGCCCCTATACGGGAGACCTGTCCAAGATCGGGCTGGATTCGCTGAACGCCATCCGCATGGCGGTGGAGGAGGCAAACCGGGCGGGGGGCGTGGACGGCTACCAGATCGAAGTGGCGGTGGGGGATGATGCTGGCGATGCCGCTCAGGCCGCCCTGGTGGCGCAGAAGTTCGCCGCTGACCCCACGGTGGTGGGCGTGGTGGGTCCCATGAACTCCAACTGCGTGAACGCAGCGCTCCCCATCTACGAGAAGGCCGGCCTGGTCATTATCAGCCAGTCGGCCACCAACCCCGCTTTGACGGAGCAGGGGTACCGGGTCATGTTCCGGGTCTGCCCGCGGGATGACGCCCAGGGGCCGGCAGCGGCGCGGTTCATCGTCGAGGAACTGAAGGCCCGCAAAGTGTACCTGATCGACGACAAGGGGACGTACGGGCAGGGGCTCGCCGACCAGGTGGAGGCCGCCCTCAAGCAACTGGGGGTCTCGGTCGTCCGGGGACAGATCTCGCCCACCGACCGGGACTTCTCCGCCATTCTCACCCGGGTGCGTCAGGAGGCCCCCGACCTGGTGTACCTCGCCCTGCCCAACCCCGCCCAGGCGGCCAGCCTGCTCATCCAGGCCCGTTCCATGAAGATCCAGGCCAGGTTCATGGGTGGTGACGGGCTGAAGGAGAAGGACCAGCTCATCAAGGGCTCGCAGGGTGCGGCCGAGGGCTTCTACGTAACCGCGATAGGCCGGGACGTGAGAGAGGTGCCGGAGGCCGCCGGCTTCGTGAAGGCCTTCGAAGAGCGGTACGGAGCGATGAGCATATTCTCCGGCCAGAGCTACGAGGCCACCAACATCCTCATCGCGGCCATCCGCAAGGCCGGGGTGAAGGACGGTAAGGTCGACCGGGCTGCCGTCCGGGACGCGGTGGCCTCTACCCGCGACTTCCGGGGCATCCTGGGGTTCCCGGTGAGTTTCGACAGCAAGGGGGACGTGGTGGGCGGCAGCATCTACGTGCTCCAGGTGCGGGGGCCCGATTTCGTGGAGGTGAAAGCCTACCCCATAGGCGGAAAGTGATCCGGCTGCCGGGGTGCCGCCCGGCGAGGGGGACGGGGTGGGAGGCAGGGTGTCCTTCTTAGCGCAGATACCGCAGCAAATCGTCAACGGCATCAGCCTGGGCTCCGTGTACGGGCTGATCGCCATCGGTTACTCCATGGTGTACGGCACCCTGGGCATGCTCAACTTCGCCCACGGAGAGGTGTTCATGGTGGGAGCCTTCGGCGGGTGGCTGGCCATGGGCCTGCTCCTGCCCTTCCTGTCCGGCCCCGCTCTGGTGCTCCCCGTGATGGCGGCGGCCAGCCTGACGGCAGCGGCGGTGGGGCTCGCCACCGAGCGCTTCGCCTATCGCCCGTTGCGGCGCGCCCCCCGCCTGGCTCCCCTGATCGCCGCCCTGGGTGTCTCCATGTTCCTGCAAAATGCGGTCATGCTCGCCACGGGGGGCAGGGCCAAGACCTATCTCACCTCGGCCGTGATCCCCCCGGAAGCGGGGATCACGCTGGGGGGCACCTTCATCTCCTTCCTCAGGTTGATGGTGGTGGCGGTCGCGGCGGTGCTCATGCTGGGACTGGACTACGTGGTCCGCCACACGTACACGGGGAAGGCCATGCGGGCGGTGGCGGAAGACCCGGAGGCGGCCGCGTGGACCGGGGTCTCCGTGAACCGGGTGGTGGCGGCCGCCTTCTTCCTGGGGTCCCTGCTGGCGGGGGTGGGCGGGGTCATGGTGGGGTTGCTGTACAGCCAGGTTGACTTCTACATGGGTTTCTCGGCCGGGATGAAGGCCTTCACCGCCTGCGTCCTGGGGGGGATCGGGAGCCTGCACGGTGCCATGGTGGGGGGACTGGTGCTGGGGCTGCTCGAGAGCCTGGGGGTGGCCTTCGTGTCGCCGGTCTACCGTGACGTGATTGCCTTTTCCCTGCTCATCGTGACCCTGGTGCTGAGGCCCCAGGGTATCCTGGGCAGGGTGAGGGGGCAACGGGCGTGAGGCAGTTCCTGAGGCGGGTCGTGAGCCCCGTGACGAAGCTGACGCTGGCCGACCCTCACTCCCCTCGTACGCTCGCGTGGGGGTTGCTTGTACTGTTGCTGGTTTTCCCGCTCGTGGACGGCAACCCCTACCACCTGCGGGTGGCCACCTCGGTTGCCCTTTATGTGACCCTGGTGCTGGGCCTCAACGTGGTGGTGGGACAGGCGGGCCTGCTCGACCTGGGGTACATCGGTTTTTACGCCATCGGCGCCTACACCTGCGCCCTGCTCGCATCGCCCCACCTGGGGATGCACCTCAGCTTCTGGTCGATCGTACCCCTGGCGGCTGCCCTCACCGCCCTGGCCGGCGTCATGCTGGGCTTCCCGGTGCTGCGCCTGCGGGGTGACTACCTGGCGGTGGTCACCCTGGGGTTCGGCGAGATCATACGCATCCTCCTGATGAATCTGGACCGGCCTTTCAACCTCACCAACGGGCCCAACGGGATCATCCGCATCGACAGCCCCCGCATTGCAGGGCGGGCGGTGGAGGGACCGTGGCAGTGGTACTACCTGATGGTCGCCCTGGCGGTGGTGGTCTACACGATCTACTGCCGGCTGGACGCCTCCCGCGCGGGGCTGGCCTGGAAAGCGCTGCGCGATGACGAGTTGGGGGCCATGGCCTGCGGCATCGATCCCGTGAAATACAAGCTGGCCGCCTTCGCGGCCGGTGCCGCCATCGCCGGCGCGGCCGGTGTGTTCTTCGCTTCCTGGCAGGGGGCGGTGTTCCCGCAGACCTTCTCCATGGCCGAGGTAGTCACCATATTCTGTATGGCCGTGCTGGGCGGGGTGGGCAGCCCCCTGGGGGCGGTGGTGGGGGCCGCCACCCTGGTGATTCTCCCGGAGTTGCTCAGGGTTTACGCTTCCTACCGCATGGTGATCTACGGGTTACTGCTGGTCGGCCTGATGCAGGCCCGTCCCCATGGCCTCATCCCCGCCCGGCCCCACCGTCTCACGCGGGCCCGGCCGCACAACCTCACCCCGGTCCGGCCCCACCGCGTTACGGCCGGTGCGGCCCACGGGGTCGCCGGTGGGCAGTTGCATGGCCCGGGCCCTGCGGGCGGCCGCCGGTCCCTTCCCCCGCGGCCCGGGCAGGCTCCTGCGCACGGGCCAGATGCGGGAGCGGGTGAGGGCGACGTCGTCCTGGCGGTGGAGGGCGTGAGCAAGCGGTTCGGCGGGGTAGTGGCCCTGGACGGTGTCTCGCTGCGGTTGCGCCGGGGAGAGGTGCTGGCCGTCATCGGGCCCAACGGCGCCGGGAAGAGCACCCTGGTCGACGTCATATCGGGCTACCTGGCGCCTGACGCCGGGCGGGTGTGGGTGACCCCGGACGGACGGCTCGAGCCGGTGCCGCTGGATGGGCTGCCGCCGCACCGCCGGGCGGCCCTGGGGGTCATGAGGAGCTTTCAGAACCCGCGGCTGTTTCTTTCCCTCACGCCCGCCGCGAACCTGGCCGCCGGTGAGTTCGCGCTGCGGGCACGCGGCCGCCTCCGCCCGCGCGGGTGGTCGGGCGGTGCCGGTCTCCGCGAAGACCCCCGGGCACCCGCGGGCAACGGATTGGGGGTGCCCCCCGACGGCGGCGGGCCCACCCTGCTCCCCAGCCTGCGCCTGGAGGGTGACGGCTCCGCCCCGCAGGCCAGCGCAGCGGTGCTGACTTATGCCGACCGCCGCAAGCTGGAGGTGCTCCGCGCCCTGGCGGGCGGACCGCGGGTCCTGTTGCTGGACGAACCGGCAGCGGGCATGACCGAGCAGGAAGTCGAAGAACTCTGCACAGCTGTCCGGACGATCGCCGAAGCGGGCGTGGCCGTCCTGCTCATCGAGCACCGCATGGAAGTGGTCAGGCGGGTTGCCCACCGGGTGCTCGCCATGGCGGAAGGTCGCGTGCTGGCCGAGGGGTCGCCGGCGTACGTCCTGTCTCATCCCGAAGTGGTCCGGTCCTACCTGGGCCAGGAGGGGGCAACCTCCGCTGTCTCCGGGCTGCCCCGGGTCGCCCCGGTGGAGGGGGGCAGCCGCGGAGGAGAGGGGGAGAGGCCGCCGGTACTGGAAGTGTCCGGGCTGGTGGCGGGCTATGGCAGCCGCCCGGTGCTGCAGGGCGTGGACCTGCAGGTGCGGGAGGGCGAGCTGGTGTGTCTGCTGGGCGCCAACGCTGCCGGCAAGAGTACCCTGTTGCGGGCCATCTTCGGGTCGGCGCGCGTTTTCTCCGGGGACATCAGGCTCGACGGCAGGCGCGTGGTGGGATGGCCCCCGGAGGACGTCGTGCGGGCGGGGGCGGCACTGGTACCGGAGGGCCGGCGCATCTTCGGGCGCCTTACGGTCAGGGAGAACCTGGAGCTGGGGGCGGGGTGCCTGGCCCGGTCCCGGGTGGTCCCTGGCGGCGGGGAGGGCCGATCGGCGCGGGTGCCGGCAGAGGGAACTGAAGAGGCCCTGGAGACGGTGTTGCAACTTTTCCCGCGGCTCCGGGAAAGGCTGCACCAGCCCGCGGGTAGCCTCTCGGGAGGAGAACAGCAGATGCTGGCCCTGGCCCGGGCCCTGGTGGGGCGGCCCCGACTCCTCTGCCTGGACGAACCCACCATGGGTCTGAGCCCGGCCCTGGCCGCTGCCGTGCTGGAACACGTGCGCGAAATCAACGCCCTGGGTACCGCCGTGCTGCTGGTGGAGCAGGCGGCGCGGCTGGTGGCCTCCTGGGGTGCGACCTGTTACGTTCTCAAGGAAGGCAGGGTGGCATACCGGGGGAAGCTGGATACTCCCGATCTGCTTGCCGAGGTGGAACACATCTACCTGCACTGAGGTAGCGACGGCCGCCACCGGTGCTGAAGCACGGGTGGTTCAGGCGTCGGCGCCAAGGCGGAGCCGGGGCAGCCCGCGTGTGCTGGCCAGCCGGTCGTAGCAGGCGAGCACGGCGTCAGGTCCGCCCCGCAGCGCGCGGTCCCATTCGTCATCGGATAAAGCAGTGCGAAGAGTTTCGAAGATGAAGGCGCCCACCGTCCCGCCGACGTGCCCCGCGCCGCCCTCGCCCTGCCAGAGGTCGTCGCGCGAGGACGACGCGCCCGTTTTCGCCTGATCGAGCGCTTCCTGGACCGCCGCAAAACAGTACTCGATGTCCGGGCGGTAGCGTCGGCCCAGGGTGGCGAACCTGGCCAGACCCTCCAGGTATAGCAGTTCAACGATCTGCCGCAGCGCCTCAGGTTGGTTCGCGCACCAGGATACAGGCCTCGGGCGGCAGTCTGCCCAGTACAGGTAGACGCCGGCGTGATTCATCTCGTGGGCGGCCACCACACACAGGTCGCGCACATCGCTCAGGAAGAACAGGTCCAGGGCGATTTCGACCACCGGGTCCCGACACGCGTGCGCCGCCGTCAAAGAGGCCTGCCCCGAGGAGCATAAGGTGTACGTGGATCTCACCGTCCAGTTCGTCCAGCCAGGGAAGGTGACGGAAGGCCAGTTCCCGGGCCCGCGTCAGCCACGAGAGTTCCCCGGTGATCTCCCGGAAGCGCTGGCCCAGAAACTCGCGGTCCTGCCGGATGCGGTCCAGGCTCAGGCCCGGCAGGCCTGACGGTTCGCCCCGCGCCAAGCGGAGCAGGGCGCCACGCAGGTCGCCGGGCTGGATGCGCTCGGCCTCCAGCACCATTGCGGTGGTGGGATGATGGAGGAGCAGGGCCACCAGGTCCTCCAAACCCTGCATCCGCCCGGGCAGTTCCGGTGCCCCCGCACCCCTTGCCAGGCTGAGTACAGCCCAGGCCGCTTCTGGCCTGAGACTGATCCTGATCCCCGTTTCATCCCGGCCTCGCCGTGCGCGCATGGAGCTACCCTCGCCTGATTCTGCCGTCCACAAGCTCGAGCACCCGGTCACAGGCGTCCGCCACGGCACGCGAGTGGGTGGCGATGACGACAGCTTTGCCGTGGTGGCTGAGGCCGCACAGGAGCTGCACGATCTCCTGACCCGTGCGACTGTCCAGGTTGCCCGTTGGTTCGTCGGCCAGGATGACTGACGGGTCGTTGGCAAGGGCCCTGGCTATGGCGACCCGCTGCTCCTCGCCCCCGCTCAGTTCCGCGGGCCGGTGGTGCAGGCGGTGTCCGAGCCCCACCTGCTCGAGAAGCGCCTTTGCCCGCTGCCGGCGTCTGTTGCGCGGCACGCGGGTGTACACCATGGGCAGAGCCACGTTGTCAAGGGCAGAAAGCTCGGGGATCAGGTTGAAGCGCTGGAACACGAACCCGAAGAAACGCCGGCGGAGCAGGGAAAGCTCCAGGTCGGCAGCCCTCTCCACGCGCTTGCCGTTCACTTCGTATGAGCCGGCGGTCAGGCGATCCAGGCAGCCCAGGATGTGAAGCAGGGTACTCTTACCCGAACCACTGGGCCCCATCACCGCCACCGTCTCGCCGGGCAGAACCACCAGGGAGACGCCGTCCAGCGCCACCACCTCGCCGCCGGGCCGGGAGTACACCTTTCTCGCTTCCCGGAGCACCAGCACGGCTCCTCCTCCTCACTCTTCGCGAAGGATCTCCACCGGGTCGACCCGGGTGGCCGCGTAAGCCGGGTACGTCCCGAAGAGAACGCCCAAACCGAGGGCAACCCCCGCGGCGATCAGGAACCACCTGGCTGACAGTCCCGGGGGCAGGCCGCGCCGCGAAGCCATCACTTGCGCCGCCACCGCGCCCGCGGCCAGGCCCACCGCGGCGCCCGCTGAAGCGAGGCGCACGGCGCCGGCCACAAATTGCGCGAGGATGTCGGCGCGCGAAGCCCCGATGGCGCGGCGCACCGCGATCTCCCGCGCCCTTTCCACGACCCGCATGAGGGTGATGCTGGCGATGCCGAGCCCGGCGGCGAGCAGGGCGACGAGAGAGCCCAGCCCCATCCCCCGGCTGACCTGCGCCTGGAAGCCCAGCAGCCCCCGCAAGTGGGCAGCCGGTGTGAGCACCTCGAACGCGCCCGCGTGCCCGGCGTCGAGGAGTTTCTCGACCGCCGTGCGCACTTCTTCCGGGGACGCGCCCGGCGGCGGAACCATTACTACGCGGCGCGTGACCTGGGCCACGTGGAAGGCGGGCACGTCGGAGAGGGACTCCGCGGGCACGAGCACGCACCAGTCCCGGTCCACGCCGAAATCCCGCACCTCTTGCGGTTTCTGCTGCAGGATCCCCTCCACGCGG
>Ga0080004_1114508_pt1 | contig 21521 bp, 15 predicted proteins | sample WasSprMetagenome_FD_69207 | JGI IMG/M metagenome (GOLD analysis project Ga0080004, IMG submission 69207) | Sulfidic aquatic microbial communities from Washburn Spring, Yellowstone National Park, USA - WS (SPADES assembly) (version 2) | ecosystem: Environmental > Aquatic > Thermal springs > Hot...
TCAGTGCGGCACGACTTCCTGAGAACCCAAAGAGCAAAGCTCCCTCCCTTCACCCTTTCCCCTGAAACCATCAAGAAAGAGAAGGAGAGGGGGAAAGAGGTGTTCCGGGAAGTCTATAACACCATCCCGGTGATGCGCAAAGCGTGAGTACTCTCCGTATGACTCTCAAGGCCTTGACCCAGGTATGTCCTGGGTTCCTGTGATATGAGGGACTGTAATCTGGATGGGTAAGGGAAAGGAAGGTAGATTAGGAAATGAAACCATGGAGAAGGTTTTCAAAAATATCCCTACAATAAGTTGACGCTATCCGAAGTCTTCGCTGAGTTGACAGATAATCCACTCCCTGATATAGTGTTCCTCTGATGGAGCTGGGGGGAGTGTTGTGTATTTTCAGGATATCATTCTCGCTTTGAGCGACTACTGGAAGCGGCGGGGGTGTATCATTGCGCAGCCGTACGACATTGAAGTCGGTGCAGGAACCATGAACCCTGCCACCTTCCTCCGGGTTCTCGGTCCCGAGCCCTGGAGGGTAGCCTACTGCGAGCCCTCTCGCCGTCCTACCGACGGTCGGTATGGGGAGAATCCCAACCGCCTCTATGAGCACTACCAGTTCCAGGTCATCATCAAACCCTCCCCTGACGACATTCAGGATCTCTACCTCGAGAGCCTCTTTGCCCTCGGTATCGACCCCAGAGAACACGATATCCGCTTTGTGGAGGATAACTGGGAATCGCCGACCTTGGGAGCCTGGGGACTTGGGTGGGAGGTGTGGCTTGATGGTATGGAAATCACCCAGTTCACCTATTTCCAGCAGGCTGGAGGCATAGACCTCAAGCCGATTTCGGTTGAGATCACCTACGGCCTTGAGCGCATCGCCATGTACCTCCAGGGGAAGGATAATGTCTTCGAGGTTCAGTGGAATGCGCATCTGACCTACGGGGACATTCGCCTTGAAGAGGAACGGGAACATTCCATATACAGCTTCGAAGAAAGCGATCCTGAGACGCTTTTCGCCCTCTTTGAGTTCTACGAGAAAGAGGCCCAGCGACTCCTTGCGCGGGAACTCGTGCTTCCTGCCTATGACTATATTCTCAAATGCTCCCACACCTTTAACCTCCTCGATGCCCGGGGGGGAATGAGCGTCCTTGAACGGAGCCAGTACATGGGGAGGATTCGGCAGCTCGCCAACCGATGTGCCCAGCTTTACCTCAAAAAGCGAGAGGCTCTGGGATTCTCGTGGTGTCAGAAAATGGCGGTGACGGTGACTCATGGATAGAGAAGACCTCCTGTTTGAAATCGGTGTTGAGGAACTTCCCACAAGCCTCATCCAGGAGATTTTTCCCGAGGTCGAGGAGAAATTCGGGGAGATGCTTAAGAAGTTCCGCATCCCCTGTGAGGGGTTCCAGGTATGGGGAACCCCCCGGAGGATTGCCGTGTACGCCTGGGGTGTGGGGCTCTCCCAGGAGCCGATCGTTCGGGAAATCAAGGGCCCGGCGAAGAAAGTGGGCATAGCCGAGGACGGCACCTGGTTGCCCCCGGCGCTGGCTTTTGCCCGGACCCAGGGTATTGCTTTGGAGAACCTTTTTGTCCGGGAGACCGATCGGGGGACGTATATTTTCGGCCGGAGGTTTGAGGAAGGACGGCCTGTGCGAGAAGTGCTTCCCGAGGCACTTTCGAGTTTTGTCGCCTCCTTGGAGTTTTCCCGGTCCATGCTCTGGGGAGAAGGGCATTTCCGCTTTGTCCGCCCCATCCGGTGGCTTGTGGCACTCCTTGGCAGGGAGGAAATCCCCCTCTCCATTGCAGGGGTTGTGGCTTCCCGCAAGACTCGGGGACATCGCTTCCTGGCTCCTGCACCGCTACCTGTTCCCGAGGCGCGGGCGTATGAAAAGGTGCTCCAGGAGGCCTGGGTCGTGGTGGACCCGAAGAAACGGCGAGCCCGCATAGAGGAAGCCCTCTCCCGGCGTGCTCAGGAAGCCGGTGTGCACTGGTTACGGGACGAAGAACTCCTTGAAGAAGTGAACTTCCTCGTGGAGTACCCTGACGTTTTAGTGGGCAACTTCAGCGAGAAGTACCTCTCCCTGCCGCCCCGGCTTCTGATCACCGTCATGAAGCACCACCAACGGTATTTCGCCGCTTGCGACAGTGACGGAAATCTCCGTCCCTTCTTTTTCGTGGTGGTCAATCGCCCCTGCGATGGGTCGGAGAAAATCATCCAGGGGAATGAACGAGTTCTGCGGGCCCGCCTTGAGGATGCGCTCTTTTTCTTCGAGGAAGACCAGAAACACCGTCTTTCCGATCGGGTGGAAGCCCTGAAGGGCGTGGTATTCCAAGAAGACCTGGGAAGCATGTACGAGAAGACCGAACGTCTTGTGGAGCTCGTGACGTATCTTGGGGAGGTGCTGCAGCGCAGTGAGGCAGAAATCGCCCTGTTGAGGAGGGCGGCTTTCCTCTCTAAGGCTGATCTGGTGTCGTCGATGGTGCGGGAGTTTCCAGAGCTTCAGGGGTACATGGGGCGGGTGTACGCAGCGCTCTCGGGCGAACGGGAAGAGGTGGCTTTAGCCATTGAAGAGAGCTATCTCCCTTCATCCGATGGCCGTTTCCCCGAAACGACCCTGGGAAGCATCCTTGCCCTGGCCGACAAGATGGACACCATCGTTTCGAGTTTCGCCCTCGGGAGAATCCCCACAGGGTCTCAGGATCCTCTGGGATTGCGTCGTCTGGGGCAAGGGATCGTCGATATTCTGCTTGTCCGCCAGTGGTACTGTCCCCTGCCGGAGTGGATTGCCAGGAACCTGGCACTCCTTGCTGCCCAGGGATTCACCCCCCGAATTCCCAATCCTGAAGAAGAGGTGCGGCGTTTCCTCCTCCAGCGGTTGCGCTCCTTCCTCCTTGAAGGAGGGAAGCACTACTCGGTGGTGAACGCGGTGTTCGCCGGAAAGACCGATGACCTGTATGAACTTGCACGGCGCGTTGAGTTCCTGCAAGAGCTTTTCGAGAGGGACCGGGCGCTCCTTGCCGAAATCGTCACCGGTTTCACCAGGGCGTACAACATTTCCCGGGGCTTTGAGGGCCGGGAGGTTCAGGAATCCCTTCTTGTGGAGGGGGCTGAAAGGGACCTGTACCGGGCGCTCCAGAACATCGAGGGAGAGATGCAGAGGTTGCTCGTCCAGGGAGAGTACCGGAAGGCCGTGGAGGTTTTCCAGGGCATCATCCCCCTTCTGAACCGCTTCTTCGACAGGGTTCTCGTCATGTGTGAAGACGAGGCCCTTCGGAGGAATCGCCTGGGGCTCATGCGGCGTATCGTCGAGCTCTTCGCCGATTTTGCTGACCTTTCGCTCATCGTGGTGGAGGAGGGAGCAGGAGTTGCCTGAGTTCGAGGACCACGAGATCCAAGGAGCAAGCGACGACTTTAACATTTTCGTGATTTCCGACGGAACAGGAAAGACCGCTTTTTCTGTGGTGCAGGCTGCACTTTTGCAGTTTGAGCTCCCCCGGGTGAACGTCCTCCGGTTTACCCACGTGCGGAGCGAAGAGGAAATCTACAATATCATGGACATGGTGCGGGTGGGAAAGGACATCGTGGTCTACACGGTGGTCAACGAGGACCTTGCCCGGGTGCTCCGAGCAGAGGCGGCGAACCGCAGCGTCATCGCCCTGGATGTCCTTGGGCCAGTTGTGGAGGCGCTGAAGCGGGTAAGCCTCCGGAAGCCTCGGGGAATTCCTGGGATTCTCCAGCGAGAAGAGAACGTGGCCGAACGCCTTGAGGCCATCGAGTATGCTATGGAAAAGAGCACTGGGTTCAGTGTGTCGAATCTGGACCAGGCCGACGTGATTCTGCTCACCGTCTGGTACCCGCACCGGGATGAGTGCATTCTGCGACTGGCCGAAAAGGGCATCAAGTGTGGGTATGTTATGCTTGACCCGAATCTCCCTCTTCCGATAAACTTTGAGGAGGTGGTGGGGGGGAACGCAAGAGCGCTCGTTGTGGGTATTGACATGGACCCCCAGTATCTGAGCGAGCTCCGTCTTGAACGGATCAGGGCACTGGGGCTGTACTGTCTCGTGGAGAAAGCAAGCCTTGAACGGGTAGAGGAAGAACTCGCCTTTGCCCGGGAAATTTACCGGCGTCTTCGTTGTCCGGTCATCGACATCACCCGCCTTTCGGTGCACGACGTGGTGGGAAAGATTTTTGAACAAATCAAAAAGAAAAGGGAGGAACAGGCATGAAGAAGTACGTGTACTTCTTTGGTGAAGGAGACGCTTCGATGAAGCTCCTCCTTGGAGGGAAGGGAGCAAACCTTGCGGAAATGACCCGAATTGGTCTTCCTGTCCCTCCTGGCTTTACCATCACCACGGAGGCGTGTTCGCACTTCTACAAGAATAACCAGGCCTGGCCTGAGGGGCTCGAGGAAGAGGTGAAGAAGAGCCTAAAGGCCCTCGAGGAGAAGACCGGGAAGAAATTCGGCGACCCCAGCAATCCCCTCCTCGTTTCTGTCCGGTCCGGGGCTCCCGCATCCATGCCTGGGATGATGGACACCATCCTGAACCTGGGGCTCAATGACGAGGTTGTGAAGGGTCTTGCCCGCTTGACCTCCAACGAGCGCTTCGCCTATGACTGCTATCGCCGCTTCATCCAGATGTTCGGTAACGTCGTCATGGGTGTGGACCATTCGAAATTCGAGGCGATTCTCGACGAGGTGAAAGAAGAAGTTGGGGCAAAGCAGGACACGGATCTCGATGCGGAGGCGCTGAAGAAGGTCGTCGAGAAGTACAAGAAGCTCTACAGGGAGAGCACTGGTGAAGACTTCCCCCAGGATCCATGGGAGCAGCTCCGGCGGGCGATCAACGCGGTGTTCCTCTCCTGGAACAACAAGCGGGCCATTACCTACCGGAAAATCCACAATATCCCTGAGGACTGGGGGACCGCCGTCAACGTGCAGATGATGGTTTTCGGCAACATGGGCTTTGACTCCGGAACGGGCGTTGGCTTCACCCGGAACCCCTCCACAGGAGCAAAGGAGTACTACGGTGAGTACCTCTTAAACGCCCAGGGTGAAGACGTTGTTGCCGGGATCCGAACCCCGAAACCCATCAAGGAAATGGAGAAGGAACTCCCCCAGGCGTTCGAGGAACTCAAGAGGGTCTACGAGATTCTCGAGAAGCACTACAAGGATATGCAGGATTTCGAGTTCACTATCGAGCGCGGTAAGCTCTATCTCCTCCAGACCCGAACCGGAAAGCGTACGGCTCAGGCGGCCATCAAGATTGCCGTGGACATGGTGCGGGAAGGGCTCATCGACGAGAAAACCGCGGTCAAACGTGTTGAGCCGAACCAGATCAACCAGCTCCTCCACCCGCAAATCGACCGGAGCCAGCCTCTCAAGGTCCTCGCCAAGGGGCTTCCTGCGTCTCCCGGTGCCGCTTCCGGAAAAGTGGTCTTTGACGCCGATGAGGCAGAGAAACTCGGTAATGCCGGCGAGAAGGTCATCCTTGTTCGTCCGGAGACCACCCCTGATGACATCCACGGTGTGGTGGCGGCTCAGGGTGTCCTCACGAGCCGTGGTGGTATGACGAGCCATGCAGCCGTCGTGGCCCGGGGTATGGGGAAACCCTGCGTGGCCGGATGCGAGGCCATTAAAATCGACCTCGAAAGAAAGGAGTTCACCGTCGGCGACGTGGTGGTGAAAGAGGGCGAGTACATCACTATTGACGGGAGCACCGGCGAGGTCATCCTTGGCCAGGTCCGCACCATTCCGCCCCAACTTTCTGAAGAGTTCAAGGTGCTCCTTTCCTGGGCCGATAAGTTCCGCAAGCTCGGTGTTCGGGCCAACGCCGACACGCCCGCCGATGCGAAGAAGGCGCTGGAATTCGGCGCGGAAGGCATCGGTCTTTGCCGGACCGAGCACATGTTCATGGCTCCGGACCGTCTCCCTTGGGTCCAGAAGATGATTATGGCCCAGACCCTGGAGGAGCGGAAGGAAGCCCTTGCCCACATTGAGCCCATGCAGAAGGGCGATTTCAAGGAAATCTTCCGCATCATGGAAGGGAAACCGGTCACCATCCGGCTCATCGACCCACCGCTCCATGAGTTCCTGCCAAGACTCGAAGACCTCCTCGTGGAGGTTGCCACTCTCCGGGCCAAGGGCGTCACCGGACCGGAGCTTGAGGAGAAAGAGAAACTCCTGAAGGTTGTCCGGAACCTCCATGAGGCTAACCCCATGATGGGCCTTCGGGGGTGCCGTCTGGTCATTCTTTATCCTGAGATCGCCGAGATGCAGGTTCGTGCCATCATGAAAGCAGCGTGCGAGCTCACCAAAGAGGGTGTCAAGGTCATTCCCGAAATCATGATCCCGCTTGTGGGCCACAGGAACGAAATCAAAATCCTCAAGGAGAAGCTTGATGAAGTCGCCCAGAAGGTCCTGCAAGAGCAGGGTGTTTCCGTGAACTACAGTTTCGGCACCATGATCGAGGTACCCCGAGCAGCACTTGTCGCCGACCAGATTGCCGAGTACGCTGAGTTCTTCTCCTTTGGCACCAACGACCTCACTCAGATGACTTTTGGCTACAGCCGTGACGACGCCGAAGGGAAGTTCCTCTTCTTCTACGAAGAGAACGGCATCCTTCCTGAAGATCCCTTCCAGGTTCTCGACCAGGAGGGTGTGGGACAGCTTATGCAGATGGCCGTTGAGAAAGGCCGCAAGACCCGTCCAAACCTCAAGTGCGGCATCTGCGGTGAACATGGTGGAGAGCCAAAGTCCGTGGCCTTCTGCCACAAGATTGGTCTGAACTACGTGAGCTGTTCGCCTTTCCGGGTGCCCATTGCCCGGCTGGCTGCCGCTCATGCTGCGCTTGAAGACGTCGAGAAAGAAGCGAAGTTCAATCTGTGAGAGGGAGCAGGCGGGGGTGACCCCGCCTGCTTTGAGGTTATGGTGGACGTTCAGAGTATCAAGCGTTTCCTTGAAGAGAAGGAGAGAGAGCTACTCTCTCCTTTTGCTACCTTGAGCACCAGAACGCGGGGTCGGGCAAAGGAAGAAAAAGAATGCGAGCTCCGGACCTGTTTCCAGCGGGACCGGGATCGCATTCTCCACAGTAAGGCTTTCCGTCGCCTCAAGCACAAAAGCCAGGTGTTTTTGAGTCCCGAAGGAGACCACTACCGGACTCGTCTCACCCACACCCTTGAGGTCTCCCAGATTGCCCGCACCATTGCCCGGGCGCTTCGTCTCAATGAAGACCTGGTGGAGGCCATAAGCCTTGGGCATGACCTCGGGCACACTCCTTTTGGCCATGCCGGAGAAGAAGCCCTGAATGAGATTCACCCGGGAGGGTTCAAGCACAACGAGCAGAGCCTCCGGGTTGTGGATTATCTTGAGCAGGATGGAGAGGGTCTGAACCTCACCTGGGAGGTACGGGATGGGATTGTGAAGCACTCGAAAACGCATCTTGCATGCCTCACTGCTTCCCCTGAGGACCTTCCGGCAACTCTTGAGGGGCAGGTGGTGCGCTGGGCAGACGTCATCGCCTATGTGAACCATGATATCGATGACGCCCTGCGGGCCCGGGTCATCCGCTTTGAGGAACTCCCAAAAAACGCCATTGCCGTTTTGGGGGAGACCCACAGAGAGCGCATCAACACCATGGTTTGGGATATCGTCGTTGAGAGCTTCGATCGCCCGGAAGTTCGCATGAGCGAGCAAGTTCAGGAAGCCACAGAAACGCTCCGGAATTTCCTCTTCGAGCGGGTGTACTTCGGTCCTGAGCAATGGCAGGAACGGGAGAAGGCCAAGCGCCTGGTGAAGCACCTCTATGAGTTCTTTGCCGAGCACCCCGAGGTCCTCGAGGCAGAGTATACTTTTGCCCGGAAAAGGCAGGAAGACTTGGGAACGGTCATCTGCGATTTCATCTCGGGGATGACCGACCGTTACGCCCTGTACATCTACCGGAAGTATTTCATCCCCTCTTCGTGGCCGCAAGAGGGATGGAGAATTCGCTAAAGGGAGGTGTCCAGTATGGGAGGAGTCGTGTACTTTACCCCAATTGCCGGTCTCATTGCTGTGCTCTTTGCCGTAACGCTCATCCGCCGGATCAACGCTTTCAGTCCCGGGAATGAGAAAATGCAGGAGATTTCCCGGGCCATTCAGGAAGGCGCCATGGCTTTCCTGAAGCGGGAGTACAGCTTCCTCGTGGTGTTCGTTGCGGTGATGTTTGTGGTTTTGGGTTTTGCCCGTGGCTGGATGACGGCAGGGTGTTTCGTGGTCGGCGCCTTCTGCTCCATCATGGCTGGCTTTGTGGGCATGCGCATTGCCACCCGCAGCAACGCCCGGACGGCTCAGGCCGCAACTCAGGGGGCCAATCCTGCTTTGCGAGTTGCCTTCTCGGCGGGAGCGGTCATGGGGATGTGCGTGGTGGGTTTTGGGCTCCTGGGCCTTGGGATACTCTACGCCATTATCCGGGATGCCCAGATCATCAATGGCTTCGCCCTGGGTGCAAGTTCTGTGGCTCTCTTCGCCCGCGTTGGTGGAGGGATTTACACCAAGGCTGCCGATGTGGGGGCGGATCTTGTGGGGAAAGTTGAGGCGGGGATCCCCGAGGATGACCCTCGGAACCCCGCGGTCATCGCCGATAACGTGGGGGATAACGTCGGAGACGTGGCTGGAATGGGGGCGGATCTCTTCGAGTCCTACGTTGGGTCTATCGTCGCAGCGATGATTCTCGGTACCGCCTTAGCCCAGAACGTCGCTGGTATCCTGTACCCACTCCTTGTGGCCGGTCTTGGCGTTATTGCTTCGATCGTCGGGACGTTCTTCGTGAGCGCTAAGGACGAAAAAGGGCTTGCGGCGGCCCTGAACCGGGGGACCTACGTGAGCAGTGGGCTCATCGTGGTCTTCAGTCTCATCGCTTCCCTTCTCCTTTTCCGGGGCCTGGGGCCGTTTGTGGCCACGGTTGCGGGACTCATTGCCGGTGTGGCCATCGGGCTCCTCTCTGAGTACTACACCTCAAGCGAGTTCAAACCCACCCGGGAACTTGCCCAGGCGTCGCAGACGGGGGCGGCAACCACCATCATCAGCGGCCTTGCCCTGGGCATGGAGAGCGCGGTTTTGCCGCTCCTTGTCATCTGTGGTGCGATCCTTGTGGCCTACTGGGCAGCCGGAATGTACGGGATTGCCATTGCCGGTCTCGGCATGCTTTCGATCACCGGTATCATTGTCTCTGTTGATGCCTACGGGCCGGTGGCCGACAACGCCGGAGGTATTGCCGAAATGGTCGGTCTGGGTCATGAGGTTCGAAAGATCACCGATTCTCTGGATGCCCTTGGGAACACCACTGCAGCCATCGGCAAGGGCTTTGCCATAGGCTCTGCAGCACTCACTGCCATGGGGCTTTTCGCTGCCTACGGGCAGGCTGTGGGGCTTCGAGCCATGGATCTCCTGCATCCCCACACTGTGGTGGGTCTTTTTGTCGGTGGTATGATGCCCTTCCTCTTCTCTGCCCTTGCCATGAAGGCGGTGGGAAGGGCGGCGTTCCAGATGGTTGAGGAAGTCCGCCGGCAGTTCCGAGAAATCAAAGGGCTCATGGAAGGGAAGGCTCGCCCGGATTACGCCCGGTGCGTGGACATCAGCACCCGCGGGGCCATTTCCCGGATGATTCTCCCTGGCGTTCTGGCCGTGGTGGTACCCCTTGCTGTGGGACTTGTGCTTGGCCGTGAGGCTCTGGGTGGGCTTCTGGCGGGGGCCATCATCAGTGGGCTCATGCTCGCCATCATGATGGCCAACGCCGGTGGTGCCTGGGACAACGCGAAAAAGTACATCGAGGCGGGGAATCTCGGTGGCAAGGGTACGCCAACGCATGCCGCAGCGGTCGTGGGCGATACCGTTGGAGACCCCTTCAAGGACACTGCAGGACCCTCCCTCAACATCCTCATCAAGCTCATGTCCATCGTGGCACTGGTCTTTGCCCCCCTCTTTATGCGGTAGTCCTCACCCGGAGGGGCAGCTGCCCCTCCGGGGCAACACAGGGTGAGCGTATGTTCATCCCTGAGGAGTACCTGGAGGAAATTAAAGCCCGTGTGGATATCGTGGAGCTCATCTCTCAGTATGTGGAGCTCCGTCCCTCGGGCCGGAATTTCCGGGCCCTCTGTCCGTTTCATGAGGAGCGCACACCCTCCTTTACCGTTTCTCCGGAGAAAGGCATTTTCTACTGCTTTGGCTGTGGTGCGGGGGGGAATATTTTCACCTTCATCATGCGCATGGAGCGCCTGACCTTTCCTGAAGCTGTAGCATTTTTGGCGGAACGCTGTGGAGTGGAGCTTCCTTCCGCCCTTCGGGGGACGTCGTCGTCCTTCCAGGAACGGGAACGGCTGTTCCGGGTGCTCGAGTCCGCCAACCGGTATTACCGGGAGTGCCTTGAGGCAGGAAAGGACGAGGAGGCGTACCGAGCCAGGGAGTACCTCGTGAAGCGGCGGGGGCTGGGTGAGGAAGTTCGGGAAATCTTTTCTCTCGGGTTTTCCCCGCCTTTGGGGAAGGGGCTCATCACCCGGCTGCTTGGGGAGGGTTTCTCAGGGCAGGAGATTCTCCGTGCGGGGCTGGGTGTGGTCACAAAACGGGGTGAACTCCTTGACCGCTTCCGGGGAAGGATCACCTTTGCGCTCCATGACGCCCAGGGGAGAATCATCGGGTTTGCGGGGAGGATTCTTGGGGAAGGAGAGCCCAAGTACGTCAACAGCACCGATACCCCTCTCTTCACGAAAGGCCGCTCCCTCTACGGGCTTTTCGCCACGAAAGACGCCATCGTGAAGCAACACTTTGCCATCCTCGTTGAGGGGTACATGGATTGCCTCACGCTTTTTGAGAACGGCGTGAGGAATTGCGTTGCCTCCATGGGAACGGCGCTCACCCGGGAACAGGCCGGGCTCCTCCGGAGGTATACCGAGCGGGTGGTGCTCTGTTACGATGCCGACCAGGCCGGACAGCAGGCAACGGCCCGGGGGATGGCGGTGCTATATGAGCGGGGGCTTGCGGTGGACATTGTGACCCTGCCATCGCCACATGACCCCGACAGTTTCCTTCGGGAGAACGGCAGGGAGGCTTTTCTGGAACTCCTCAAGGGGGCGCGACCGTTTTTTGAGTACGCTCTGGAATTATTGCTGAAGAACTGTGGTTATACTTCTCTGGAGTCAAAAGCCAGAGTTATCCGGGGTATGGCGCCGTTTATTGAAGCGACGAAAGACCCGGTGGAGCGGGCGCTGCGGGTGAGACTCCTCGCAGGACGGGTTGGTGTCGATGAGGTCCTCGTGGAGCGGGTGCTTGGGAGGGAAGACTTTGGAGTGCCTGGAGGTGCACTCCCCCGCGGGGTTTCAGAACCCGGATGGGTGCAGGCCGAGAAGATGTTGCTTCGAGCGTGTTTCGATGACGCGGCGCTGCGGGGGAGGATTGTGGAAGCTGTTGATCGGGACCACTTTCAAAAGCCGGAGCACCGGCGAATCTTCCAGGCTGTTGTGCATCTTTCTTCGAAAGCAACGTTCACCCTCTCGGACCTTGTGGACGTTTTCCAGGGGGAGGAAGGTATTCAGGCGCTCATTGGGGAAATTGCTTCTCGGGAGGAATTCGCCTGTGCTTCCCGAGAGGAGCTTGTGGAGGACCTTATCCGCCAGGTAAAGCTTTCGTCGCTCGAGCAGAGAATCCAGAGCCTTCGGGAGGAACTCAGGCGTTCCGATGATCCGGAGGGCTGGAGAAGGTACCATACCCTGGTGCAGGAACGGGAGAAGCTCCGGAGAACCACGCCGTGAGAGAGGAGAGAGGGAGCCTTGAGCGGGAACGGGAAAAAGAAGACCTCTCAGGAGATTGCTTCACTCGTTGAGAGTGGCAAACGGAAAGGGTACGTGACCTTTAAAGAGCTCAATGACATCCTGGGGGATGATGCGGTTAACGTTGACAAACTCGACGACGTGTACGATACACTCTCGGAACTCGGCATTGAAGTCTCCGACGAGGAAATTTTTCGGGAAGAGGTTCCAGCTCTTGAGGCTGAAGACTGGCAGATTGAGGATGTTCGAGGAATCGGTGCAGATGATCCGGTCAAGATGTACCTGAAAGAAATCGGTCAGGTACCGTTGCTCACTCCGGAAGAAGAGGTGGAGCTCGCCAAGCGTATTGAACAGGGAGACCAGGAGGCAAAGAAAAAGCTCATCGAGGCCAATCTCCGACTTGTGGTGAGCATCGCCAAGCGATATGTTGGCCGGGGTATGCTCTTTCTTGACCTCATCCAGGAGGGGAACCTTGGGCTTATCCGGGCGGTGGAGAAGTTCGACTACCGGAAGGGGTACAAGTTCTCAACGTACGCTACCTGGTGGATTCGTCAGGCCATCACGAGGGCCATCGCTGACCAGGCTCGGACCATCCGCATCCCCGTGCACATGGTAGAGACCATCAACAAACTCGTCCGGGTGAGCCGCCAGCTGACGCAGGAGCTTGGTCGTGAGCCCACTCCCGAGGAGATTGCCGAGCGCATGGGCATCACCCCGGAGAAAGTACGGGAGATTCTGAAAACCGCCCAGGAACCGCTGTCTTTGGAAACCCCCATTGGAGAAGAGGAGGACAGCCACCTTGGTGATTTCATCGAGGACACGGGGATTATGGCACCACCGCAGGCGGCGTCGTATTCCCTTTTGCGAGAGCAGCTTGAGAATGTCCTCAATACGCTCACCGAGCGGGAGCGAAAAGTCCTGAAGCTCCGTTTTGGCCTTGAGGACGGGAAGTCCCATACTCTTGAAGAGGTCGGGCAGATTTTCGGGGTCACCCGGGAGCGCATCCGTCAGATTGAGGCCAAGGCCCTGCGAAAACTCCGCCATCCCAGCCGGAGCAAAAAGCTCCGGGACTATCTTGACGAATCCGATTGACGTTTTTATAATCTCTACTTGAGTCGCTCCTCGGTAGCTCAATGGTAGAGCGTCCGGCTGTTAACCGGATGGTTGCAGGTTCGAGTCCTGCCCGGGGAGCCATTGTTTTTTCGGGAGGATGAAAACATGAGGAGGGGATTCCTGCGGTTTCTTAAAAGTGGAGCGGTCGTTCTTTTGTTCTGTCTTCCCGCACTGGCCCAGGAATTCACAGGAGAAGCCCTTGTGACCTTTCCCCCCTTTACCCCGGAGGTCACATCCATCTTTGAGTCTGACCAAGGTGTAGCCGGGGGTATCACCTTCTACTACCTGCTCCTGAAGCAAATCGTCGTGGGGTACAGAATCTCGCTCGTCGAGCCATCACAGCCTCCTTCGGAAGCATACTGGCGGAAGGATCCCCGCTACAATTACCCCGTGTACTTCTGTGACGTCCCTGCCCAGTACGTGCTGAGCCGGGATGGTCGGTACTACGAACAGGCCAATCCTCAGAGTTTCACCCTTCGAGGCCTTGTCCCGCAAGCGACCTATCACGTTGTGGTAACTCCTCTCTGCATCTGGCCCAAATCCCCCTGGAACGTCGATGAGCGCGGAAAGGCCTTCTGGTACGTCTGGCTTCCGGCAAAAACCTTTGGCTGGGTGTACGCGGATGGGTCCTCTTGGGGCCTTGTGATGCCTGAGGGTGAGGGAGGGGAACGGAAGCGGGGATACGCCGAGGTTTACCGTGTGATTTTCGAAGGGGCGGTTCTTGCCCGAAAGTCCTCCGGTGGACATGGGGGAAGATATAGCCCCCAGTGAAGCGGGAATGGTCTCCTGCAGCCTTCTGAGGGGAAGCGACCTGAGTCACCACTCGTAACTCTGGATAACGATGACACCTTTTTCCGCGGCTTTCCGGAGAAATCCCCGGGTGGCGAAGTGGGTGACGAGGATTTTCACGATGTCAGTTGCTCCGTACTCTTTCTGTACCGCTTTCGCCTTCCGCTCAAGTTCCTGGAAGACCCTCTCTTTCCCGTCGTCAAGGCGGATTTTGGCCTCTCCCACAAAGTACACCGGTTTTCCTTCCCGCTCTCCTTTGCCGAAGAAGTTGACCTCCACACCACCTATGTCTATCCGAACGAACCGCTCCGTTACCCTGAACCCGTATTTCTCCTGAAGTACCCGGGGCAGCATCCGGTACGCTTCGTTTTCAAAGGCGTAACTGAAGCTCCGGGAAAGTCCCCCAAGCTCTTCCCGGGTCCGTTTGAGACCTGCTGCCAGGCTTCTGATTTCTTCCTCCGTCCTCTTCTGGGCTTCAGTGAGGGCCTCCACCGTCTCGGTGAGCTTGTCCACCCGTTCCTCGGTTCTCCTCTGGGCTTCAGCGAGCGCCTCAATCCGTTCCTCCGTCCTCTTCTGGGCTTCAGTGAGTTTCTCGACGTGGCCGATGAGCCTGGTGAAATCTTCCTCTCTCCTTTTCTCTACTTTGACAAGTTCGCCGACAACACTTCCCAGGTCCCTGAGGGTATCCCGAAGCTCAACAAAGCCCTCCGTGCCCCCATAGGTTTCCCGGATGCGCTCATCAACAATCTGCATGATTTCCCGCTTTACTGCGGGGGTGATTTTCGGTTTGGGTTTTCCAGACTGCACTCCCTGCTCCTCCTGTCTATCTTCTCCAAGGCGGTGGTAATATTATCCCTGAGAATCCCCTGAAAGACAAGACCCAGCGCCCTTTTTGAGTCTCTGGTTATGCCTTCCTGCTTATGGTCTTCCCTGGAATTGCAGGAGGAGGGAATCTCTGGTACAGTTTCTGTGGAGAGGTCAGACACTGTGGCCTTGGGGGTTAGCGGATGCAGGGGGAAGCGATTGCAGGACGTCATGTCTTGAAGGGTGTACTCTGGATCTCTGTAATCCTTGTGCTTTTCTCAACCTCCTGGGGTCTGTGTCGGGAATCACCGTTTGCCAACGGGCATTTCTGGGAGAAAGACGGTCTTTTCCTTCACTACCGGATGTGGTTCCCCGAGCACCCCAGAAGGAAAATCCTCTTCATCCACGGTTTGGGTGGGTCAACGTTCTCCTGGCGGTACGCACCGGACTTTCTCCTCCAGGAGGGCTACTGCATCGTGGCGGTGGATTTGCCCGGCTTTGGGTATAGCCAGAGGGCAACGGGGCGGTTTCTGAGAGCAGAAGTACAGGCCCGGCTGCTCCTCGATTTCCTGGAGTTCCTTGATCAAACCCTTCTTCCTGAGGGCCTCTCCCATGTTCCCTGGTGTCTTGTCGGGCACTCTATGGGCGGGAAAATCGCTTTCCTTATGAGCTTCAAGGAGCCGGAGCGCTTCCTGGGTGTGCTTTTTGTAGACGCAGCCTTCCGGGGTCCTTCCCTGCGTTTTTTCAGGGTCTTTACGACTTTTCCTCCTCTGAGAGGATGCTGGGTGACGTTTATCCGGAACGTCTTTCTTGCCCCTTCACGTATCCGCCGCTTCCTTGCCAGGGCCTACGGTCGAAAACCAAGCGCTTCGGAAGTAGAAGGGTACCTTACACCGCTTCGGCTTCCGGGGACTGCCCGGAGTCTCCTGAGCCTTGTGAACCAGGCCTCGTCGCTTCGGCTTGCCGCGTTTTCGGAAAGACCCCACCCGCCCTTTCTCCTTCTCTGGGGAGAGCGGGACCGTTTTGTGCCGAGGTGGCAGGCTGAAAAGTTCCGGGAGGTTTTCCCCGAAACGCCTCTTGTGGTCATTCCCGGGGCTTCGCATTGTCCGATGGAGACCCACCCGGAGGAATGCTATAGCGTCGTCATCGAGTTCTACAACGCCCTGGCTCTGCGGTGAAACGGTTCTGACAGTGCACGCTACCCCAGCTTTCGGAGGGTTCAAGGGGCATCGGGAAACTCTGGGGAAGCCTTGGGGGTTTCGGTAACGGGCCGGGGAGTCAGAAAGAGGAGAGGGTGGGTTCCTCAATCACAGCCACGGCTGCCTTCACGACCTCTGGATCGAACTGGGTGCCTGCGCAGCGCTTGAGTTCGGCAACGGCCTCCGTTATGCTCATCGCCCTGTGGTACGGGCGGTCATTCGTCATGGCCTCAAAAGCATCCACCACGGCGACGATGCGGGATTCAAGGGGAATGGCCTCTTTTGCCAAGCCGTCCGGGTATCCCAGGCCGTCGAAACGCTCGTGGTGGTGCCGGACAATCCGGGCAACGTCTTCAAGACCCCGGACGCTTTTCAGGATTTCCTCGCCCTTCAGGGGATGGAGTTTCACGAGTTCATACTCTTCCGGAGTGAGAGGACCCGGTTTCCGAAGGATACTCTGGGGAATGAAGATTTTCCCAATGTCATGGACCAAGGAAGCCCAGCGGATGCTTTTCGCCCTCCGTCCTTCAAATCCAAGGCTTTGGGCAATGCGCAGCGCGTACTCTGCAGAGACCTCAGAGTGTTTCAGGGTGGCACTGTCGTAGTACTCTAAGGCCCTGGCGAGGGCCACGAGGAGGTTCTCGAAGAAAGATTCCTCCTTTTTCGCATACTCCCGCAGGGCGTGAAAGGCCACGCAGATTCGGGAAAGCTGCTCGGCAAGGGCAATATCACCGTCGTCGAAAGCGTCCTGCGTTCCCTTGGGGAGGTCGAGGGCGAGGTGTCCGAAGAATTTCCCTTCCCACGTGAGGGGAACGACCAGGGTTTCGGCAACCGGTTCGGTGTTCTCTATGAGCTTTCTGTACTTCTCGGGGGACGAAAATTTCCGGTGCGGGCCGAGGATGTCTTTCACCACCGTGACCTGCTCTTTCACGATGAGCTCCTCCGGTTCAAAGGTAAACCCAAGAAGGCTCTCTTGATGACCCCGGACGGCGACGATTTCCCCCCTTCCTTGCTCATCGATGAGGAGCGCAGCTCCCATGGAAGCCTTGGGGACCATCCCCAGGGCAAGGTCGAGCATACGGGAGAGGAACTCCTTTTCTCCAACCTCAAGAATGGGAAGGAGTGCGGTGACCTCAAGCGTCTCAAGGAGCTTTCGCCTTGCCCTCTCCTCGCCTTCCAGTGCGCGCTCAAGCTGAGTGGTGGCCTGCTGCACAAGCCTCTGCAACCTCCTGTTGAACGCCACAAGGACGGAGGTTGTGCCGAGGATACTCAGGGCAGCGATGAGTAGCCCCCGGAAAAGCCAGAGTGGGTACTCCCTGACGGTGACAAGGTACGACTGAAGGAGGTCCTGGAGTTCCTTCGTCGAGAACCGAGAGAGTTCCTTTTTGACGAGCTCAACGACTTTCGTGTTGCCCTTCCAGGTGGCAAGGTAGAGGAAATTCTCTCCAGGGAGAGGAAGACGGGAAAAGTCAGCCAGAAGCCCGTATTTTACAAGGTAGAAGTTCGCCGGAGGATCATCCATGAGGAAGCAATCGATCTCTCGGCGCCTTGCAGCAAGGACGATGTCGCTGTAGTTGGGGTACAGCCGAAGCTGCAAGGAGGGATTCAGGGAGAGGGCAAGATTCGCCAAGGCGTCTTTCGCTTTGGCTCCCACAACGTGGGGAGTGAGGTCTGAGAGGGAACGGACGTTCAGGTTTTTCCGGAAGTACACGCTTGAGGTGACCCGGAAAAGGGGCTGGATGTAGTCGAGGTAGGTTGCCCGCTCGGGAGTGTAGAAGATGGTGTCCACGAGGTCTGCCTGGCGTTCCTGGATGAGGGAATGCACTTTTGCCCACTCCGTTGGCAGAAGTTCCACGGGGATTCCGGTTCGCTCTTCCCACATCCTCCAGAACTTTACAGACGCCCCCACAAAGCGTCCTTCATCGTCGTAGTAGGCAAAGGGTGGATAATCGCGGTCGATGAGGACTCTGAGCGGGGTGTCCTGGGAAAAAGCCCCAGAGGGCAGAAGCGCCAGAACCCAGATCGCCATCCCTATCCCAAAGAGCACGCCCTTTCGCATCATGCACCCTCCCCATCTTCGACGCGGTCTCGCCCAAGGTCCTTTGCCCGGTACGCCAGAGCATCCACCCGGCTGAGGAGGGTATCGGGAGTTTCCCCCTGGGCGTACTCGGCCACGCCGAAACTCGCCGTAAGAGGAAACGCCAAGCACTCACCGACAGTGCGAATGGCCTCCTGAATTCTTTCGGCTACCTGTCTGGCCTCGCCTTTTGTGGTGGAGGGAAGGAGGACCACGAATTCGTCTCCTCCCAGACGGATCAGGAAATCCATTTTTCGAATTGCCGATTGCACAGCCTGTGTAACTTCCCGCAGGACCCGGTCTCCGGTGGCGTGGCCGAAGCGGTCGTTCACCATCTTGAAGTGGTCGAGGTCAAAGAAAAGGAGGGAGAACGTCTCTTTGCGGCGGTTTGCCCGCGCAATTTCCCGGGAAAGGATTTCGAAGAAAAAGCGGCGATTGTAAGCTCCGGTGAGGGGATCGTGGAAGGCGAGAAAGCGAAGGGTTCGCTCCATCTCCCGGTACGGGGTGATGTCGTGGGCATAGTGGAGGTAGAAGTCTTCACCTAAGGGGACCCAGAACACATCAAGGAAACGCTTCCTCCACCTGATTGCACACCGGATGGTCCGGCCCTCACGCAGGGCCTTATCGGCCCGGCAAAAATAGCACTGGGTTCCCGGAAGGATAACCCCTCGTTTCAGGGCTTTCCGGTATTCTCCCCGAAGGGCCGTCCCTTTATGGATGGCGAGGAAACAGTACTCCCCAACTTTTGTCTGCCAGTCCCTCTCGGCGGCTTTGTTCTGGGCGAGTATCCGGCGGTCCTGGGAGATGATCCAGGCGGGGACCGGAATTCCCTCAAGGAAGAGGAGGTTGAGCCGTCCCCGCTCGTAGAGAGGCCAGGGGAGGAGCACAAAGTCAGGATGTTCTCCCTGAGAGAACGCAGCGTCCTCGTGAACCACCTCAACAATGTACCCGTTCGCCTCAAAGAGATGGCGGAGGCGCAGGAGATCGTGATCGTTCTGGTGCACAAGGAGAACCTTTCGGGCCACCGGGCTACCCCTTTTTTGGGAAAGATTATACTATTAGTATTATACTATTAGTATCAACTGTCCAACAAGCTCCTGCAGTTTCTGCGTCATCTGGGCCAAGGGACACCGGGTTGACTGCTTCAGGGAAGCTGTTTCTCTCCGTGCGGTGTTTCTGCATGGGTGAATCAGGGATGTGCTTGTCCACAAGACCAGGAGGGCCACCAGGACCGCAGCAGTTGCAACGATGATGGGGACGAAGTGGTTTTCCCCACACCGGCGCCATGACCTGGCTTTCGCCAGGATGGCTGGGTCTTTGTGTTTTGGTACGGCAGGCGAAGAGGTGCCCCATTTTGGGAAACTGGATCTCTTGGCCATCGCTTCCTCCAGTTTTCCGAAGTCGATCCGGAAGTGGACGACAGGCAACACCAGCACAGTACCGACCCTATGGCCTCGAACGCTTCCTGCGTTTTCTATGGTGAATAATCGGCAGGGGTTCAGAGAACTTTAGGTCTTCCAGAATTTCGTGTTCGTTCCTCTTGTTTCAGGCCTGTCCCCGCATTTCGGAGGTGACTACAGAACGTCCTTTCTTCTCAGAACTCCTCGCCGCTTCCGGCAGGAGCATCGCTGGCCGAACGGTCTTCTTGTGACGGCGGTAAAGGATCAAAACGCTCAAGGCATGACGCTCGAGGACGTTCAGGCCTTCGACGAACGCTGGGTAAAGACCCCGGGCATTGCGGATTTCATGAAACCTTACCTGGGGAATGAGTGCGCCCAGGAACTGCAGAAGCTCCAGTCGAGCGCTCCGTACTTTGCCGAGATTTTCGTCACCGACAACCAGGGAGGGCTTGTGGCGGCAACAGGGAAGACTTCGGACTATTGGCAGGGGGACGAGGCAAAGTTCACAGAGTGTTTCAAGGGAGAGGGGGGTGTTCTCTACATCAGCGATGTGGAGTTCGACGAGAGCACCCAGACCTATTCGGTCCAGATTTCAGTCCCGGTACGGGAGGAAGGAAAGGTCATCGTGGTGGGTATTGACGTAGATGCGTTCCTTGGGGAAGTAAAGGAGGGAAGGATGGCGCTCAGCTCTCGAAGGAAAAGCGGTACGAGGATTCTCCTGGGGTTTCTCGTCGTCATTGCCTTTGTGGGGGTTCTGGGGTATCTGGGAGTCTTCCTTTCCCGGAATATTTACCGGAATCTCGAGGAGATTCACACCGTTCGCCTGCCGGCTCTCGATTTGCTCCTTGAGATTGACCGGGATCTACAACAGCTTCTTGTGGCTGAGCGGTCCATGATCTTTGCCAAGACGGATTCGGAGGTCTTCCGCAAACTCCTTGAGGACTACGAAACGAATCTCAGACAATCTGAACGCGGCGATTGAGGCTGCTCGAGCCGGAGAGGCCGGAAGGGGCTTTGCTGTTGTTGCTGAAGAGGTGCGCAAACTCGCCGAAGAGTCCGCCCAGGCTGCCCAGCAGATTGTCGCCCTCATTGCGGAAATCCAAAAAGATACCCAGGTAGCGGTGCAGCGGATGGAGAAAGCTCAGGGCGAGGTCGGGGGGTCAGGAGGGGTGAGAACATCGCCTCGAGCTTCCGGAAAAATCCTCGGAGCGATCGAGAGGGTTGTTCAGAGCATCACCAGTATTGCCAGAGCAGCGGAGGCACTGGAACGTACCCAGTAGGAGATTATCCGGGCTCAAGAAGAGGCGGGTACGCTCTCGGGGAGTATTGGTAACGCCGTTGAGGAGATCACCCGAAGCCTGCAAACCATGGCCGAACGGATTGCCGCTCTTGCCGCCATTGCGGAGGAGAACGCCGCTTCAAGCGAGGAGGTTTCGGCTTCCACTGAGGAGCAGAGTGCAGCTTTAGAAGAGGTTGCCGCTTCTGCCAAGGCACTCGCGCAGCTTGCTGAAGAGCTGACGCAATCTGTGGCCCATTTCAGGGTGGAGATATTGCCCGGAAATTTTCCCCGACCCCCCTTGACGTCAAGGGGGGTCCTCTATATAATTCCTCCTGAAAAGTGAAAAGAGTACCCCACTAGCACCTCCTATTAGAAGTCTTTCCCCTCCTTGCACCTAAGGGGGGCCAGGGAACACCTGGCTCCCCTTAGGTGTTTTTCAGGACCCGAGTCGTGGATAGGTCCACAGAGAACTGCAGAGGTAAGGCAAAAAGGGAGCAAGACCTGTATCCTAACTCAGTGTCGAAAACCTCAAAAGAAGAAAGGCCCTACACTGTATAAGAGGAGCACAAAGGGAACAGGGATGCTCCAGGCATATTCTGGAAATCCTCCACCTTTTGAGCTTCCCCATGAAAGCTCGCTCAAGTCCATGGACTTTCGAAGAAGGGAGGACCTTTGAGTCCTCGATCGTGCTCAAGGTCCACCCTGTGGCATCACCTGCGAGAGATTAGGAGTCCGAAGCCTCCTTTCGGTGGAAGAAGTGGAACCCCAAAAAACCCCAGAGCCTTGAGAATAGGTCCAGAAGACCCAAGGAGATCCGAAAGCCCAGTGGACCCCGAAGCTTGGAGGGGATGCAAAGACTCCGAGAGGAATCCCCGCTTCTTCGAAAGGGAAGCTTTTCCATCCTTCTCAGGAAAGCGGGTTTCACCGTGGGGAGCATCCTCAAATCCCTTAAAAACCTGTGGGCTTCTGAGAGAGGGAGAGAAACCGAGGAGGGTTTCTGCCACAAAAAGCCCACGGGGGAATCAAAGACCCCATGCCCAGAGAAAACCTAAAGACTACG
>Ga0080004_1157482_pt1 | contig 21517 bp, 27 predicted proteins | sample WasSprMetagenome_FD_69207 | JGI IMG/M metagenome (GOLD analysis project Ga0080004, IMG submission 69207) | Sulfidic aquatic microbial communities from Washburn Spring, Yellowstone National Park, USA - WS (SPADES assembly) (version 2) | ecosystem: Environmental > Aquatic > Thermal springs > Hot...
ACGTTGCCTACAGTCCCGTTTAACGGAAAGCTCATCGAGAAGGCATGGTGTCACCGTGGACGGTCCTTGATTAGAGATGTAAGCGCCTAGACGCCCTTCCATTTAGGGGACGCCCTTGCCGTTGATATACGCTGAGGAAGTCGTCAAGCTCTTCGAGGAATACCAGAGCGAGGAAGAGGCTGGCGGAGCTGTTGGTATCCGAGCCTGACGTGAGGCTCGCGATAATAAACGCCGTTCCTGAGGGACGTGGCCACCAAGGGCGATATAGAGGCGCTTAAAGCCGCCACTAGAAGCGACATAGAGTCCCTTAGAACGGCCACAAAGGGCGATGTGGAGGCTCTTAGGAAGGAGCTCAAGGAAGGCATAGAAGCGCTGAGGAAGGAGCTCAGGCGAAGCGTGGAGCTCGGTACTTCATAGAATCGGAAAAGAACTTGCCCGTCCTCGGTAAGTAGCCCTTCACGTTCCGCGACGTACGGGAAGCGAAGGCTTTTATCGCGGGGACGTGTAGAGGCCGAGCAATGCTCAAAGCACCTCGACTTGGGCACTTCAAGCCTGTACAGGGCGTGGTGCGCTTTGTCCTCAAGCTCCCGTAGTGGGCTCCTCGCGGTTGCCGAGGAGGCCGGGGTCGGCGCCCTCCACCTCTTCTGGGGAGGCTCCCTCGCGACGGCTCTCTCGGCCGTCTGCTCCATACTGGTGGCGAGGCTCCTCGGCCCGGAGCTCTACGGGGTGTACTCGATCTCGTTGGTAGTCTCGGGCTTCCTCATGCTGTTCACGGACTTCGGGGTGAGCCAAGCCATCACCCGCTTCACGGCCTTGTACTCGTCGAGGGGGGAGCAGGGTCGCGTGACCTCGCTCCTCAAGACGAGTTTGGCGTTCGGCCTAGCGGTATCCATCGCCGTATCCCTCGCAGGCCTCGCTCTCGCCGATCAGCTCACCTCCCTCCTCGTGGGCAGGCCCGACGTGGCCCACTTGGTGAGGCTAACCTTAATACTCATCGTGGTTCAGCCTATCTCCGCCCTCCTGTGCTCCGCCCTCCTAGGCCTCGGCGACATGAGGGGCTACGCCGCGGTGGACGTCGTGCGCCAGGCCGTCAGGGCCTCCTTGAGCCCCCTCCTCGCCCTGAGCTTCGGCGTATGGGGCGCCGTCGTCGGCTACGTGACCGCCTACGTGGCCGGGTTGCTCGCGAGCCTAGCGCTGTTCTACAGGCGCTATGCGAAGGTTAGGGGCTCGAGAGGGCCCGAGGCCGGGGTCGGTGAGGAGGGCCTCAAGGACATGCTGTCCTACGGGTTCCCGCTTTACCTCTCCGGCGCTCTCGGAAGCCTCGCGGCGACGGTTAGAGGCGTGGCCCTCGCCCACTTCACGACGAACTTCGAGATCGGGAACTTCAACGCGGCCATGAACTTCGCCGTGCTGGTTACGCTGGTCTCCTCACCTATCGCCACAGCCCTCTTCCCCGCCTTCTCCAAGCTCGACAGCAGCGAGGCTAGGACGATGTTCGCCTACTCCGTCAAGTACACGTCGGCCTTGGTGATCCCAGCAGCCGCCTTGGTCTCGGCCCTCTCTCAAGACCTGGTCTCCATAGTCTACGGAGACGTCTACAGCCGTGCGCCTCTCTACTTAGCCCTGTACTCCACGACCTTCCTCTTAGCGGGACTAGGGTCCGTCGTCCTCGGGAGCTTCTTCAGCGGCGTGGGGGACACGAGGGTCAACCTCAAGGCGACGCTCATCTACGTGGTCCTGTTCGCGCCCTCGGCGGTGGCCCTCACAAGCGCCCTCCGCGTCGAGGGCCTCGTAACCGCGATGATAGTGGCGACGGCGGCCTCGACGGTGTACAGCCTGAGGGTCGCGACTCGGAAGTACGGCATGTGGGTGGACCTCAAGGCCTCCGCCAAGATATGCCTAGCGGCCCTCCTAGCTGCGATCCTGACGGCCCTGCTAGCCACCCACACCCCCCTCCCGATGATCGCGAACCTCGCCCTCTGCGCCTCGCTCTACCTGCTGATCTACTCGACGGCCGCCCCCCTCTTGGGAGGGCTGACGAGGAGGGACGTGGAGGCCTTGGCTGGCATGTTCGAGAAGGTGGCCGTGCTCCGTCCCTTTGTGCGGGCGCTGTCGAGCTATGAAGTCAAGGTGCTCAGATTGGCTGAGAGGCTCAAGTCTACGTCATCTACTTAAGTTCGATGAGGTCTAGAACTGGTGGAGTGGTGCCTTTAGGGCTAGGGGACCTCTTTTATCTTTCGCACAAATGCCTTCCTATCAGGGCGTGCTATGTCCTCTCACTTCGGACCCTCGGCGATCTCGAGGGGCTAGGCCTACGCGAGGGCTAAGGCAATCACTTTTGAACCTGTGAACAACCTAACCGCCTCGGGAAAACCCTTTATAGGAAGGCCTCCGCAGAGGGAATTGAGAAGACGATGGTTAGTAGGATCGGCAAGTTCAAGCGCTTAAGCGAGCCCAAGAGGATCGGCAAGTTCGTTAGGGTAGCGGTGGCCCAACACCATGGTCGTTAGGGTCAGGGTCAGGCTCACGTCGAGCGAGGGCGAGGTCGTCACGGTTGCTCTAGCCAATTCCGGGTACGAGGCTGAGGAGCCCGAGGTGGTCGTCCCGACTCGGGTGGCTGAGAGGTTGGGCCTCTACCCGAGGCTCCCGGCTAACTCCGAGGTCAGGGAGTACAGGGGCGTGGGGGGCGGAGTGGTCAACACCTTCTTGGTTCGAGGGCTCGTCAGCGTGAGCGTCTTAGCGGGCGAAAGGGAGGTAGGCCCCGTGGCCGCGACGGTCGTCATCACGCCCGGAGAGGACGAGGTGATATTGAGCGATAAGCTGATGGACGCGCTGGGGATTGTGCTGTTGAGGCCCGGCGAGGGGCTCTGGAGGCTCGCTGATGAAGAGCTCGCTAGGAAGAGCGAGCGACCCGAGAGGTGGTAGAGCGACCCGCCATACATGATGAGTACTTCACGTTCGAGCACCGACAACTCTCATCGAACGCAGCGCTTAACCAGCAAGATGATCCTTATGGAGGGGCTACGACTCTTTCAAGCCCTTACGCGTCAAAACTAAAAAGCTCTCTGAAGAATTTTTACACCTCAGGGCCGCGGAGATGGTCGTTGCGTGCACGGACCTCCTTCTGGAAGGCTCAAACCTCTAGAAGCAGCGGCTCTATTCGTCGGCACGATCTTGGTCCTCACCCCCTTGATCGGATTGGCGCTGAACTACTCGCTTTTCGAGATCGCGCCCTTCCTCGCCCTAGCGTCGCCCTCGCTCCTGCTCGTCGCCCTCGCGTTAACAGCGGTCGTTTTGAGACGACACGCCAAGGCGGAGGGTCTACCCCGTGAGGGGAGCGGGAACCGCCTTAGGCTGATGCTTTACGCTGTCCTGCCAGTCGTAGTCGCGATGACCTTGAGGCTCTACCCCTACTTGGTCAGCGGCCTGCCGTTCTCCGTGGACTCTTGGCCGTCGATAAGGTACGCCGAGCTCCTGCTAGGCGAGCAACCCATCCGCGTCGGCGAGGCGGGCGCCTTGGGCAAGAGCCCTGACTACTTTGGCGAGAAGCTCTTCGGGGCTGTGGCCTCGGCGCTCATGGGGCTCCAGCCGATGTATGCCATGGCCTTCCTCGTGCCCTTGGTCGGGGCTCTCTCGACCCTGATGCTCTACGCCATCGCGAAGGGCCTTTACGGCGAGGGGGTCGCCTCCCTAGCCTCCCTCTTCTCGGCCGTGGCCCTCAGCGACGTGATCTTGACGGCTGGTGTGAAGGGGGAGACCTACGCCCACCCCCTCTACCTCTTCCTCGTCTACCTCCTCATCGACGAGAGGCCCTCGTGGTGCGCTAAGGCCCTGCTCTTCGCCCTCGCCTCGGCCTCCCTCGTCATGACCCACTACTACACCGCCATTCTTACGACGGCCATCTTGGCCTCGACTAGCTTGGGAATTATAATCGTTGGGGCTAAGGAAGGGGCGAGCCCGAGGCTTCGCGATCTCTCGCTCCCAGCAATCCTCGCCTGCTCTACACTCATCTACTTCGTCGTCTACGCCAAGTGGGCCTTCGACTTCATCTCCACGATAGACTTGCTCTCGGCCGCTTCATTCCAAGTCATCGCCTTCTCCTCGGCGCTCTGGCTGGCCTTTAAGGACTTCGGTCGAAGGGAAATCGCAGCCCTCTCCCTCTTCATAGCCCTCGCCGCGACGTCGCTCTCTTGGCTATCCACCGTGAGGCCCCTCGCGCCGGGAGCCCCTGTGTTGCCGACGCGCTACTTGCTCTACGCGGGCCCGCTCGTCGTGGCCGCCCCCCTCTGCGCCTTGGGCTACGACGAAGTGAAGAGGTCGCGCGGCTCGCGACACCTCCTGCCGCTCTTCTGGCTCGCGCCCGTCTTGGGGCTGGAGTGCTATGCCGTGCTGGGGAACGTCGACCCGGGCTTGGGCTCGACCCTCGCCTATCGAGGGCTAAACTTCCTGGTCCCGCCGGTGGCGATCTTGTCGGCCCTCGGGGCTCGCTGGCTCTACGAACGCGGGCAGCGTGGAACTTCGAGGCGAGCGCTGCGGGGCTTGTCCAAGGCGGGGGCGATAGCGATAGCCCTCTTCGTTTTGCTCGCCAACGTCTACGGCGTCTACGCCTGCGTGAGCCTTCAAGAGCGCTACCTAGGCTACTTCTGGCTATACACGCAACCCGAGTTCCGAGCCGCGTCCTTAGTCAAGGACTTCATGAGCAACACGACGATGGCTGGCGACGTGAAGGCCCTCTACCTCCTGAAGTACTACTTCGGCGTGGAGGTGGACGTCTTGGAGGGGCTCAAGTACTTGAGCGGACGGGCTAAGGGCTCTCGAGCCCTATTCGTCTACGAGCAGATGGCGAGGAACGGGTACGTGGTTTGGGGAGGCTACAGCGTCGACCTGCCTAGCGACTGGGTGGAGAGGGCACGTAGCCTCAACCTGGTGTACTCGAACGGTGTAACGAGCGTGTACGTCAAGTGACGCTAAGTGCGGCCCTTCGGACTCCTCAACGAGTGTCGCGACGAGCTAGGACTAAGAGCGCTCATACCTACCCTTTAAACGCCATTACTCGGTGGCCCTCTTGGGCGCCATCGCTCTGGAGAAGGTCGAGGAGGGGGAGGGAGCTCGACGAGTTGATGGACTTCCTCAAGGGAGTCCTCGTGGCCACGGAGGAGTGCGCGTTGCTGAAAGGGAGCCGACGAGTGGTAGAGAAGAGGCGCTTCGGAGAGCTTAGGTCGATCTATGACCTCTCAAGGGCCCTAATATTCAAGGGCAGGCGACGGATGGTCGATAAGCTTAGGAAACTCGAGGCATCCCATCTGTTAGGCTCGACGTCGTCAAGGTCGCGGGACGAGGCCGACACCTTCAAGTTGTGCGCAGGGATTAGAGCGTCGCTTGCTCCTCATGCCCCGGAGGCTGGCCTTAATAGGACTAGCACACAAGTATTCGCCTAGAAGGCCCTTCGGTGGTGGCCTTGGGGATAACGTACATAACTGGGAGGGTCAGGGGGCCCCTCGGAGAGGAGGAGGTCCGCTTCCTCGTCGACAGCGGGGCGACGTACACAGTCCTCCCCGAGGACGTCTGGAGGAGAATAGGGCTCAAGCCCTTGAGGGAGCACGAGTTCGTGCTCGCCGACGGGACTGTCGTGAGGCGCAAGGTCTCGGAATGCTACATAGTGCTCCCTCAAGGCGAGGCGCACACTCCCGTCGTGCTCGGGGAGGCCGACGACCAAGCGCTATTGGGCGTCGTGACCCTAGAGATCTTGGGCTTGATCCTCAACCCGTTCAAGCGCACGCTCCAACCAATGCGGATGCTTCTCGTGTAGCTCCGCCGACCTGAGCCGCCTAAACAGCAGTTCCAAAAAAGATAGACTTAAAATAGACATAAGTAGTCTTTCCTCTCGATGGAGAGGCTCTACACGCTCAAAGAAGCTAAAAAGCTACTAGGAGTCACCATGAGAACCATTCAGCGCTGGGATAAAGAAGGGAAGATAAGAGTCGTCAGGACGGTTGGTGGCAGGAGGAGAATACCTGAAAGCGAAATTAAGCGACTTCTCGGATTGAAGGAGAGGAGGGTAGTAGTGGGTTATGCTAGGGTCTCCTCTGCAACTCAAAAAGACGACTTGGAAAGACAGGCAACTTTTACACAGCTACGCTAAAGACAAGGGTTACGACAAAGTTCAAATACCAAGCGACGTGGGTTCAGGTCTTAACGAGAAAAGGAAGGGTTTTCTCAAGCTCCTAGAGATGGTTGCTGAGAGGAAAGTTTCCAAGGTGATCGTCGCTTATAAAGATCGGCTGACGAGGTTCGGCTTCGAAACGATGAGGAAGATGTTCCGAGCTTTTGGAACTGCGATAGAGGTAATAAACAGCGAGGAGAAGACTCCTCAGGAGGAGCTTGTTGAAGATTTAATAACCATCGTGTCTCATTTTGCTGGAAAGCTCTACGGGATGAGATCGCATAAATATAAGGAGGTTGTCGAAGGTGTCAGGAAGCTCGTATCAGGTTAGGGCATACAACATAAGGCACAGATATGATGTAAGCGAGTTTCTCGAAGCATACAGAAGGCTACTTCAAAAAGCTGTGGATGAAATATGGGCTGGAATCAGGTGGGTTGAAAAGCACGATAGGAAGGGGAGAAAGAGGCTCATACCAATAATCCCAAAAGACAGCACCTTCAAGAACCACTATCTAAGAAATTTGCTGATGGAAGGCTGGGACTACTCGAAGCACTACGTTGACTCAGCGATCAAGCAGGCATACTCTATGCTGAAGTCTTGGAGGAGGAGCTACCTCAAAGGGAAAGGGCGCAGAGAGAAGCCAGTGGTTAAGAGGAAGTTCGTTAGGGTCAAGGAGACGCTCTACACCTATAAGGATGGGAAGATAAAGGTCAGCGTAAAGCCACATGAAGAATACCTAGTATTCGACATTTCTAAGGCTTGGTTCCTCAGCAGAGCAGAGGGTGAACTGGGAGAGCTGATCTTAGGTGAAAAATACTTGACAGTGACGTTCAGGTTCAAAAGGGACGAGGAGGAAGTTAAAGGCAAGATAGCTTGGGACTGCAACGAGAAGAGCCTAGATGGATTCAGCCCAAACACAGGATGGATCAGAATAGACCTAACAAAACTCTTCCACATACACAGAGTCTATGAAACGAAGAGGGCGAGGCTGCAGCAGAAGGCTTCAAAGAAGCCCTCGCTCAGAAGGGTTCTGGCAAAATACTCCAAGCGTGAAGGGAATAGAGCTAAAGACTACATCCATAAGCTTACAACCTTCATAGCGAGGGGGTTCAAAGGCTATATCCATGGCTTCGAAGACTTGAGGAAGGACAGGATGCTCAACGGCTCAAAAAAGCACAACAGGAACATCTCAAAGAGCAACTGGAAGACGATCATAGCCCTCCTGAGCTACAAGTCAAAGGTCGTGCTCCTCAACCCAAAGAACACCACGAGGAGGTGCTCCAGATGTGGGATGGTCAATGCCCCGAAAGGAGCGATGTATGAATGCAAATGCGGGTTGAGGGTAGATAGGCAGCTCAACGCAGCCATAAACCTATACCTTCAGATGGAGGGGCTTCCTCCAACCCCAAGCCTCTTCAGCGAGCTGATGAAGGGTTGGAGAGGGTTCACCCTGACAGGGGAAGAGACTGATGAAGGCTCCGATGAACTCAAGAGGAGCCCAAAGCTAATGAATCCCAAGAGCTACATAAGTCTATCAAAGACTACGTAGCTCAGAACCCGTAAAACGTCCTCCCTAAAGAGCGATGGGATGGTCGATCAATGTACGGGCTCCGCAACCTGCTCTAGGTTTAAGAGGCCTCGAGTAAGGGGTTAGCTGGGGCTTTCCGTGAGCGCGGGGGAGAGCATCCCCGAAGAGGTCATCAGCATAATCGAGAAGGAAGCTCGCAAGAGGGGGCTATCGGTCGCGGAGTTCTTGGTGAACAGCTTAGCTAGAGAGCTCGACCCGAGGGCTAGGCTGGAGGTCTACGTGAAGCTCCACGAGAAGTACCTCAGGGAGGCCGAAGAGCTGAGCGAAAAGGGGGACCTCGTGCAGGCAAGCGAGAAGTACTGGGGTGCCGTCACGTCGCTGCTCAACGCCATAGGTGAGGAGGAGGGCCTCCCGCACTACTCCCACAAGGACTTGAAGGAGATATCCATTTACCTGTCGGAGAAGGAGGGAGACCCCGAGTACACGAGGCTGTTCTCCAGCGTCGAGACTCTGCACTCGAACTACTACCACGCCTTCCTGAGGGAGGCGACCTTCAAGGCCCACGCGGAGGACGCCAAGAAGCTCGTCGAGAAGCTCGTGAAGTATTTGAGTAGAAGGCTTAGCGAGGCAAGGGCGTAGTGGTCCAAGCTCTTTCGGGCGCTCACTAGAGCCGGGCTTCGTCGCACAAAGCGCGTGGTCATAGAGCATACCCCCAAAGGGACGAACCGGGTGTTACGCCTCGCATGCTATGAGGTATAGCTCGTGGAAGCGTTGATGACGTGCCTTGTAAGGCCCTTAACCCATGTTCAAAAAATCGTGCGCGCAACTCCAAGGATTGAGGCGCAAAAACCGCTGGGCTTGGCAACGTGGTTGCCCTCGCCAACTATTGAGCGTGCGGCAACGCTTAATACAAGTGCCCTCAAATCGTCCTCCTAGTGTCGACTACGCGCGCCTTGAGGAACGTGAAGATCAGGCTCCTTGATAGAGAAGTCGATTGCATGGCACTCTTCGACACGGGCTCGGGGGTCACGGCAGTCCGACGGAGCTTCTTCGAGGAGAGCTTTGGTGCTAAGTGGCTGGTGCTTGACAAGCCCTTGAGGCTCTACTGGGTTAACGGCGAATTCATCGAGGTCGACAAGTACGCTCAGGTCACCATAATCATAGACGACTTCAAATTACCTGAGACAGTCTTCGTCGTAGACGACTTCGTTGAGGAGGTAGAGGTTGATGGCAAGAGAGTGCGCCTGCCCGATTTAATAGTAGGCTCTGGAACCACGGATAAGTACGGGATAGCGCTCGACCCGAAGGAAGGCGTTAAGTTGACGGGGGCTTCGTTGCTCCTTTGAGCTTTACACATGGCCTCGTAGAGCTTGGCTTGAATTCCGCACATCGCAAAACTCTGCAGGATTCGCACTAAAGTTTAATTGAAAGGCCAAAGAATTTACAAGGCCGGAGTAGGTGGTTGTTTGGGCTACGTCTACGTAGACTTGGTCGTCAGGGGGAAGAGCTCAAGGAGGATAAGGGCTCTAGTCGATACTGGCTCGGCCTACATAGTGCTGGACCCCAAGACCATTTCTGAGGTGGGGCTCTTCAAGACCCCCTTCGAGGTGGAGCTGACCCTTGCAGATAAGAGGAGGGCTAGGGCGAAGCTCTACTTGGCCGAGGTCGAGGCCGAGGGAAGGAGGGGGCCCGCCTTAGTGGCCGAGCTCGACGTCCCCACGCCCATGATGGGAGTCTACGCCCTCGAGGCCTTGGGGCTCAAGCCCAACCCGCTCACCGGCCAGCTGGAGGTCGTCGGCCCCGAGGGAGGGTACCTGCTCTAGCGCTCACGTCCTCGGGCTTGCCATCTTCATTATAGATGTTTAAGGAGACTGATTTCCCTTCGTTCAGCGGCGTGGACTTCGTTGTTAGAGTCGTGGATGGAGTGGCAAGTGGGGTCGAGCTTGATGAGGTCGAAAGTCATGGCGAAGGACCCGAAGCAGGAGTGCTCAGCGTTGCCGAAGCTACCTCCTCGGCAACCAAGGAGGAGTTCATTAAGCTGCCATATTCCGAGAAAGTAGTGGACATGATCGTCGTCGAGGAGTTTGAAGAGCTTCGTGGAGAGCTTAGCAGAAGGTTTGAAGCGCGCTAATCATCGACACGACGTATCCACTTCCCTTGATCGGCATAGGCGTAAACAGGGACTTGTTGAGGGCTATCGTTGAGGGAGGAGCTAGGCCGCAGGGCTAAAATGCCCTCTCCTGCTCGTTATACACGGGGATCGCCTTGAAGCCCAAACAGGCCATCGCGCACGTCAAGCTGGGCTATGGAAACAAGGTCGTGGAGCTCAAGGCCCTTGTAGATACCGGGGCTAGCAAGAGCGTCATCTCCAAAGGCCTCGCAGAGGAGCTCGGCGCCATAATACCCCCGAGGGAGCCCTACGAGCTGAGGACGGCTGACGAGGAGGGGAGGCTGAGGATCGTGGGGAGGTGCATGGTAGACGTGGAGTTTCAGGGGGTAGAGTGCCCGGCGACGTCGTCTTCGAGGTCGCCGAGAACCTCAGGAAGGGCGTGGACCTCATAATAGGCAGGCCCGAGGTAGACTCGTGGGGCATAGTCTTCACGTCCGAAGGGCCAAGGCCGAGGAGGATGCCCATAGAGTTCGAGATCGTTTAACTCGACGCAGTACTAGAGCTCGTTGGATGAGCACGTGGCGTGTTTGAGGCTTGCTCGACCCACACATCACTTACAGATGTAAACCCGAATAGATGCGGGGAACCAATGAAACCCCTAAAGGGAACCCTCGCACTTTAGGGCGGGGAGGAGGTCAGATTAAACGGGCTCGGGTGGGGATGTGCTATCCTTAGGGCTTAAGATGCTCCTGAGGAAGCGGGGAACTTCTCTATCTATCTTGGCAATGGCCCTCTTGGTCGCGATCCTGGCCTCCACGACCTCCATAGTCAACTACGTCGACTCCTACGCCCAGGCGCTCGGGAGGCTCGTGAGCCCCGGCAGGACCTACTTGATCATAAGCGAGAGCGCCACGTCAATTACTGACAGCAGGTTAAGCGCTGGGCTGGCCTGCGAGCTGAGGGCCCTCGGCTACTTCGACTACGTGATCCCCCAAAGGATCGTGCTCGTCAACGCGACAACGCGCTTAGGCAGTAGCGTCGTCTGGGCGAGGGGCGTGGAGGACGTGGGCGGCTTCCTCAAGGCGAGGGGGGCTTGCCTGAATGGGACCACAGCGAGGGGCTTGAGCGAGGCGGTCGTGGGCGAGGTCCTTGCCAACTCGCTGTCCGTAGGCCTAGGGGATGAGATCCTCTTGGCCGTAGGAGATAAGCAGGCTCGCGTGAAGGTTGTTGGCGTATTTAGGAGCCAGACGCAGAGCGATGCGGAGCTCTTGGTCTCCATGGATACGATCAACATGCTCGTCGGGGACGGCTCGATCTCCTTCATCGAGCTCGTCCTCAAAAAAGACTTGAACAGCCCGAAGGTGATCGACGAGATAGCAAGACTGTTGCCGAAGGACGTCAAGCTGGTGGAGGTCCGGCAGATCAAAGGGCTCGCGCGACAAGTCGGCTTGGAAGCGCTGTCCTTCCTGAGCGCTTGGTCTTGGGTCGTCTACGCCGCCATCGTCGCGACCTCCTACGCCATCGCCTCGCGCTTCGTGGTGGAGTCGAGCTACGAGCTGGCCATGCTCAGGGCTCTAGGGGCCAAGAGGTCGACGGCGCTCGCCATAGTCTTGGCCTACATAGCTGCACTAGCGCTCGCGAGCTCCGTGCTGGGGATAGCCGTGGGCACGGCCGGTGCTCAAGCGATCTCGACGATGCTTAGGTGGATCCAGTCAAACATAGAGGTCGCACCATTCCTGAAGGTCGACCAGGCCCTCCAAATACTCCTCTTGGCTCTTGCCTCCTCGATCTTGGGATGCGCCTTCCCAGCCTTAAAAGCCACGCGAGCGAGGTACGTAGAACAACAGTTATAAAGGCCGAGCACGCGACATTCACATCATGTCAACGATGAATTGATCACCGTGCGTCGAGGAGTTGAGGCCGTAGGTCGTGAAGTGCGCGATAACCAAAAGAAGTCCTCGTGCACATCGTTAGAAGGCATGAAAGGGACTTCAGTAGATTGCTCGGGATCAACAAGTCGGACTCGTTAAAGAGGCTTCTCGAGGACGCTCTTGTTGGCCCGGACGAAGTGCGCTTAGACGCTCGTAGTCCCGACGCAGGTACTTCTTAAAGAAGGTGGACGGTCTCTGGCTAATGAGTCGGACTCGTTAAAGAGGCTTCTCGAGGACGCTCTTGTTGGCCCGGACGAAGTGCGCTTAGACGCTCGTAGTCCCGACGCAGGTACTTCTTAAAGAAGGTGGACGGTCTCTGGCTAATGTTTGTGGTTCTAGAGGACGAGGTCAAGACGGCGTATTTAATAAGCCCCAAAACGTATAAGAGGTTCACGTCGAAGAGGTGGGCGAGAGGGTCTTGAAGGCCTCGGGGACGTTGCTCGACATAGACTTGAGGTCCCTCTTGAGGAGGTTGGAGAAGGCCTCGGGGACGAAGTTCCCCAAGGAGGTCGTGGAGGCCTCGCTGGTCAGGAACGTCTTACACGTGAGGTTCTCCTACCGAGGGGCGCCGAGGTCGAGGTGAAGCCCCTAGACTTGAAGACGCCCGTGTTCCTCTTCAGGGACTGCGAGACTGGCGATGTGACGGCCTTGGAGGTCTTGGACGTCGACGAGCTCTTGAAGGAGCTCGGCCTGTGATGGTTTGCACAGTTCACCAACGCGGCTAAAAAGTTTTTGAGAGGAGTCATGGCTGTTGTATTGTGGTGAGCAGAGTGGAGGACTGGAGGAGCAGGATAACTGTCGACCCCGAGGTCCTGGCCGGGAAGCCGGTCATAAAGGGCACGAGGATGGCGGTCGAGTTCATAGCGGAGGTGCCCACTAATAGTTGGACCATCGAGGAGGTGCCGGAGAACTACCCTCAGCTGAAGAGGGAGGACGTTATCGCGGCCCTGAAGTACGCGGCCGAGGTCTCGAAGAAGGCAAGGCCCTCGCGTGACCTGTAAGCTAAGACTTAGCGCTTTAACTTTAGAAAGCGGAGTGAGACCGTCTTGAGGCTCGCCGTCTCGGCATCAATGTTCGTGGTCGCGCTAACTATAAGGCTTGTCATAGCCCTGCAGGGCATTCACGGAACGGATATCCTAGCTCACATAGAGGGCGCCAAGAGCCTCCTGCTAACGGGCTCCCCCTACTGCGCGGCCCAATACGTCTACCCTCCGCTCTACGCTGCCCTCCAACTCTCCTCAATACTCGCCTTCGGCTGGAACCTCCTAGGCTACAAGTTCATGCCCGTGCTCTTCGACTCCGCCACGTCTCTAGCGATGTACGTCGCGGTGAGGAAGTTCACGAGGAGCGAGAGGCTTGCGCTGGCATCCCAAGCCCTGTGGGCGCTGAACCCCCTCGCTGTAGTTGCCTCGGCCTGGTACGGCCTCTTCGACTCCATCCCAACGCTCTTCGCACTCGCGTCGCTACTCGCGCTATTGAGCTCTAGGCCTCTCGCCTCCGCGTCCCTGCTAGCGCTGGGGGTGACCTCCAAGGTCTTTCCGGCGGTCTACCTCCTCCCGCAGGCGCTCCACCCACGCAACGAGAAGCTCAAGGGCGTCGCAAAGTACGTGGCCGTGGCGACCGCAGTCTCCTTGGTTGTGTGGCTCGCCCTCTCCGCGAGGTGCTTAGGGAGGGCCTTGGAGCTCCAGCTCCAGACCCACCTTGAGAGGCTCGACAAGGGGCTCTCCCTAGTCCCATGCACGCCGTACTCCTCGATCATGACCCTGGCCGTGCCGGCGCTCGTGCTGACCATGGCGACGGCCTGGATGAGGGTCAGAGGCGGGTTCAGGGACGAGGACTACTTGAGCTGGATGGTTATGTGCACGGCGCTGATGATAGCCTTGAGCTCCTTCGTCTACCCGCACTACCTGATATGGCTACTGCCCCTAGCGACGATATACCTCGTCTGCAGGTTCGGGAGGAGAGGGGTGGTGCTGGCGGCCGTCTACATAACGGCCTTCTCCGTGATAGGCGTGGCATATTGGAGGTACTACAAGGTAGCTATGGTTGTGTCGTTGCTCGGCGCGGCGCTGTATACAGCCTTGGCCATCTTGGTGGCGCTGGTAGTAGTGGGCGTGGCGAGGAGGGCTCGAGAAAGGCCTTCGAAGGATAGCGTCGACCTTGTAAAGGCCCCTCCTACGTGAAGCAAGCAAGTGAAAGAAAGAGAGGACGCTATGAGTCAGCCTTCATACTGGACTCGCGAACCACAAATAAGTCCCAGAGGCACAAACCTCGGTCGTGAACTAGTAGCGAGGTTCGACGGGATGACAATTGATCGAGCGAGGGGCCTCTCGATAATAGTGCCCACATACAACGAGGCCGAGAACATAAGGGAGCTGATAGAGAGGGTGGAGGCGTCCCTCAAGGGCCTGGACTTCGAGGTCATAGTGGTCGACGACTCCAGCCCCGACGGCACCGCAGAGATAGCGGAGGAGCTCGGGAAAACCTACGGGAACGTGAAGGTGGTCAGGAGGCCCAAGAAGATGGGGCTGGCCTCAGCCGTCTTGGATGGAATGAGGATTGCGAGGTACGGGTTCATTGCCGTCATGGACGCCGACCTTCAACACCCTCCCGAGCTCTTGCCCAAGCTATTGGAGAGGGCGAGGGAGGGCCACGACATCGTGATAGCCTCTAGGTACATCGAGGGCGGAGGCGTGGAGGGGTGGAGCTTCTGGAGAAAACTAATGTCTAAAGGAGCCACGCTTTTAGCCCATATGCTCCTTCCGAGAACTAAGAGGATCAGGGATCCCATGTCGGGCTTCTTCTTGATGAGGAGAGAGGTGGTGGAGGGGGCCTGGCTCAACCCAGTCAGCTATAAGCTATTGCTTGAGGTCTTGGTGAAGGGCAAGTACAATAAGGTGGCCGAGGTCTCCTATCTCTTCAGGACGAGGAAGAGGGGTGAGAGCAAGTTGTCTACCAAGGAGATGTTCAACTACGCCAAGCACTTACTCTACCTCGTGGGGTTCAGGCCGTTGAAATTCGCCTTCGTAGGCGCTTTGGGCATACTCGTAAACATGAGCTTGCTCTATGCTCTCGTGGCAAGGGGGTCTCCAGTATACTTGGCGAGCCCTATCGCCATAGAGGCGTCCATACTAAGCAACTTCGCATTAAACGACCTGTGGACGTTTAGGGATAGGAGAGGTGGGAGGTGGACATGGAGGTGTTTGAAGTACCACCTGTCAGTCCTTACGGGAGCGATAGTGAATTATGCAACGTTGGTGTTGCTGACAGCGCTGGGCTCGTCCTATTTAGTGGCGAACATGATAGGAATACTGCTTGGCTACCTAGCCAATTATTTAACGAGCGAGAGCCTAGTATGGAACACACTTAAGATATCGATGAGGAATGAGTGAAATGCTTAATAGGCTTAATAACTTAACATGTTGTGACAACCTCTTAAGTTGTTAAGCTTGGCCTCGTACCATGTCACGCATAGAGGGCAAGCGATGCTCTCTTCGATGTAGAGGTGAGGAGCATGATCTTCAAGAGGTCGAAATCAGAGCCCCACTCATAACAGTGGGCATAGTCGTTTTAAATGGAGGTAAAGCCATCTTGAGGCTCGCGCGCTTCAAGTACTTAAAGCGGCAGAGGGTCTTCGCCCTCGCCTTAGTGATAGCCCTCTCCTCCACGCTCTTCTCGCTGACGGCGCTGAGCCTCGCGAGCCTCTACGGAGGCCTCACAGCCTACTTAGGCGAGGGAGAGGACGTGGTGGCCATCTACGACAGGAGGAGCAGCACCCCCTTCACGGGCTTGGTGCCAGCCCACCTAGCCGAGGAGGTGGGCGCCTTAGAGGGCGTGCTAGCCTGTAGCCCGGAGGTCATAGTCCCCTGCGTGATAAAGGGCGAGGCGATCTTCGTGAGGGGGATAGTGCCCGAGGGCTTCGCGAAGCTGAGCAAGCTGACCATGCTCGAGGGCGAGGTGCTCGAGTCACGCGACCTGGACTGCGCGATCGTGGGGAAGGGCGTCGCCGAGAGGCTCGGCCTGAAGCTCAACGACGAGGTGTTGGTCCTGAGCGCCTTGGCCGACCGGTACGTGGTGTTGCGGGTGAAGGGAATCTTCGCATCTAGCTCCCCCATGGACGACGAGGTCCTCGTGCCCCTGCACGTGGGCCAGTGGTTACGAGGCGCTGGCTACGGCTACGTCACGCTGATAAGGCTCAAGATAGACGGGGGCGTCACGACCCCTTCGAAGATATTCGAGGAGCTGGCGAGGAGGGCCTCCGGGGCGACCTCTCCTCCAAGCCCATCGGGCCCGAGCCCAAGCCAGAGCTATCAGCAACTCCCGGCGATCACACCCCGACTCATAACGAAGTTCAGGGCCGAGGACATAGGGGTTGAGGAGGCCTACGACTTCATGAAGGGCTACGTCGAGAGGTACGGCTTCACGAGGGACTCCCTCCTAGCCCTCGCGATCGCGATCTCCCTGCTCTCAAGCGCCAGCGTGGTGGTGGCTTCCAAGACCGTCTTGGCGCAGCACAGGGGCGAGGTGGAGGTGTTGAGGTCTCTAGGGGCCTCCAAGAGGCTCTTGAAGGCGGACCTGCTGCTCAAACTGCTACCTTGGTCTCTGGCCGCGTCGTGTGTAGGCCTCGCCTTGGCCGTGGCCGTCCTAGCAGCCCTTCAGGCGCACGGCTACCTGCGAGCCCTCTCACACGCAATAGCACTTCGAGTAGACCCACTAGTCGTGGTCCTCGACTTCGTCCTAGCCTTAGCCCTAGTCTCCCTCGCCGTCTTAAGAGCTAGCCTAGAAAGAGACTAGTGAACGTTAAATCCCGAGCTCCTCTAAAGCAAAAAGGAGTACGACCCTCAACCCGGACACGCCATTTACGTGCTGACGAGGCGGGGGCGGCTTGATAGAGCTCTCGGGGGTCTGGAAGAGCTACGGCTTGGTCGAGGTCTTGAGGGGCATTGACCTCTCCATCAGGGAGGGAGACTTCGTATCGTTACGGGGCAGGTCGGGAGCTGGAAAGACGACTCTACTCAAGATAATGGGCTTGCTGGAGGTCCCAGACAGAGGCGAGGTCAGGTTGCTCGGCAGGGACGTCGGCAAGTTGGGCGACGGCGAGAGGTCGGAGGCGAGGCTACGCTACATAGGCTTCGTCTTCCAGTTCTTCAACTTGATACCGTCGCTGACGGTCTTGGAGAACGTGGAGCTCCCCTTGGCCTTGGCCGGGGTTAAGAGGGGGGAGAGGAGGCGTAGGGCCCTCGAGCTCCTGGAGCGCTTCAGCTTAACGCACTTGGCGGACAGGTTCCCCGAGACCCTGAGCGGAGGGGAGAGGCAGCGGGTGGCCATAATAAGGGCCCTCGCCAACGACCCGAGGATAGTACTGGCCGACGAGCCCACCTCAAGTCTAGATGACGAGAACTCCAAGCTAGTCATGGACCTGCTCGCGGAGATAAACGCGGAGAGGAGGGTCGCGATAGTGCTGACGACCACGGACCTCTACGAGAGGTTGCCCACGAACAGGGACCTCGTGTTGAAGGATGGACGCTTAATTGAGCGCTAGGCGCGTTGCCCTGCGAGGGCCTTCGGCGAGTCGATGAGCTGTGCTCGCTCCTCAGCATCAGGATGTCTAGGTGGACGAGCTCCCGCCCTCCAAGGACTTGGATGGAGGTAGTCGACGAGGCGATCAGGCAATACATGGACCTGCGCGTGCTGAGGTCTCTGCGCAAGGCTGGAGAGTGCTTTGAGAGACCCATAACTGTTTGACACCTTGAGGAAGAGGGCAGCGATCTCTTCACGGACCCAACGCACGCGGTCGAGATAGGAAGCCCCCTCATACGCCAGGCCCACATCCCTCCTCAAAAGATTAATAGGAGCACAGGGCCCGACCCTTGTGCAGGGAACCCGCCATCACAGCAGGTGTCATTGATGAGCTTTGAGCTCGCCAAGGAGATCTTGGGCTACGCCAAGACTGAGCTGGAAAGGGCCCTCAAGACAGGTGACGTGCTCCTCTACAGGAACGCGGCCGACAAGGCCTTCTCGGCCCTCGTAGTGGCCGTGAACGCGTACGTGAAGGCGATCGAAGGGGTCGAGCCCACGAGCCACGGCGAGAGGAGAAGGATGTTGAGGAAGATGGGCAGGGAGGGCCTGAGGGCCCTCTACAGCGACGTCATGAAGACCCTCCACGAGGAGGCGTTCTACGAGGGCGTGTACCAGCCCGACGAGGTCGAGTACGCCATTAAGAAGGTCGAGGAGTGCGTCGAGGAGATGAAAAGGGAGGTGGAGGAGGGGAAGAGAAGCGACGACTGTCGCACCGACGCGTGAATCACGGGAATGAGGCGTCATGGTGTTATAAATGCGTATATATTCTCGAGTTGCAAGTCTGTAGTGCGGGGACCAGCGTGAGCGCGTCGGCCGAGCTTAAGCAGGAGCTCCTAAGGCTCTTGAGAGAGGACGAGGAGTTCAGATTGACGGTGGCAGGGCTCATAGGCTTAGACTCCATCCTCGGCGAACTGAGGAAGCTAAGGGAAGATTTTCTGGTATTCGTCAAGGAGCAGGAGGAGCGATGGAAGGAGAATAACAAGAGGTGGGAGGAGCTCAATAGGCGATGGGAGGAGAACAACAAGCGATGGGAAGAGAACAATAGGAGGTGGGAAGAAAACGAGAAGCGATGGGAAGAGAACTGGCGGAGGTGGAGGGAGAACGACAAGAAGTGGGAGGAGGCGTTCAAGAGGTTCGAGGAACTCGAAAAGAGGGTGTCTAGGGTAGAGCTGAGCTTGGGAGCCCTAACGGAGGTCACGCTCACTAGGTACGCTTGGGAGGACGTCAGGGAGGACGCCAAGCTCAGGGGAGAGGAGGTGACCGCTAGGCTGAGGAGCGTGGCCGTAGAGGGCTTCGAGGTGGACATGCTCGTGGAGACCAACAGGAGGGTCTACGTCGTCGAAGTGAAGGTCAGGCCCACCGTAGACGACGTGAGGGGCCTCTTGGCGAAGGCCGAGGTCGTCGAGAGGAAGTATGGAAAGCAGGTGGTGCCCGTCCTCGTGGGCGCGCTGATAGGGGACGACGTCAGGGCCTTCGCAAAGGGCAAGGCCGTCGAGGTCTACTGCTACTAACTTCTTCTGCGCCGACCACGTGAACGAGCATCGTCGGGCCTTGTAGTTCGCCTGAGGTTTTGTGAACCTCTAAGTTGGGCGCGACTACACGCATGCACTGTGAGCGTGTCGAACCGTAGCTTGAGCCTCTTAATGAGGTCTCTCACCCAGACGAAAGGGGCCTTTCTCGCAACGATCTATAAACATGGAGAAGCGAAAGGTCGCCGGCTTTGAGGTTTGTAGGCCTCAACCTTTATGAGGGGAGTCCCTCCTTGGTACAGAGGCGAGGAGTGTGAAGGCCGAGCAGGCCTTGGCCGAAGTCGAGCTCAAGTTCAAGGACAGAAGGGTCAAGCTGAAGGCCTTGGTGGACACAAGCGCTCTAGAAGCGTGATCTCCAAGAGGCTGGCGGACTACTTGGGGGCGTTCACCCCCTCGAGAAGCCCTACGAGCTGAGGACGGCCGACAGGGGCAGGAGGTTGAAGGTCGTCGACTACTGCAACGTCGACGTCGTCTTCGAGGGGGTCAAGGTGCCGGGCGGTGCTAGGTTCGAGGTAGCTGAGAACTTGAGGGAGGACGTCGACCTCATAATAGGCAGGCCCGGGATGGACGCCTGGGAGATAACCTTCACGCCCGAGGGACCAAGGCTGCGGAAGGTCCCCATAGAGTTCGAGGTGATTTAGTCGATCAGACGACCTCAGCGCGATTGGATGCTCAAGCGGTTCACACGTCTTCTTGCCCGCTAGATAAGTAAGGAAGTACGACCTCTCTGAGCAAGTTAAGGCTTCACGTGTTGACTAACATCGAGCGCTCCGCGCGAGGGCTGATGTAGCTGGCAGAGGTGGTTGAAGAGACAGCCGAGCCAGCGTGCACAGCGATAACCGCTCACTTAGGTCGCTAGGCCCGTCACCCGGACTTGGCAAACCTAAGATGTCAGTCGCAACATGTTAAGTTGCTAGGCCCCGTCACAGCCCCCTCATAAGACACATATAAGCGCCGGACCCTAGCTTCAGCGAGGACGAGTTGAGCAGCGAAGAGGCGGAAGCGCTGAGAAGAAGGTCGAGCGAGTACATGCAGACGTACGAGTTCCACGTGTCAAGGGGCATGTACGCTCTAGCCATTTTCGACCTCGAGCAGGCCCTTCAGCCGCACGTCAAGGCCAGGCTTTTAGAAGAGGGCGTGGCATACCCTCGCACTCACAGCATTAGTAGGTTGCTGGAGTTGCTGGCTGGCGTCAAGAACGACGATAGGCTGAGAGAGGTCGTGAGGAAGTACGCCGTCGAGCTGAAGCTCCTCGAAGAAGCCTACATCTCATCGAGGTACGTGGCCACCGAGTTCAGCGAAGAAGAGGTCGTGAGGGTCAAGAGGGCCGTCGAGGAGGTAATGGAGCATGCATAACCGCGCTTACGACTATCTAATAGCCGAAGCGCTGGAGAGGAGGATATTTCAAAACCTAGACGCCTACCTGAGGAGGTTGAAGGAGCTGGTGCTGAAGGTAGACCCGAAGGCCGAGCTCTACGTCTTCGGCTCCGTAGCGGAGAACAGGTACAACTACAGCAGCGACGTGGACGTTCTGGTCGTATCGGAAGTGAACAGGCTTAAGGTGCTCGAGGCCCTGGCGAGAGAGGAGTTTACGAAGGTGTTCGAGGTGCACGTCAGGAGGCCCGAGGACGCGAGCTGGTACAGGCGGATGGCGAAGTTGGTGAGAATTTAATTGCGGCGAGAAGGGGACCTTTAGGGCACCGTAGAACATTCACTGAAAAGCCTCGCAGAAGAGTTAAATAACGTGCCGTCGCACAGGCAATTGAACGTCCCGTGGATGCCATTGAGAGGAAGGTCAAGTGCTCGAGGGAGTTCGCCGACGCCTTAGCGCAAAGGCTAAGGGGGAGGCTGTTCAAGGTGGTGCTCTTCGGGAGCGTGGCCAAGGGCTTGGGGGACGCGGACAGCGACGTTGACGTGCTCGTAGTAGTCGACCGCGTGACAGACAACGTCAGGAGGACCGTGGCGGACGTCGCGTTCGAGGTGAGCGCCAAGTCGGGCGAGCCCGTAGAGTACGTGATCATGAGCTTGGAAGAGTACAGGGCTAAGAGCTCCGGGAACCCGTTGGTCTACGAGGTCGAGCGCTACGGCAAGGTGCTTTACAGCGACCCGAAGCCCGAGGAAGAGGTCGTCAAGAGGCTGGTCGAGCTTGCCGAGGAGTACTACGGCTACTCGCTGAAGTGCGTTCAGCAACTGATGTACAGGCCAGCTATAGACCTGGGACAGAACGCGATAGAGCTGTTACTGAAGGCCCTGATACTCGCCAAGGGGGAGGCGTTACCGAGGAGCCACGCGGGCTACATCCACAAATTCGGGGAGGCCTACGTGCTTCGAGGCGAGGTCGGTAGGGACGTTATAGCGAAGCTCTACAGGGCGCTGGAGATGAGGAACAAGGCCAGGTACGACCCCGAGTACAGGCCGACGGAGGCAGACGCGAACGAGGTACTTCAAACCTACAGGGAGCTCAAGGAGATAGCCCGCAGGGCCGCCAAGGAAGAGGGTCGTTCAGCAGTTTCTGAGTAATTAGCTTTTTATAACCCTTCTTGTGTATACCCAGTTTGTGGAAGTCATCCTAGGAGTCCCCTTCGGCTACGAGCCTAACGAGGAGGTCAGGAAGCTCCTAGAGGACTTCAGGGACATGGTGAACTTCTGCATAGACCACGCCTACAGGAGGAGGA